>Ga0272441_10005625_pt1 | contig 21604 bp, 26 predicted proteins | sample SSMProp6N_FD_193582 | JGI IMG/M metagenome (GOLD analysis project Ga0272441, IMG submission 193582) | Marine sediment archaeal communities from Little Sippewissett salt marsh, Falmouth, MA, United States - SSM-Prop-6N | ecosystem: Environmental > Aquatic > Marine > Wetlands > Sediment ... | reverse complement strand
CTTAAGCAAAATAAAATGAGAAGAAAAAATAGAAGTTGCACCTTCAACTCCTGCTACTACACCACCTCCACCTCCAGGAACAGCTACCGCTCCACCAATGCCTAAACCAACTCCTGTAACTCCAGCTCCTACTCCAGCAGCTCCAAAACCTGCTAAACCAAAGAAGGAGAAGAAAAAGAGAGGAAAGAAGGGAGTCGCTACTCCACCCACACCAACAATGCCAGCACCTACACCAACAATGCCTGGAAAAACAGCTGCACCTCCACCTCCACCCGGAGTGACTTCAACACCTCCAGCAACAACTGTACCTTCCCCTCCAATGCCAACCGCTCCCCCAGGAGCACAAACAACTACTCCAAATATTCCAGCACCTACTGTACCTACACCAAGACCCCCAGGAGCACCAGCACCAGCTGTTGCACCACCAGCCGCAGGTGAAGGAGAAGGAGACTTATTTGCAAAAAGTACTTCCATTGCAGCATTGCGAAAAGAGATGCTCAAAGAATTAGATCGTCTCAAGAAATTTATGAGTGAACAGCAATAGAACTCATATTTCAAGCTTAATTATTGTGGGTTGAAACTCACTGTTTCCACCCAAACCTATTTTTATTAATTCTGAAATTGTTTTATATGAACCAAATGGATGAATTATCTCTAAAACGAGAAAAAGAAAAACTTCTTGCATCCCAAAAAGTTGCTAGAAACTTCATCTATGATGAATTTGTTGTGGGAGTTGGTACTGGTTCTACTGTTAAGTACTTCGTACAAGAACTTGGGATAGTAGCTGAAGAAGAGGATATGGATATAATTACAATACCATCCTCGTATGAAACAGAACTCGAACTTGTTAAAGCAAATTTACCTATTGGAAGCTTGATAGAATATCCAGAGCTTGAAGTTTATGTCGATGGTGCAGATATTATCACCAAGGATTTTGTACTTATCAAAGGAGGAGGGGGGGCATTTACACGAGAAAAAATTCTTTCTAGCTCTTCTAAAGAATTCATTGTTATAGCTGATAGTTCAAAATATCCTAAAAACCTCACTAGTCATCCTGTACCTGTTGAAATAATTAAAGAAGCAATGAATTGCGTTATTCAACCAATTTTTAATTTGGGTGGTGAGTTGAAACTTCGCTATGGATCTGGGAAAGTTGGTCCTGTTATTTCAGATAATGGAAATGTAATTGGAGACATATACTTCTCTAATCAATATGACCCTTTTAAAATTGAACGTGAATTGAACAATATTCCTGGTGTAATTGAAAATGGCTTATTCCCTAAGGGAGGTCATAAGGTCATCATTGGTCGTGATGAAACTACCGATGTTATTGTCAGAGAGTTGAATACTACAACAAAGCAGTAATGGTTGACCCTTTATGATATGCTGCCATTAACATCTTTCCAACTTGACTATTCTTGGCTATACTAATCTCACCAGATTTACCTACAGTTAGCTGAACTATGTTAGTTCCATTCACAGTAACTATCACATCTTTACCGATGCAAACCTGAGGAAAAACCATGTTTACCTTATTTTTGATTGGATATACTTCGATAACGTATTCTATTTCATCAAGTTCATCCAATGAACTCACATTTATAGATAGGCCTAGTTTTCTCTCAATTTCATCAATTGTTTTCCCATCCTTTCCTATTACTCGGGGTCTATCTTTATTTGAAACATATAGTGTCAAAGAGTTTGGTGGCTCAAACTCAAAATTATAATCATAAATCGAGTATCTTTTCAGGACTTTCTCAACATCTGATGGATTTACCTTAGAAATATGTGTAGATTTAGATTTTAATCTAGCTTGTTTACGTACAGGGGAAACTACTATTTGTTCGCCAAAAGTGTAAATCTCAAATTCAGTATTATTGGTATGAAAGTCTCTTACCAAAATCACTGGTCTACTTAGATCTTTCTCAGTCATACCAGTAGGTAAAGCAACAGTAATCTCTAAAGTGTATATTTTAGAAATTCCACCTTCTGATATGAAAATAATTGTATCAACTATTGAAGGGATTACTCCCAAATCTACTCTTTTAATGAATCGTTGAATTCCATCTATGGCTTGTGTAGCATGTACTACACCGATTAAACCTATCCCTGCTAAACGTAAATCAGAATAGGTTTCAAAATCTCTTGTTTTTCTTAACTCATCATAAATCACATAATCAGGTCTCATTAAAAGAACCAAATCAGCTGATGCGGATATATCTCCCTCGAACCCAGACATCTGAGTAATTCTATTATCAACTTGAAGATCTCTAGGATTCTCAAATGTTTTCACAATGCGATGCATATCAGCATAGTTTTCTGCTAGCGCTGTTGCAAAGGTGCTCTTACCAGCTCCTGGAGGACCTGCAATAATAATACCCTCAGCTTTTGTTTCTATCCTCTGTAATAATTTGGAATCAATATCATAGTCATTCAAGGTTAATTTAACAATTGGTCTTACTGCAGTTATTTCCATAGCATCGCTAAAAGGTGGTCTAATAATAACAATCCTTGTCTTCATCAATTGAATTACGGATGTTCCATGTTTGTCTGATTCAATAAAACTATCCTTCTCTCTAGAAGCTCTCTCAATAACATCTTTTGCTAACTCTTCTAGTTGTTCTCTAGTCAAAGTCTTTTCACCTTCTAAAGGTACCAAGTTAAAATTACCTGGGAACCCCTTCTTTGCAAGAGGTAGATTATCCTCCCTTAGGTGTATAGACATAGTGCTATCATCAAAATAGTCCTCGATTTTCTTACCTAAGCTTGTTCTTTCTTCTTTTATGAAAACCACAGCTAAACCTTCAGCTTTTCCTATCTCTGCCATAACACGATCCGAGGTAATCAAAATAGATTCATATTCAGCAGCCAAGTCTCTAATTTGTGCATCTAATTCCCCTCCGGGTGCCCCCTTTATTTGATTCACTGTAGGGCGATATCCATCTATTATTAACTCTACAGCTGTTTTAGCACAATAATCTCTTATCCTTTGGAGTTCTTCTAATGCTGCCATTCCTGTGGTTTTTGCTTGATTAGCCATATTTTCTATTTCTGCTATTACAACTCTTGAAACAACTATGGATCCCACCGTTTCTTGTTCTTCTAGGTATTTTAGAAATTGACCGTTAATTATCGTAGAAGTATCTGGTGCGTATTTCATTTCTTTCACTCACAATATATCATTTATTTTTTCGAATTCAAGCTCGCTTACACTGTAGTATGATACATCCCCTAAACTATCAACTACTGCAAAAATTAATTGTTTTCCAATCTTCTTAGTTTCTGATACTATCTGATCAATATCATCAATCTCGAAAAGAACACCTTCAACCATGGGGATAACTAGTGCCAGATGTTTTGCTTTATTGGGTGTTGCACCGCGTTCGTATAATTCAAAGTATTGGCTAGCAAGGGATTGCTTTTTAACCACATACCCTCTACTTCGAAGATCCTTATACAATATATAATGAACAAGAAAATCTGGTTCAGATTCTGAAAAGTGAGTTACTACTTTTTCTAGTTCAATTGATTGATTATTGTCATCAATTACAACTATTTTCCTCCTTTCCAGTAATAGAACCGTTTCAAATGGATCTAATTTTAGATTCTTTCCCTTAGAAAAATGCCCAAACCAACCTTGACTGTAGATATCGTTTGCATTTTTATCTTCAATTAGAGAGTATTTTTTTGTAAGTTTTGCAGTGCAAACCATTTTCTTCCAAGGAATATAAAAAGTAGATAATATTAAAAATTGATGTTGAAAGATAAATTAGTATTTATGAAGATAAAAGAAAGATTGCAAAATGTTTTTCAAGACAAAATGAATTCTATGCAACTTGAAAAATTACCCTCAAGTTATTCGGTTTTAGGGGATATTGCCGTCTTTCATCATATAGATGAGTACATAAAAGATTACAAGGAATTGCTTGGAAAATCAATATTAGATATTGATTCAAGATGCAAAGTTGTTGTTGAACAGCTAAATACTCTAACACCTTTTAGAACTCCGATTATTAACCATATTGCTGGAGAATTTAGAACAACAACTATACATCGAGAATTTAAAACAGAATTTCACTTAGATATAGCAGAAATTATTTTATCTCCAGGTAATAAGGGAGAAAGAGAGAGATTAATCCAAGAAGTTCAGGATAATGAGATTATTTGTGATATGTTTGCATGCATAGGAAATCTTTCTCTTCCTATTGTAGTGAACAATACAACAACATCAGCTTATGGGATTGAATGGAATCAAGTAGCATACAATTTTTTGGAAACTAATATCAAAGTAAATAATGTAAGTAATCGCTACCATCCTATTTTTGGGGACAATAGAAAGAATACACCCACCAACTTTGCTTCAAGAGTATTAATGGGATTTTTCAATAGTGATAAAGCACAATTTAACTGTGCTCTAGAGGCTTTGAAGGATGAAGGTTGGATTCACTACCATAGTATTACTTCTCGAGATAATTTTAAAGAACCAGAAAAATATATAGAGAAAATTCGCAGAACAAGCAGTTTTGATATTGAGATTAAAGAAATACGAAGAGTTAAAAAATTCTCTCCCACAAAACAACATCTATGTACTGATATATATGTTACAAAATAATATCTCTTCAAAGTAACAATTTTTATTATATTCTCCCTTTTTTAAAATAATGACAAATCTAGAAAAGCCAAATAAAGCTGATTTGAAGAAATTGCAAAGTATAGCAGATCATCAATTTGGAAGTGGAGTGGGGAAGGTTCTTTTCTCTGGAAATATTGAAATTGAAAGATCTAGAGGAACAAATAGAATACGCTTTATATATAAAGATAAGAAAAGGTTATGTTCGTTTCGAGTTCGCGATGGTTTTCTTGTTCCATCATTAATCGGTGGGAAAATACTCCATGAAAATAATCTAGGATTAAAGGTTATAGCAGATGAGGACAGTGAGTCATTCATTAGAGTGGGAAAGTCAGTTTTTGCAAAGCATGTCATAGATGCTGATGTGGAAATCTCAAGAAAAGATGAAGTTATCATTATTAACAAAAATAAGGAATTTTTAGGAATAGGAACTGCAAAAATATCTGGGAAAATGATGAAAGAAATGGATAAAGGTGTGGCAGTTTCCACACGTAAAGGCTCGAAATTAGAAGAATAACTATTTACTTTTTAGTTTTACAATAGCTCCTGCTAAATCTCCATTCTCTTCCTCAAGAGCTTTTCTTGCATCTTCTTCTGAAGCTCCTGTTTGTGCCATAACTAATTCAACATCCGCATCGGACACTTGAACACCAACAACTGCTCCATCCCCGCTACCTCTAGGTCGATCTGTTCCTGCACCAACAATCTGGAAAGTATCTGATTCCATCATACCAGGAATGAAGGTTTTCATTACAGTTGGTGTGTAGATTACTGTTTCCTTGTCTGCAAAACGTATAATTACTTCTTCAACCCCATCGAGTTCAATCTGTTTCATTCTCGCCTGCATTCTCTTTGCTTCACGAGGAGATATAGGTCTTCTACTACTCATTATTATTCACTTTCTCTTTCTGTTTTTCAGAATTTTTATTTTGATCTATTTTTGCTTCAAGCATTCCTTCTTTTGGTGCTCTGGTCTTTAAGAAAATCCAGCCGATCCACATCAGGAAAACTAATACAATAAAAGCAATTACGAAAAACACTATAGCTAAGCCAAGATAGGCTCTAAATAGAGTAACTGTATCAGGCCATAGAATTGGCATTAGTATAGTCCAATAAAATAGAAAACCAAGAATTGACAATGAGCCAACTATCATAACAATGCCGATTATTTTATCATTCATGTAACTTGGTCTCCAAAAGAAATACTAATTGAAGTATATTAAGACTTTTCCTCAATCACATTTCAATATCAATACCCAGCGCCATTTTGATAAGAGCACGCACTTTATCTTCAGCACTCTCATATTGTGCTTTCTTTCCTGGTACCTCTACTATAACTGGATAAGGATTAATTGTTATTCTTTTAAGGACATCCTTGTTTGCCTTTGCAACTTCTTCAGTAATTATCAAAATAGCAAGTTCTGGATCTTCGGCTAGTGATCTAAGTAAGGATGAAGCTTTTTCTGGTTCTTCTGTATAAACCTCAGAAATACCAGCCAATTTAAAACCCAAAGAAGTTTCTTCGTCTCCAATACTTATAATTTTAGTTCTTTGGGGAATGCTCATCTCAACCACATTAAACAATTTTAGAAATAACTAACTCAATAGCCTTTTTTTCTGCTTCTTTCGCTCTTTCATCAAGCTTAAGTTTTTCTTTTTCAAACTCTTTATCTATTGAAGCAAATTCTTTTTCAACTCTTGATTTTACTCCAGTGATGAGTTTATTAGCTTCTTCTTTTGCATGAATTTCTGCATCTCTTATCTGTAATACACTGTTTTTTTCAGCATCCATTATTGCAGCATCTTTTGCAGTTTCAGCCTTTTTAATTTCTTCTTCACAATCTCTTTCAATCTTTCTAATTGTTTTTAGAAATTCAACACTCATAGTTGATCACAGCATTTCGTTGGTTAAATGTATGCGGATATGACGTTTTTAAAAGATTCTGTTTCAACTTAATTAACCTTCAGTTCAATTATTCTTCAAACTGGGAGTAGAAAGAAATTTAATCTCACATTGTTTTAAGTCAGTAATGAAGAGGAAATATTTTGGCACTAATGGAATAAGAGGAGTGGTAGGAGAACAAATTAATGATACATTTATTTCACAAATTAGTGCCTCTATAGCTTCATGCATGATAGATAAAGGACCAATGATAATAGGGTCTGATTCAAGAAAAAGTAGTCCAAAACTCAAAGACATAATAACAGCAAGTTTTCAAGCACAAGGCATAGAAGTAATTGATATTGGTGTTGTTCCCACTCCTCTTGTTCAGTTCGCTGTCCCTATTTTAAGAGCTGAAACAGGCATCATGGTAACAGCTAGTCACAACCCACCAGAATTTAATGGAATAAAAGTAATTGATTGTGATGGAATTGAAATAAGTATCCAGAAGCAAATACAAATTGAGAAAACATTTGAAAACGAAGATTTTTCAGTGATTCAAGGGAATGAAAAACAGAAATCTACACGTATGGATTTATCAAGAGAATATATAGATCAGATTTTAAGTCTGGTAGATGTAGAGTCTATCCAGAAGGCAAAATTATCAGCTGTTGTCGATGGAGGAAATGGTGTTGGAAGTCTAATTACTCCCTACTTATTGCGAGAATTGGGTGTGAAAGTAACTAGCGTAAACTGTCAATTAGACGGAAATTTTCCAGGAAGAGGAGTAGAACCAACACCTGAAAAACTAACAACTATCAGTAACATATCATCCAATGTTGGTGCCGATTTTTCAATAGCGCATGATGGTGATGCAGATAGAGCCATTTTTGGAGACAATGCTGGGGAAGTTCATTTTGGCGATAAATCTATTGCTTTGTTTGAGAAATGGATATTATCCCAAAGCAGCAATAAAAAATTTGTAACTCCTATTAGTTCCTCTTCTATAATGGTAGATGTAATTGAGGAAATCGGTGGAGAAATCATATGGACACCAGTAGGATGCATTTATGTAAGTAGGATGATGATAGAAAAAAATTGTATCTTGGGGGGTGAGGAGAACGGAGGTTTGTTCTATGGACCCCATCAAAGTGTCAGAGATGGAATGATGGCTGCAGCTCTAATGGCTGAAATTCTAGCAAACTCTGATAAAAAACTGAACAAATTGCTAGATGAATTTCCAAAATACTTCCAGAAAAAAACCAAGATAAAGTGCCCAAATACAATCAAAGAAGAAGTTATGAACCATATTTTGAGTAATATCGAACAAGCTGAAGACATTATTACAATTGATGGAATTAAACTGTTTTTCTTAGATGGCTGGACTCTTATTAGACCATCAGGTACTGAACCAATTTTCAGAATTTTTGTAGAATCAAGCACTTCAGAAAAAGCAGAGAGTCTTATGAAAAGAGGAATAAATCTTGTTTCTGAAGCAATTCAAAGTGTATCTGGATGAGAAGAATTATCTCGCAAAATCATAACTTTTCGAAGAAATAATTTAGAGTTTTGTTTACAAAAGATGTATTTAACAAAACTTAAAAAAAGAAATCAATAAGTTGCGTAGCGTATAGAGTGTAATTAAAATGACTATGGCTAATTCAGACCAAATTGGTTTTATTGAAAGAATTTCTGGACCAGTAGTTCAAGCTTCAAATATGTTAGGATCAAAACTTTATGATGTAGCTAGAATTGGTGAGGAAAAACTAGTCGGTGAGATCATCAGACTTACTAGAGATTTAGCTACTATCCAGGTTTATGAGAGCACAGATGGTTTAACACCAGGAGAACCAGTACATCGAACCAACGCCCCATTATCTGTAGAACTAGGACCAGGATTAATGAGACAAATTTTTGACGGAATTCAAAGACCTTTACCTGTTATTCGTGAAATCTCTGGTGACTTCATTGAAAGAGGGATTGAAATTCCAGGTTTAGATCATAAAAAATTATGGGATTTTGCACCTAGTTTGAAAGTTGGTGATAAGGTAATAGGAGGAGATATCTTAGGGGAAATTCCCGAAACACCAACAGTTGATTTTAAATTAATGGTTCCTCCGAACATTCAAGGCAAAATAGAACATATTGCAAAAAGAGGAGACTATAATATTGATGATATTGCTACAACTTTAGTAACCCCAGATGGAGAAAAAATTGATCTGAAATTTTATCACAAATGGCCAGTTAGGCAACCAAGACCTTACCATAGTCGTTTACCTTCTAACGTTCCTTTAATTACTGGACAAAGAATCTTTGATACCTTTGCACCAATCGCGAAAGGAGGAACAGGGGCAATCCCAGGTGGATTTGGAACTGGAAAGACTGTAAGTCAGCATCAGTTAGCTAAATGGTCCGATGCTAAGATTGTAGTCTATGTCGGTTGTGGGGAGCGTGGAAATGAAATGACAGACGTTCTTCGTGAATTTCCAAGATTAGTAGATCCTTATACTGGTGGTCCTTTAATGGATCGAACAGTTCTTATCGCAAATACATCAAACATGCCAGTAGCTGCTAGAGAGGCTAGTGTTTATACTGGTATTACCCTTGCAGAATTCTTCAGAGACATGGGGTATGATGTGGCGATGATGGCAGACAGTACATCTCGTTGGGCAGAAGCAATGAGAGAGATTTCCGGTCGTTTAGAAGAAATGCCTGGAGAGGAATCATTTCCAGCATATCTCGCATCCAGAATTGCTCAATATTATGAAAGAGCTGGTCGTGTTTTAACAATAGGTTCTAAACAAAGAGAAGCAAGTATTTCTGTAGTTGGTGCAGTTAGCCCTCCTGGTGGAGATTTCAGTGAACCTGTTACACAAAATACTCTCAGAATTGTTAAAGTATTCTGGGCTCTTTCTAAAGAATTAGCTAGCCGTAGACATTTTCCAGCAATTGACTACTTATTAAGTTACACCCTCTATTGGTCTGCTCTTGAAGACTATTATTCACAAAATGTTCATGCTGAGTTCCCCGAGCTGAGAACAGAAGCACTTGCACTTTTACAGAAAGATAAAGAACTTCAAGACATAGTAGCATTAGTAGGACCGGATGCTTTACCACCAAGTGAAAAAATAATTCTAGAGACAGCAAGAATGCTTAAAGAAGATTTCTTACAGCAAAATGCTTTTCATGAATCTGATAGTTTTTGCAGTCTTGAAAAACAACATCTTATGTTGAAAACAATTCTCCGATATTATGAAAAAGCTCAAGATCTTTATAGAAGAGGAGCAAATGTAGCAGATATTTTTGATAGTGATTTAGTAGTAAAAATTGCTAGAATGAAATATATCGAACGAAATGAAATTGAAACTAGTTTAAACGAGCTTATGAAGGAAATCGATGGTTTAACTCCTCAAGAATTTGGAGTGGAGGACAGATAGGGGGCGATAATAATGACAATGAAAGAAAAGTATGAAGCCAGAGAATTTCAAACAGTTATTGAAGTATCAGGACCATTAATGTTTGTAGATTTAAGAGAAATGGGTGGAGTCGCTTATGGTGAAATGGCTGAAATCACAACAACTACAGGGGAAAAAAGAAGAGGACAAGTGTTAGATGTTTCGAAAGATTTAGCAGTTATTCAATGTTTTGAAGGTACTGCAGGACTTGAAACAAAAGACACTACTTGTAGGTTCTTAGGGGAAACTATGAAAATTGGTGTCAGTAAAGATATGCTTGGTCGTGTTTTCAATGGAAGAGGAGAGCCCATTGATGGTGGAGGAGACATAATTCCAGAAAAGATACTCGACGTAGCAGGAACACCAATCAACCCTTCGGCCCGTCAATATCCAAAAGAATTCATTGAGACTGGTGTTAGTACAATTGATACTTTACTTACACTCGTAAGAGGTCAAAAACTTCCTCTATTCAGCGGAAGTGGTCTTCCACACAACATGCTCGCAGCTCAAATTGCCCGTCAAGCCAAGGTTTTAGGAGCAGAAGAAGAATTTGCAGTTATTTTTTCAGCAATGGGAATCACAGCTGATGAAGCAAGATTTTTCAGAGATGATTTTGAAGCTACAGGATCTTTAGATAAAGTAGTACTGTTCCTCAATCTAGCAGACGATCCTGCAATCGAACGTCTTTTGACACCCCGTTTAGCTTTAACAGCAGCTGAACATCTTGCATATGAACACGATTACCACGTTCTAGTTATCCTTACGGATATTACATCTTATGCAGAATCGCTAAGAGAAGTTGCTGCAGCAAGAAGTGAAGTTCCTAGTAGAAGAGGATATCCAGGATACATGTATTCAGACTTCTCAACCATTTATGAGAGAGCAGGAAGAATACACAAGAAAAAGGGATCAATCACACAAATCCCAATTCTGACATTGCCTAATTACGATATAACACATCCCGTTCCTGATCTTACAGGATATATTACAGAAGGCCAAGTTTACGTTGATGTGGCTTTAAATCGTAAAGGACTCTATCCTCCAATTAATCCATTACCTTCTCTTTCAAGACTCATGAAAGATACCATAGGTAAGGGATCAACTAGAAGTGATCATAAATATGTTGCAGATCAGCTTTATGCTTTGTATGCCACAGGAAGAGACTTAAGAGATTTAGTCGCAGTTGTAGGAGATGAATCTCTTTCAGATACAGATAAGAAAATTCTAGAATTCGCTGATTTATTTGAACAAAGATTTATCAACCAAGACTATCACGAAGATAGAACGATTTTCGAATCACTAGACATAGGTTGGGAAATGTTATCTATCTTTGATGATCCTCACAGAGTCCTTAAACGTATTCCTTCAGAGGTAATTGATAAATTCCACAAAAATAAAAGAAACAGTAAAACAGATTTCAATTCAGTTGATATCTGATTTATTATTTTTTCATTTCCTTTTATCTTAATATTTATTCAAGTTCTACACATTTTATTTCGCCGTAATTTGCCCATTCTTTTACTTTCAAAAAGTTATCAAAAACATCCATTTTTAAAGCAAAAAATATATCCTCCTCATAACCTATACTTTTTAGATATGAACCAACCCCAGCGTCAATAAATAAAGACTCAACAGTAGTATTAGCTTGAATGATTTTTACAGTTTCTATCCAAAATTCATCTTTAACACTTATCTCCAGATTCAGGCTTTTTGTAATCTTTTCAACTAGATAATAAGCTGTCACCCAATCTTCAATCGATAGATGTTCTGAATCACCAAAGATTCCAGCAGGGATCACTACAATATTAGACTTATTTGATTTTGCTACTTCTATTATTTCTTGGCTAACTCTAGATAAGTTAACTAGAGCAGCAAGATACACGTGTTTCATGTTCTCTAAAAGTAACAATACTTTCGCGCCATTACTAGAAGTAAAAATAACATGTTTTGATGAAAGATCTTGATCTATTAAAGCAGTAGGTGAGTTTCCGAAATCGAAACCTTCTACTTTAATTCCTCGTTCTTCTCCTACCAAGATACAATCAGGATAAACCATTTGTTTCAATGTTCTTGCATTTTCTTTGTTATTTACTATGTAAAATCTTGTTGCGTTCGATTCTTTCAGTGCTGATAAGGTAGTAGTGGCTCTTAAGGTATCAATAATGATAAAAATTGTTTCAGAATTATAATCAGCTTCTTCTAGCAAGGAAGGTCTCAGCACCGATATATTCATAGAATTTTTTTACTATTTAGATATATAACTCTAAGGGAAACATTTACATGATTATTCAGTTTTGAAATAATTAATGGCCGGGTAGTCCAGCTTGGTAAGATTTTTGCTTCGGGAGTAAAAGAGCCTGGGTTCAAATCCCAGCTCGGCCACCAATTTTAATTATCTAATTGCTTTCTTTATAAACTCCCCTTACATAAGTAAGCAAATCAGGATATTTTTCATCTTTCCAATTTTCATCCAAATGTAAAGCAACAACCTCACCTATGAAGAGATCATGAGATCCCAGTTCAACAATCTGATGAAGCTTACATTCCATACTTACAGGACATTCTACTATAAAGGGGGTATCGATTTCTACACTTTCTCCTTTTGAAAAATTACACTCGTCCCATTTATTGTAATCTCTTCCTGATTTTGTACCACAGAATTCCACCAATTCTTTTTGGTTTGTAGTAGGAATATTTACAACAAATTCCTTTGATTGAAGAATTAAATTATAGGAGAATCTTTCTTTTCTTATAGATATTCCTATATAAGGCGGATTTGAACTGCAAGTTCCTCCCCAAGCAAGTGTAATAATTGATTCCTTATCTTTGTACTTGGTAGATACCAGCATTACTGGGTTGGGATAGAGAGCAGAAGAAAGTCTATCTTGTAACTTTTTCATATTAATCACATTCAAGAGCACAATTTAGAAAAAAATCTTTCTCATTTTAGGCTTCTCCAAGTTTCTCAGTAGATTTCATTAAAGCACCAACATTTGAAGGAGTGAAGAAACCATCAAAATCACCAAATCGTTGAACGTATTCAATTATATGATTAGCGCTTTCTGTTGGCAAAGTAAAAATCTGTTTAATGCCTTCTTCTTCACTTCCAATAATGCTGTCGGTGGTAAATTTTACGCCTCTTTCTTTTTGGATTTTTACTACCCTATCGATGTCTTTAACCAAATATGCAAGGTGATGAATACGACCACCATATTTCTTTACATATTTCTCAACCACAGAATCATCGGTTAAACCCTCACTAACTACTATCACAGGAAGAGTTTCATGTAGTTTCAGAGTACTTGTAATAGCATTCATGGATATGACTTTGAAAGTTTTATAATCCTTATAGGGAATAAGGTTTGCTAGTTCTGCCATAGCTTTTTCTCTTTCACCTTTTTTTACTCTATAAGCTATATGATCTAACTTAATTATTAAATCCTTCAAACCTGAAACTTTGAGTTCCGTATACAATTCAGATACTTCTTTTAACATCTTAACATCAACATTAATAGATTATCATAAGTAATATTTGAAAGTTTATTATTGTCAAAAATCGGTTCTGATAACACTCAACAAAGATGGGAAAACTACTTTTCACCTTTCATAATCTTCTTTGTCTTCTCTCTGATTTTCATCATTTCATCTATTTTATCTTTCAACACTTGCTTCAGTTGCTCATTGTCAAAAGCTTCTAATCTTCCACTGCAATGCTCGCACTCGAAATTATTATCCATAGCTTCTTGAAAAGTTACACGAGGACATTCGGGATTATTACATGTAAAGAACATATTTGATTCTTCATACTCCAATCTTTCTTGAAGCTTGGACATTACTTCTTGTTGCTTTTTCTCAACAAAGAGATCTATTCTCTCGGGGTGTAAAGTCCAGAAATAGACGAACCAGCCTGTTGACTTATCTCTTATTCTTCTAAATGTTGCCAGTTGTAAATCATATAATTTATACAAAGATTTACGGACTTGATTAAGACGCATGTCTAGTTTTTCTGAAATTTCTTCATCTGTAGTTTCTTTATCAGCATTTAGAAGTACTAGAGTAACTTGTTTAACTTCCTCTCCCGCAATGTCATCAACAACTTCTATGAGGGTTTGTCTTTGCCTTTCAGAGATGTTGATATTCGATACCATCTTGGTAGCGCCAACATCACCTTCATCCTCAAAATCACTTACTGCTTCCCTAGACATACCCAAACTCACTCGCAGAATGTTGATAGCAATTACAAAAATATTATGTATTTAAACCTTCTTTAACTTTATCTTACTGTGCTTTTTTTCTACTCAAACAAAAATGAGATGGAAACTTAAAAAAAGAAGGAAAAATCAAATATAGATAAAGAAGAATCATTGGGTAATGAGTTTGATAAGGGAAAAAACAGATCAAGCAGTAGAAATATTGAGAGAGCTAGATATCGACATGTGGCTTACTTATGTTAGAAAAACATCAGAAATACATGATCCTGCTTTATACTTCTTGCTTGAAGAAAGTTGGCTAACATGGCAAACTGCTATGATAATATCTAAAGAAGGTCGAAAAATAGCCATATGCGGCAGGTATGATGCACAAAACTTGGAAATGAGCGGAGTTTATGATAAGGTAATACCATATGATGAAAGCATAAAAAATCCTCTGTTAAATGTATTAAATGAATTAGACCCTAGACAAATTGCAATAAACTATTCCATAGATAATATTGCAGCTGATGGTTTAACTCACGGTATGTGGATGAGACTAAATAAGATATTAGAAGGGACGGATTTCTCACATAAGATGGTTTCTTCCGAATATATTCTTGCTGCATTAAGAGGGAGAAAGACAGATGCAGAAATTAAGAAAATTAAAAAAGCAGTTGATATTGGTGAAGAAGGACATAAAAAGGTAACAGAATTTTCCAAATTGGGAGTATCTGAAGAAGATATAGAAAAAATGCTCTTGAAATTTACTGACGATAAAGGAGTTATTGTATCATATCCTCCATTAGTTCATGTTGGTCCTTCAACTACAATAGGGCATGGAAAAGCCTCTCCAGATATCAAAATAAAAAAGGGTGATTTGATTACTGTTGATTATGGAGTGTTTTATGAGGGATACGCTTCTGATCTTCAAAGAGTGAATTATGTTTTGCAAGACAATGAAGATATTCCTCCAGTTGAAGTTAGAAGAGCTTTTGAAATCTGTTTTAAAGCAATATCAGCAGGAGCTGAGAAACTAAAACCAGGAGTTTTAGGTTGGGAAGTAGACTATGTTGCTCGCAAAATAATAACTGATGCTGGATATGACGAATTTATGCATGCTTTAGGACACCAGATAGGACGCAATGTTCATGATGGTGGTTGTTTACTCGGTCCTAAGTGGGAAAAATACGGACAATCTGTTATGTATCAAGTTGAAGAAAATCAGTGTTTCACCTTGGAACTTTATGTTTATGTTCCAAATCATGGATATATGAGTATGGAAGAAGATCTTCAAGTAACGAAAGATGGTTGCAAATTTCTTTCTGATCGACAAATGGAACTAACATTGATAAAACTTTAAATTAAACAATCACAGGAAGGAAGAATCTACCAATATTTAGTTTGTTTCTAGATAAACATCTTCTTTTAATTCACAAGAGAAACATGGAGAGTATTCATGTTTAGACATTACAAGGAAATATAAAATGCTCAGTCTATAGAAGTTGGATGCTTAAGCATTCGATTATAGGACTTTTTACAAGCAAATGAAGAAAAATATAAGCTCGTTCTTTAGCTCCATTTCATCATAGATATAAGTGCGTAAGTAAATCATATTCTAATGAGGAAAACAGAATTATTCATCATAGCAATAATGATTAGCTCTTTACCTTTAGTATTTTACACTAATAACAGTAATGCGTTTACACAGAATAGTAGCGAAAATCCTGTAGAAACTTATGCTGTTCTTTTTGATCAGTTTCCCACTGAAGTAAATGGTACTGTCTTCTGTGCATCTTTAGAATTAAAAGATAGTCTCCTCGCTTTAGGTTGGTTGGAAGAAAATATTACAATTTTTCTTGGAGAAGAAAATATGACTAAAGCTATTATTCTGGAGCAATTAAATCATCTTGAAGAAGTGGTTGATGAAAATGATCTTGTTTTCATTTATATAACAGCTCACGGACACACGTATTGTAGAGATGTTTTAGATTTTAACAGCTGGTTTCAAACAGAGTTTTTCCAAATAGATACTAGAAATAAAGTTTTTTTGCAAGAGTCTTGTTATGCAGGAGAATTTATTAGGAATTTCTATGGTGAATGTTTTGCAATGGGGAGCGTAGGAGAGTATGAAGTAGCAATAGCATTAATTCCAGGAGAGAATGATACGTGGTTACTGACTGAACCTCCTTTTGCAGGAGGTATCTCTTCACACTTCTGGACAAAATCCCTTATAGATATTGAAGCAGATAGTTCTCTTGATGGAGTTATTAGTTTAGATGAGATGTATGCTCATTCTCTACCTAAAATAAAGGATTGTTATGAAGAGGTATTTCAAATTGATCCAGATTTAGCAACTTATGTGGAGAATCTTGTTGGTTATACAGAAAATTACCCTCACCCAAGAGTGATGGATAATCTCTTTTATGACTTGACACTCAATGCAACAGATTTTATCGTAAACAATGAAAACTATCTCAATGAAGATGATGCAGAAGCACCAGATATACTAGCACCACAGACAGTCTATTTTACAGACGAAGAGGAAGTAGAATTAACCTTTCAGATTAGAGATCGATCAGCATTTGATATTTACTGTTATGTGGATGGCGAGTTAGATATTTTTGCATCTGAGAGTCATGATGGAACTGGAACAGAGTTTTGGAATTATACCTATAATCTTGAAGTGCAATCAAACCATAATTACAATGTTTCAGTAGCAGCGATGGATGATTGGTCTAACAGAAATGAGAACTTTACTCTAGTGATTTTTGATGGTGAAACAGATACTGCTGGTTTTGAATTCGCATCTTTGATTTTCTTCACATTTCCCGTTGTTATTTTGTACTCGATTGCAAGAAAAAGAAAAGATTAAATAAGTATCAGTTGATTTCTCAAATATCACTTGGTAAAAGCTTATTTTGCGGGGATAGCCAAGTAGGTCAACGGCGACGGACTCAAGATTAATGCTTTGAGTCAGATGGGAAATCCGTTCCTTAGTGGTACGGGAGTTCGAATCTCCCTCCCCGCACCAATTCTTTCCTTTTCAATTTTCTAAAGGAGATATGCCCTTCAAACTACTTCAAAACTTCCACAACCAACCAGCAAACGGTGAATTTAGGGATTAAACGCTTAATCTGAGATAGTTAGTTAGCAAACTTTAAACAATTGGACAATTAAATACCCCAAATTTGTTTTGTAACAACATTCTTTTAAAGCCTAGTTCTCAAAACTCAATCATGTCTAAAGTACCTTATCCAACAACTAAGTTCCTAAAAGTTAAATGTAATAGTTGTAACAATGAACAAATTGTTTTTGATTCTGCAAAAACAGTTGTCAAATGTGATGTTTGTAACGAGGATTTAACTCAACCTCGTGGAGGAAAGGCTAAGATCTTAGGTGAGATTTTAGAGGTCCTTCAATAATCTAATTTTTAATCAGTTACTTCTATGTTTTCAGCAATTTCTCGTTTAACTAAACCAACGGCATTATCTTTTGGCAAGATTCCTATGTCCTCTTTTTCAAAAGGTCCATACTGATTACCATCTACTCCTTGAAAATGGTCTTTTGTACCTTCTAGAAATCTTATTGCTACATACTCTATACTATCTTCTACTTCTGCATCGCTTAATTTTCCCACAATTGAATCAACATCTGTATAAGCAATATCCTTTGGTGAAAAAACATCTTTTAGATACACATCATAGAGCATTTTCATTCTTTCATAGAAGTTCTGTTCTTCCCTTGCTAAAATTACTGTCAGTTCTTCTTTCTTCAAAACAGCTTGTATGATTTTGGTTGTACGTATTTTTAAGAGGTCATCTACAACAAATTGCATTCTATTTAGTTTTTCTACTAACACTTTCTTTATCAGAGGATTTATTTCTTCTTTAGCTCTGACACTCTTGGTTTTGAGAAAGTCTCTCATTGCTCCATAAAAAGCCTCATTCATAGGAGTGAGATTTGTTTTTTCTCTTTCCTCTTTCCATTTATTCTGAATTTTATCGAACAACTTATTACCTCATGTTACTATAATGAAATAAAATTTCTCCCCCATTTCTTTTATATCTTAATCATCAAGTTCTTCGCTTTCTTCTATTCGAGGAGCAACGAAATAAATCAGATGACCTTTATCTTCTATTTCATAGATTAATCTTATTGGTTGTTCTCTATTGAATGAAATCTTTACATAGTCTGAAGATCTAATACCCTTAAGAAAGTTCGATAAGAAATCCAATGAATACATTGCTTCAGATTCGCCAGACACCTGAAATGCTGCTGTTTCCATTTCTTCACTTTTTGGTTCAATGAAAGTATCCATTTCTTTTGTATCGCTTTCAGCACCAAAGAATATTCCATCTTCTCTTGCTCTAATTTTTAAGTAATCACTTATCATCTCAGCATCTTTAAGCACTTGTTGAATGAATGTTGCCTTAACTTCGAAATTAGTATCAAAATCTATATGAATGGAGTCTGGAATATTTCCTTCATCAGGAATATCTATAAGAGATAAGGCAAATTTCCTCTGCTGATTCTTTCCTTGAAACTCCACAACAAATCTTTTTGTATTTTCATCTAAATACATTTTTAGACTTTCATTTGCTTTTGCTGTCTTTAGATAAGAGTTGAGAGTCTCCAAACTTAAACCTACAATAGATGTTTCCTTCACTGTGTATTTTTGAAAAGCTTCCTTTTTCATAAAGAAATCTATCATTGAAATTCGTGTAGCATCAAAAGCTTTGATACGAATACCATCTTCTGCTATATTTATGCTACTCTCTGCAACAATTGAACTTATTATTGAACTTATGTTGGACATTAATTTTGCGTCCTCAAGCACCATTTCAAAACTCATCATTATACCTCTATTTTCTCATTTCTTGCCTAGAAGAATTTTATTCTTCTGTTATTATTTCACTATATAAGGGAATCGTCCACCAAAGCTTCTTAAGTATTAGCTTTTCTTAAAGATTGTTCAAGTTCATTGAGTTTTCTATAAGAATCAATATCAATATTACTAAAATCCTGAATAAAAGTTGTCTTCATCATCTTTTCTGGTTCAGTACTAACATATCCAAAAGCACGGATTGCCATTCCTTCTTCAAGTTTCAGCTTATTTTCATCAGGAATAGTAAGAGACAATTGCTCAAAGCCATCATCAATCATTATTGACTCTTCCTTTATTTCTACAATTTTACCTACTACTCTATACTTACCTGGTTGTTGTATCTCAGCAATATTAGCATCTACAAAGGGTTTAATCTTGTATTCTTGTTCACTTGTTGAATCACTCATTTGATTTCACCAATTAATCATATTCTCTCCATGTTTCTCCACATTCTGTACATTTGAAGAAACGAGTAGGTGATTCATCTGCACTTCTAGTCTGTACCATCCAGAAACTCACTTTCTGATTTTTGTTGCACTTTGAGCAATACATGACTTTAGTGGGTTTTGTGGAATCAGCTTGACTTACTTCAACTACTTCCATCATATCCTCAATAGGATCATGATCAATTGTTTCTGTAAGACTTACGTCTTCATTTTCAGCTAATTCTCTCTCATATCCACATTTTATGCATAAATAGATAGTGTGGCCTTGTTTGTTCTTATCAGTATGAAGTAATTTTCCACATTCTGGACAAAAATCCATCTTAATCACCTTTGTTCTTAAATTATTCGTTTTAGTCTTATAGAAAAATGTTTTTGAATTTATCCCTATTTGTCAAACAAAATAGATACATCATTTGGTGATAAAACTGTCAACATGTGAGATGTGTGGTCGAGAAATATTTGGAAGGCCTATTATCATAAAGATTGAAGGTGCAGAATTGTCTGTTTGCCCTGCCTGTGCTAAACATGGTAAAAGAGTAGATAAACCAAAACCAAAACCAACTTCTTCCAGAGCTCAAGCTCCTGTAAGAGCCTCTTCGACACCTTCCAGAACTTTCACTCCTCAAAGAACAAGATATACTAGAGCTGAGAAACAATTAGTTTCGGATTATCATGAACGTATAAGACTTCAAAGACAAAAAATGAAAATTAGTCAAAAAGATGTGTCGATTCAAACCAAAATTTCAGTATCTGAACTACAGAGTATTGAAACAGGTAAAATGAGACCTTCTGATAATCTTATTGAGAGACTTGAAAAATTCTTTAAGATAAAAATCACGGAAGAAATAGTTGCGGTTGGAAAGCAAGATTCTCAAAAAGGTCCAGCTTTTCAAACACTTGGAGATATCGTAGTTATCAGAAAGAAGAATGAAGATGAAGAAGAATAGTTTCTTATTCTTTATAGGGATATAACATCCATTTTAGAAGAGATTTCGCTAATAATCGATTCAGCTTCTTTCATAGGAAGTTTAATTGTGTATAATTTCTTCTTTGTTCTGAATTTTATTTTGATATCGTCTTTGTAACGTTTGGTTCTAACTTCTCCACCTTGATCAAGGGTAAGTTGAATTATTCCTTCCAATTGCTCTTTAGATATTTCTGTTGGCATTTTTACTTCGAGATGCCACACTTGAATTTTCTTAAAAAAGTTTTGATTAGAGGTTTTTTAAGATAGAAACTATTTATACTAATAAAACAAATCGAGAGATAACAAAATGTCTATCTCTAAAATACCTTCAAAAAAAGAATGTAAATCAATTCTAGAGAAATATAACACGCCAGATTCGGTCATTAAACATTGTTTAATGGTTACAAAAATTGCGGAAGAATTCTGTAATAGAATACCCCAAATCGAAAAAGACATCGTAGTAGCAGGAGCAATGTTGCATGACATAGGCAGATCAGTAGATCATTCCATTAGACATGCTATTGAGGGAGTTATAATCTTGCAAAATGAACATTTAGACCCAAGAATAATTTCCATAGTAAAAAAGCACATTGGAACAGGAATTACTCAGGCTGAAGCAAAAAAATTGGGATTACCTATTGATGATTACATACCCCATACTAACGAGGAGATTCTTGTTTCTTATGCAGATAATCTAGCTTGTGGAAACAAAAGGTGTTCTTTTGAGAAAGTACTTGAAGGTTTTGTTTCCAAATTTGGGGAAGAATCACACGTTGTTAAAGGGTTCTTTAAACAAAAAATGATTGTTGAAAAAATGTTAGGAGAAAATTAGGAGAATCTATAATCCTAATTAAATGAAACCAGTGGTTGTTCTTGCGGTAGTCTCTTTATCGCCTACTATCTTCTTTATTGAATCCACAAAATCATCATTGATTACATGATCTCTTTCTGATCTGATAGCAAACATACCAGCTTCAGTACAAATGTTTTTGACATCTGCACCACTAGCACCTTCAGTCATCTGAACCAAATATTCTAAATCCACATCTCCTTTTAGATTCATTCCAGAAGTATGAATCTTGAATATCTCCATTCTACTTTCTGAGTTTGGAATTGGTATTTCTATCATTCTATCAAACCTTCCTG
>Ga0272441_10005624_pt1 | contig 21608 bp, 17 predicted proteins | sample SSMProp6N_FD_193582 | JGI IMG/M metagenome (GOLD analysis project Ga0272441, IMG submission 193582) | Marine sediment archaeal communities from Little Sippewissett salt marsh, Falmouth, MA, United States - SSM-Prop-6N | ecosystem: Environmental > Aquatic > Marine > Wetlands > Sediment ... | reverse complement strand
TCCAGCTCGGCGCCGAATGTCCGGCCGACTTCGATGGCGATGGCGATGTTGATACCGCCGATCTCCTTCACCTGCTCGGCGCGTGGGGCACGCCCGATGGAGATGTCGACGGCGATGGCGATACCGACACCGCCGACCTTCTCGCCCTCCTCGCCGCCTGGGGAGAGTGCCCATAGGAAAAAGCTGAAAGCTGAAAGCCGAAAGCTGAAAGGCGAAAGCCTCGGAATACGCAGACAACGGACGCCCCGGGACGCGAGTCCCGGGGCTGTTTAAGCTGAAAAGGTCCGTCCCAGAGCCGCCGGCCCCCTAATTAGGGACAGTTACCATTTTTCGACCATTACAGAAACCGGTCAGAAACCGGTAACTGTCCCTAGTTGTTCGACCATTACAGAAACCGGTCAGAAACCGGTAACTGTCCCTAGTTGTTCGTCAGTTGTTCGACATAATTAGGGACAGTTACCATTTTCCTCACCGCCTCCTCCTCATCGCGCGCGGTCGGCCGACGGGGTTCGGGCGCAGGCGGCGGTTGAGCTTCGCCTCCAGCTTCGCGATGAACCGATCGCCGCCCAGCGGCCGGCCGTTGAACGTGCTCCGCCGCAGCTTGTCCACCAGTTCCTCATCATCGCGCTCGCGAAGGATCGCCCGCCACGTCTCCGGCGGCCAGCGCCGCCGCCACGCGCTTCCATCAAGCAGGCCGACCGGATCGCCGGCCTCCCCGCAATGCACCGCCGCGCTGGACCACCGATACCGCCACGCTGCGCGCACCAGGCCGGCCCGAACCGGGTTGCGCTCGATATAGCGCATCGCCGCCAGCAGATGCCGGCCGTCCAGCGGGCAGGAAAAGAAGCGGTTCTGCCAGAGGTGGCCGGTGCGGCTGTGCAGGCGGTTGATGTACAGCGCGTAGCGCAGGTGCGTGCGGCCGATCGCGCTCCGCAGCGATCCGGCCTCGCGCGGCGTGCCGATCACGTGGATGTGGTTCGTCATCAGGCAGTAGCCCAGCACTTCCAGGCCGTACAGATCCGCCTGCTCAGCCAGCGTCCGCAGGTAGAAGAGGCGATCATCATCGGCAAAGAACACATCCTGGCGGTTGTTGCCTCGCTGGATGATGTGGTGCGGCGATCCCGGCACGACGATGCGCGCGGTCCGGGCCATGTCGAGATCCTACCGCAGATCGGGTCGGGCGTCAAGACACCGGCAAGTAACTAGTAACTGTCCCTGTTTTAGAGAAACCGGTAGAGAAACCGGTAACTGTCCCTAGTTGTTAAAGCTGAAAGCTGAAAGCCGAAAGCTGAAAAGGCGAAAGCCTCGGAATACGCAGATAGCGCAAGCCCCGGGACGCGAGTCCCGGGGCGTTCCCTTGGGCGGTCAGAGGAACCGGCAACTGTCCCTCGTTGTCCAGTTGTCGAAGAGAACGCAGTCGTCAGTCTGACTCCGCCCTGGTTCCCCGCTTAGATTTGCGCAGCATCAGGAATTCCGCCTCCCAGCACTTCCTTACATCGCATGCTCTGTAATGTCTCCCGCATTGTGGGCAGACACCGCTCTCACCTGTGTTCTTCAGGCTACATCTGCAAAAGGGGCAAAGGAGGAAGTCGTTCGCCCACAGCACCGATCGCAATCGGTATCGTGCCGCCCACCAGGTCATCGCACTCAAGAGGATCAGCACAGCAACTGCCGGGATGAACAGTTGCATCCAATACAGGATAGTCTCTGTGGTGGCGCTGGAATCATCGCCGCCGGTCAGCGCAACAACCGCAAGGCTCACGACACCCGCGAGAAGCCCGACCCCAGCACATACGAGGCCCGAAATCACGATGAATCGCGCCCACCATTCCGTACGACCTCGCCGGGGTCGAGGGCTCGAATCCCCGGACTTCAGCCGGAACTCGCGGCGCCAGATCTCCCGGAGTATATGATCAGCGAACCGTTCTCCACACTCCGGGCATCGACCATCGGCCGGCAGGCCGGTGAGCGCGTAACCACAGTTCGGGCAGAGTCGAAGGGCGCTGGCCAGTACCTCGCGCTTCCGCCGCCTTCGGCCCAGTATCGAGCAACAACCTCCCACCGCAAAAAGCACATACGCTCCCAATTCCGCCGCCATTCTGACGGGGCTGAACACTCCGGATGAGGAATCAAACGTGAAATACTGGACGGCCAAGGCGATGGCAGCGGCACCGACCAGGATCAACCCCAGCTTTTCGGCGCCACGTCGCCGGGGTCGGGTCCGGCCAGGACGACTCTCGCCCGTGCCATCCACTGAGGTCTCAGGCTGGATCCTCTCCGTCATTGTCGTCCCTCATCATAATCGAGGGCAGTCACGAGTGCGGCCACCTCTTTCCGCCCCGCCCCACGCGGCTCGCCGATGCGATTGGGGCGCAGGCGATCGTTGGCTCCGTCTCCAGCTTGGAACCCCTAACACAATAGACCAGAGGATGGTGGGACGGGTGCCCGAGCCCGTCCGCTCCGCACAGGCGAGACGCCTGTCCCACCATTCCGTTAGAGGCTCTCAGGGCGTGGCTTCGGCCGATGCCTTCCACCGCGGCTCCTCCAGCTCGATGCGGAACTGCTGGTCAGGCGCCAACATATAGCCGTCGTACAGCGGCGAATACGTCTTCACCTGGATCGTCCGACCGTCCGGCTGAAACTCGAGCAGCCGCATGAACGCCTCGCCCCCCAGCTCGCGCATCTGGTAGTTGGCGAGCATCTGGTGACAGGGATGCCCCAGATCATTGGTTGAGGCGAGGTAACCGGTCCCGTCGCCGAGCACGTGCCCGTTGAGCACGAGCAGGAAGTCGTGCCGCCTCACCAGCCTGTTCCACAGCTCTTCGCCGTCATTTGTCGCGCCCGGCGTCTGGTAATGATGCGGGTTGTAGGTCTGGGAATGCTCGGCATCGGTGTGATCGTACCGGCGATCGTTATTGTTCATGTAGGCGTGCGTGATCATGATCCCGATGCGATCGGCGTGCCGCTCCATGATCCCGTTCGCCCAGGCGATGGTCTCATCGCGCGGCGCCCATTCCAGGGCGATGATGATCCACTTCACGCCCCCGGCCTCGAAGAGATGATACGTATTGTCCAGACGTCCGGCGACCATCGCCCCGCCGAACGTGGGCCACCGCGCGATCTCATCATAAGGAAAATACTCGTTGAAGAGCGTGTCCCGCGTCGAGGCGTTGCCGTTCGGGCCGTAATCGTGATTGCCCGGCGCGATCGCGTAGGGCACGATGCCGTCCAGCAGACTCATCGCATCGCGCGCGTTGCGCCACTGGCGCGGCGTGTTGTTGTTCACCACGTCACCGAGCTGCAGGACATACTTAATATTAACTCGATCACGATTCCGCGCGATCCAGCCCGTCTGGGAATAGAACAGGCCCGGGTAGCGCATCGCATACACCTGCGTGTCCGGCAGGACGGCGAGCGTCCACGAGCCGGGAACGTACTCCCGCACCACCCGCGGCGAGGGCGTCACCGCAAGCGGTTGTGCCGTCCCTTCCGCGACGTTCATCACGTGCTCGGCGAGGTTGGCGAAGAACGCCTGCGCAAACGCATCCTGCATCGCCCTCAGCGCCTCGCTGCTTTCATCTGGAGGCGCGACCACCTTGTCGAAGGCCATCGCGGCGAGGATGATCCGCCCCTGGCCGCAGGCGCCCTCCATCAGCGCCGGATGCTGGGCGTGCTCATCACCCGCGAGCAGCACCTCGAATCCGCCCTGGTAGGTGAACGATTCCCAGATCGTGCGCGTGTCATGGAAGGCCATCTTGCCATCGACGTTCGGCGCGCTCTTCAGCAGCGGATTGTCAGGCGAGAGAACTATCGCCACGCCGAAATCTTGATCGGCGCGCTTCGCAGCGTGCGTCGAGGGCAGGAACGGCGGCTCCGCCTCGACCTGGTCCGCCTGCGTCATCTGCAGCAGCGTGTGGCCCTTGTCAACATACTCGTACAGGTCCTCCGCGTACCGCTGCATGTACGCCGCGTACTCCGGATGCTCGCTCGCGAACGAGCCGATCATGATCAGCTCGGCCTCGAAGGCGATGGGGGATTCATCGAGCGGCAGCGGCTCGACGTTGAACCCCGCCCGCTCGAGCAGCTCCGCCGCCCGCGCCGAGTTCGTCCACTGATCAACGTGTTCGAGCACCAGCGCACGCGGCCGGTCGCCGGCCTGAATCGAGGCGCTGATGAAGAGAGTCGTGATGAATACGATGACGGAAACGATGATGCGATGCATGGTTGATTCTCCCGCCTGGAGACGCTGGCCGAATACCCATCACCCCCCACCCGATGTCTGGCTATCCGCCTTAAATGCTTCGTGGAACGTGACCGTGCCCCGCGGAGTATACCGGTCGAAGGACATCGCGAGGAAGACCTCCGGCGGCACGCCCTCGTGGAGAAGCCCCGGAATGTTGTCGAAGCCGAACTTTCTGTAGTACTCCGGATGTCCCACGAGACAACAGCCGCGTGCGTGCATGTGCTTCAGCCGTGCCAGTCCTTCGTGGATGAGGGCCTTGCCAATGCCCTGACGCTGGTATTCCGGCAGGACGGAAACCGGTCCAAGGCCGTACCAGTCCGGTGTGCCGTCCGAAATGGTCACGGGCGAGAATGCAATGTGACCAACGACGCGGCCACCGACCTCTGCGACAAGCGACAGGGTGAGGGCCCCGGCGGCGCGGAGCGCTTCGATGATGAACGGCTCGGTCTGGTTGCTGATCTCCAGCGTCTCAAACGCCGCGAGCGTCACCTCGGCAATGGCTGCGATATCATCGTTCGTCTCGGCCCTGATCTCGATTTCAGAAGTCATGGAGTCCTTTCCTCTCTTTGCTGCCGGCAGATGATCGAACGGAATTCCCGCGCGCCTGGCCTCCGAGCCGGGCTGTGCGGGATTCCACATGGCGCTCGATGACCACCGAACTGAACACAATATACCCGATAGTCTCCTCATCGTCGGCTACGACAAGCGACAGGATCTCCTCGCAGTTCGCGCGCAGCGCATCGACGATCCCCGCCCGCGCCGGCTGACCGAAGGCGACCTCATTGACCCGCCGAACCCCCGGAATGTCTGCGTGGATTTCCTCGCGGATGGAGATCATGCGAGACATTGGTGACTGTCCCGAATCGTGGTCCCTGATGATTGCATTGGGTGCAAAGCCCGAGGCGTGACAGTCTCAGACGCCAGTCCCCGCCCGCTCCATCCGATTGTCGGCTGCCTTATTCCAGTCACTACTCGAGCATCAATTCTCGTAGCGGTGCTTCATTCTCCGAGATGTATTCTCGGGTCCAATGCAGTCCATCTTTGAGCCCTCTGAAGTTGATCCGTTTGAGAACCTCCTCAGCCGTGAACCACCCCCATTCAGAATGCTCCCATGAAAGCGGCACGTCATCGGTCTTTTCCACTTCCGCAGCAAACACGGGAATGATCTCGATGTTTTGTCGTCGTGAGTTGTATATGATGTATGTGTGCTCAGCAACCCAAATGTGTTTGGAGGTGAGATGAAGATCCTTCAGGCATCTCTTTATGGCGTCAACCACTTCTTCTCCATCACCAGTGAATTCTCCCGGGATCTGCCAGAATCTGCCACCGCTGAACCATTTGTCTGCCTTTTCCTGAGAGGTGTGAAAGATGAGATACTCCGGCTCGGGCGCGTCTTTATGAAATACCCAAAGATCGAACAGGTTTGTGCGCAGTTTCATCTGTGATCGTCTCCTTTCTGAAGCGAACAGTCAAGTGAACGGAATCCCTGTTGAGCACGGCTTGTGGGCCATGCTATGCGGAATTCTGCAAGCGGGGCTGTCGCCTTGCTCAGCCGAAAACACAACTGACGTCCCACCTGTTCCGGCAGGCTCCAGACCGCCTCCAGGAGTGCGCGATCATCCCTCCGGGCTGGCCGCAAATCAAGAGGATCACGCAGAATCTGCCCGGTCGGGGGCCGACGGCATCCGGGGGCACGACGGGATGTCCGCAGGTGAGCAGGCAAAGAGGAGACCGCGGGCGATGGATCGCTCTCACACAGCCCGGCCGGAGTCAAGTTGCGCGGTTATCGAGGCCTTTGATCAGGCCGGAGATCATTTTGGCCATGACCTCCAGGTCGTCTCCCATGGCAGTCTGGTCCTCTGCGGCGATCAGACCTCCGCGCTTCGCGATTTCCAACAGCGGAATGCATTCCTGCGCCGAACCGCGTGCAATCACGGAGAAGTGCTTTCGGTCCGCCTTGGTGAACCGGCCGTTGCCTTCCGCCAGATTGGTGGCGATTGACAGGGCCGCTCGGTTCAGTTGATCCGCAAGAAACCCGTAGCCACGAGGGAAATCCTCGGTCAGGCCGACAGCGCGATCGGTGAAGTCCACCGCTTTCTGGTAGACATCGAGGTTCTCGAACATGAACGGCATGGTTGCCCCCCTTGAGCAGTTGAGCAGGAGAACAGGAGACCGCAGTGGAAGAGGCGAGCAGACACGGCCCTTTCCCGCTCTTTCACCTGTTCCCCTGCTCCCCTCCTCTCCTGCTCTATTGGCCCTCCGGGCCAATCGGGGTGACAGGATTTGAACCTGCGACCTCTTCGTCCCGAACGAAGCGCTCTACCAAGCTGAGCTACACCCCGCCCCCGGAAGAGCTCTCGGTCGGACCCTGAAAGCGGGCCTGGGCGAACAGCCCTTCCGGGGATCGGTTTATCTGTCAAGTGGGCGGAGCAGGATTCGAACCTGCGAAGGAATACTCCAACGGGTTTACAGCCCGTCCCTTTTGGCCACTTAGGTATCCGCCCCAGTGGCAAGCCGGCTACTGTATCGGCCCGCGGCAAGGCGATCAAGGGCGCCCCGGCCCCCCCCCGGTCCCCGGAAACGGGAATACGGAGCCCGGAAGATCAGATGAGCCGGGCCCCGGGGGCCACGGGGGCAAGCCCCGTCGCGAAACGACTCAATCCGGCAAGCCTCCGAACCTCCAAGTCCTCAAGCCTGCAGGCCTCCAGGCCTTCCTCACAAAGCCACCGGGGGGACTCGAACCCCCAACCTCCAGATTACAAGTCAGGCGCTCTTCCAGTTGAGCTACGGTGGCCTGGCGGCCCACAGCCTACGCCTGCCATCGGCCGCGAGCAACCGATCCCTTAGCCTTGCCCGCGACAGCGCCGGGGCCGATTCATCCTGACCGTTACCGGACGCTTGCGGCCGCCGCACCCCGTCGTATTGCCACCGCAAGGAGCGTGACATCCGCCGGGTTCACACCCGCCAGGCGCGAGGCCTGGCCGATGGTGGCGGGGCGGAAGCGATCGAGGACCTCCGCGGCCTCGGCCCGCAGGCCGGGGATGGCCCGCAGATCCAGCCAGGGCGGTATGGGCTGATCATCGCCGGCGGCCCGTCGCCTGATCTCCGCATCCTGCCGGGCGATGTAGCCCTCGTACTTGATCTCCGTCACGATGCGCTCGGCGAGCCGCTCATCGATCGCCTCGCCGAGATGGGTCATCACCTCGCGCACGGTCACCTCCGGCCGGCGGATGATGTCGCGCAGCGGCCGGCCGTCGATTGTCGCGCGATCCAGCCGCCTGCGCATGTCTTCCGCCGCCGCCTTCCGCCCCTGGAAGAGATGCCATCTTCGATCATCGATCAGGCCCAGCTCGCGCGCGATGGGCGTGAGCCGCTGATCGGCGTTGTCAGCGCGCAGCATGAGGCGGTGCTCAGCGCGGCTGGTGAACATCCGGTAAGGCTCGCGCGGGATCTTCGTGACCAGGTCATCGAGCATGACGCCGATGTAGGCCTGATCGCGTCTCAGGCGAATCGGCTCGGCGCCGCCGATGTATCGCGCGGCGTTGAGGCCGGCGATCAGGCCCTGGCCGCCCGCTTCCTCGTAGCCGGTCGTGCAGTTGATCTGGCCGGCCAGGAAAAGGCCGTCGATGCGCTTGGTCATGCACGTCGAGTCGATCTGGTGCGGCCAGACCATGTCATACTCGACGGCGTACCCCCAGCGCAGGATCTCGGCGCGCTCACAGCCGGGCATGAGATGGACGATGCGCTCCTGCACATCGGTGGGCAGCGAGGTGCTGATGCCGTTGCAGTAGATTTCGCCGGTGTGCAGCGATTCGGGTTCGAGGAAGACGTGATGGCTTTCGCGGTGGTCGAAGCGCACGACCTTGTCCTCGATGGACGGGCAGTAGCGCGGGCCGCAATCGGCCTCGATCTGGCCTGAAAACAGCGGGGCGCGATCGAGGTTGGCGCGGATGAGATCGTGGGCGGCCGGCGTGGTGTGCGTCATACGGCACTCGACCTGCGCGCAATGCGGGAATCGCGATCGAGGCAACGCGCCGGGCGTGAGATCGCTGAACGGCAGCGGCGGATCATCGCCGGCCTGATGGGGCAAGCTGTCCCAATCGATCGATTCGCGGGCCAGGCGCGGCGGCGTGCCGGTCTTGAGTCGGCCGAGCTCGAAGCCGAGGCGCTTCAATGCAGCGGACATGCCGACCGCTGCGCCCTCGCCGATGCGCCCGCCTTCGGTCTTCTTCTCGCCGGTGTGCATGAGGCCGCGGAGGAACGTGCCGGTGGTGAGGACGACGGCGGAAGCGCGGAGGCGCACGCCACTCCCCCTCCCTCCCAGGGAGGGGGTTGGGGGGTGGGTCGCGCTAGGCTCACCTGCGCATCTTCGTCCCTCACCCAAACCCTCTCCCAGAGGGAGAGGGCTTTGATAGACCGGCTGCGCACGGCCACGATCGGCAAGGTTGTGCTCGATGGCGCTCTGATCGGGCGCGACAACGTGCGCGCCTTCGGAGAGGATGACGCCGGCGATGCGATCGTTCTCGACGATGAGATCATCCACCGTCGCCGCGATGACATCGATAGTGGAGCGGGTGGAGATGAGCCGCTGGACCTCGGCGGCGTAGGCGTACTTGTCGGCCTGGGCGCGCGGGCCGCGCACGGCCGCACCCTTGCTCATGTTAAGCTGCTTGAACATGATGCCGGTGGCGTCGATGGCGAGGGCCATGAGGCCGCCGAGGGCATCGATCTCGCGGACCATCTGCCCCTTGGCGAGCCCGCCGATGGCGGGGTTGCAGCTCATCTGCCCCATGCGCGCGGGGTCCATCGTGACGAGGGCAATGCGCGCATCGCCCCCGCCCCCGGAATCCTCCAGGACCGACGCCGCGGCCCACGCCGCCTCGGTCCCCGCGTGCCCGGCGCCGATCACGATGATGTCGTAACGATCGCGCATCTTCAACTGAATATAGGATGCGACGGCCGCGAATTCGAGAATCAAACCGCGGCGACCGGCGGCGGCGCTGCACCGGCAGGCGGGCCGACACGCCCGGGCCTCAGGGCGAAGGCCGTGCTTGCGGACCTCGCCGCCGCGCGGTACCTGAATCCCATGAACGATAACGATCAGGACCACCTGCGCGGCGAGCCGGATCTTCGCGATGGGCTGGCGCTGGACCGCACGCGTCTGGCCAACGAACGGACCGCCCTGGCGTACGCGCGCACCGCCATCATGCTCTTCGTGACCGGCGGCACCCTCATCAAGCTCTTCGCCCCGCAACCGACGGCGTTGACGAGCGGATGGGCGCTCGTCGCGGTCGGCCTGGCGCTCTTTGCCGTCGGCATCTGGCGATTCCTCGTCCTGCGGTCCTCGCTGGGCCGGCTCGGCCGGTCGGTCGAGGCATCTCGATGAGGGATCGGGCGGTGCTGAGGCGCGACGGGAGCGCGGGCCGCTGAAGCGGCCGCGCCGGCGGCCTACCCTCAGATGACGCCCGGCCCCCGGAATACCCCCATGCCCCACAACGTCCTCGGCACCGAACTGGCGCCCTGCTCGACCCACCCGCCAACCGGTTTCTATCGCGATGGCTGCTGCAGGACCGGGGCCGGCGATGTCGGCCTGCACATCGTCTGCGCGCAGGTCACCGATGAGTTCCTCCAGTTCTCGAAATCACGCGGCAACGACCTGATGATGCCCAATCCCGCGATGCAGTTCCCGGGCCTGAAGGACGGCGACCGGTGGTGCCTGTGCATCGAGCGATGGAAGGAGGCGCTGGAGGAAGGCGTCGCCCCGCCCGTCGTCCTCGAAGCCACGCACATCTCCGCCCTCGAGTTCGTCACGCTGGAGGAGCTCAAAGCGCACGCGGCGGACAACACGCGCTGATGAAAGAAGAAACCCACGGTCGGAGACCGTGGGCTTTGAGGTTTCGTGTGATGATGCGCGCCGCGCGGCGGGCCGAAAGATCAGCCTTCCTTCAGCGCCTCGACGAGTTCGTTGAGCGCCTTCTTGCCATCGCCGAACATCATGAGGGTGTTGTCCATCGCGAAGAGCGGATTGGGGATGCCCGCAAAGCCGGGGCTCAGCGACCGCTTGATGACGATGCACGTGCGAGCTTTGTCCACATCGATGATGGGCATGCCCGCGATCGGGCTCTTGGGGTTGGTGCGGGCATCGGGGTTCACCACGTCGTTGGCCCCGAGGACGATGCACACATCCACCTGCTCGATGTACTTGTTGACGGTGTCCATCTCGTGCAACTGCTCGTACGGCACATCGGCCTCGGCCAGGAGCACGTTCATGTGGCCGGGCATGCGGCCGGCGACGGGATGGATGCCGTAGGTGACCTCAACATCGCGCTCGGCGAGCATGTTGGCGATGTCGCGGACGACATGCTGGCTCTGGCTGGCGGCCATGCCGTAACCGGGGACGATGCAGACGCGCTGCACGCCGTCCAGGAGCATGGCGACTTCCTCGGGGCTGGTGGACTTGACCTTGCCCGCGTAGACCTCGTCGGCGGAGGCGGCCTTGCCCACATCGGCCATGACGCCGAAGAGCACGTTCGTCAGCGAGCGGTTCATCGCCACGCACATGATCTGGGTGAGGATGAGTCCCGAGGCGCCGACGAGCGCGCCGGAGACGATGAGGACGGTGTTGTTGATGACGAAGCCGGTGGCGCAGGCGGCGAGGCCCGAATAGCTGTTGAGCAGCGAGATCACCACGGGCATGTCCGCCCCGCCGATGGGCATGACGAAGAACACGCCGCAGGCCAGGGCGGAGATGGCCAGGGCCCAGTAGGCCCAGGTCCACTCGGGGTTGATGACGAGCAGGGCGCCGAAGATGGCCGCGATGGCCAGGAACGTGCCGTTGCCGAACTTCAGCAGCGGATTGGTCATCGCGCTGCCGAACTTGCCGCGAAGCTTGAGAAAGGCCAGCACCGAGCCGCTGCCGGTGACCGCGCCGATGATGCCCGAGAGGGCGGTGGCGACGAAGGTCTGATACGGCTGCCCTCCGTCCATCATCGCGGCCATGTGCATGGCGGTCACGTCCGTGGCCCCGGCGGCCTGGATGGTGGTCGCCTGGCCGGCGATGTGGGTGAGATGGTGGAAGACGGCGCCGGCGACGAACATCGAGGCGATGCCGCCCGAGCCGTTGTAGAGGGCGACCATCTCCGGCATGGCCGTCATCTGCACCAGCTTGGCCGCGATGAGGCCGATGAGCAGGCCGAGCACGCCGCCGACCACCCACCACATCCAGCCGTGCCACAGGTGCGGATCAAGGACCGCGGCGGTGGCCATGGCCAGGAGCATCCCGCCCAGCGAGATCAGGTTGCCGCGGACGGCGGTGCGCGGGTGGGTCAGGCCCTTGATGCCGAAGATGAAGAGCAGGGCCGCGACGACATAGAGGATGTTCTGAAGGCTGAGGAAGGTGCCGCCGCCGCCGGCCTGGGCCGCTTCCCCGATGCCCTGAAGGGCGTCCGTCATGTTCATTGCAGTGGGACTATCCATGGCCTCAACCCCTCTTCTTCTGGAACATCGCGAGCATGCGATGGGTCACGGCGTATCCGCCGGCGACGTTGATGATGGCGAAGAACACCGCCAGACAGGCCAGCAGGCCCGGCAGCCAGGTCTCGGCGCCCGGCGGGTTCTGACCCGCCACGATGAGCGAGCCGACGATGGTGATGCCCGAAATGGCGTTGGCCCCGGACATCAGCGGGGTGTGCAGCGTGGGCGGAACCTTCGTGATGATCTCAAAGCCCACGAAGATCGCCAACGCGAAGATCGTCAGATACAGGGTGAACATTACTGGCTACTCCCTTCTGCTACGGGCTCGGGCTCAGGAGCGGTCTCGGCGGCGAGCGGCGGCAGGCCGAAGATCTCGCGCGCCATCTTGTGAATGATCTCACCGCCGTCCGTCTCCAGCGTGCCGACGATGATCTCGTCTTCCATGTCCAGCTCGAGCTGGCCGTCCTTGATGATGAGGACGAGCAGGTTCGCCACGTTCTTGGCGAACATCTGGCTGGCGTGGAAGGGGATATAGGCGGCCATGTTGGTGGGCCCGAGGATGGTCACACCGTTCTCGACGACGACCTCGTCGGGCCTGGTCAGCTCGCAGTTGCCGCCGCGCTCCGCCGCCAGGTCGATGATCAGCGCCCCGGGCGTCATGCGGCGGACGACATCGGCGGGAATGAGCATGGGGGCCTTCTTGCCGGGCACCGCGGCGGTGGTGATGACCACGTCGCTCTCGGCGACGGTGTCGGCCATGAGCTGCCGCTGCTTGTTCTTCTCTTCATCGGTGAGCTCACGGGCGTATCCGCCCTCGCCGCGTGCATCGGCGACCTCGATCTCGACGAACTTGCCGCCCAGCGACTCGATCTGCTCCTTGACCTCGGGGCGCACGTCGAAGGCGTGGACGATGGCGCCGGCTCGTTTGGCCGAGGCGATGGCCTGGAGGCCCGCCACGCCCGCCCCGACGATGAACACCTTCGCCGGCTTGATCGTCCCCGCCGCAGTCATCATCAGCGGGAACATCTTCGCCAGGGTGTCCGTGGCGAGGGCGACGGCCTTGTAGCCGGCCACCGTCGCCTGCGAGCTGAGCACGTCCATCGCCTGCCCGCGCGTGGTGCGCGGAATCAGCTCCAGGGCGAAGAGCCGCACGCCGGTGGCGGCGATCTTCTGGATCGGCTCCAGGGCCGTGAGCGGCTCGGACAGGCCGACGATCACCTGGTCCTTGCGGTACAGCTCCAGGTCGCCGGCGCCCTGCTCGGGATTGGCCCCGTAGGCGCGGATCGTGCAGACGATGTCGGCGGAGCGGAAGATCTCGGCGCGATCGGAAACGATCTTGGCGCCTTTCTCTTCATACTCCTTGTCCGGAAAGCCTGCCTCGATCCCGGCGCCGGCCTGGACGATCACCTCGGCGCCGGCCTTCGTGATCGAAGGCAACACGCCGGGCACCAGGGCCACGCGCCGCTCGCCTGGAAACGTTTCTTTGACGAGTCCAACAATCATGCGATCTTCATCCGGTTGTTGTGGTGTACGGGAGAGACATGAAAGCCGAAGGCAATCCGCCCGTCGGCGGATCACCAGCTCGGACGATAAGCGGGGAACGTAACACGTTCGCCTGACTTTTTGAAGCTTCCTCACGAGCAAAGCGCAACACAGCGCATGGCCCGATTGGAAACGCGACAATCACGTCGGGATTATTGCCCCTCTGCCCGGCCAGTCAACCGCGGGCGTGGGGCAAAATCCCTGTGGCGTGTCGATCTGACGGACCCGCCGGCATCGGCTGCATCCTGACCGTCGCGGCCCGGCGAGCCGGCCCCCGGGCGCCGTCCCCGAATCACCGGGCTGGGCGCTCCGATCCATCATCTTCGGGTGACGGGCCAAAAACGATCGTCCCCGGATTCGATGAACGAACGCCGGGGACAAGGGGTCGATTCGGAACGGCAGGCAGCCCGTCCGCTCACGGACAAGGTCCCCACGCCGCCAGGAGTGCGAGCAGATCGGTCGTGTTCACCATTCCGTCGTCGTTAAAGTCCGCCGGGCATCCCTCGCAGGGACCCCAGGACGCCAGCAGGGCCAGCAGGTCGGTCGTGTTCACCACCCCGTCGTGGTCCACATCGCCGATGCACGGCTGGATCAGGCCCGCCTGGTCCACCAGCCACCCGCATACCGACCGCGTGACCTTCCAGGCGAAGTCGTAGTCGATGTAATTGGGCATCTCGACGTGGTCGTTCTGGGTGTGGTAGTAGGGGTTGCCCCAGTCTTCGATGATGAGGCACGCCTGGAAGCCCTGCCACTCGAAGGGGGCGTGATCGGAGTAGTCGGCGGTGCCGCCGATTTGGTAGCTGAGCCCCCCGCTGTAGTCGACCACCGCCTGGGCCAGGGCCTGCTTGATGGGGTTGGATGCCGATCGGCCCTCGATATCCACCGAATCGGCTCCGGTGTTGTACGCGATCATGTCCAGCGAGATCATCCCCAGGATGTCATCACCGCTGTGATCGGTGGCGTAGGCGTCCGAGCCGATCAGACCCTGCTCCTCCCGGTCGAAGGCGATGAAAATCATCGTCGATTCGAAATCGTACTCTGCCAGCACGCGGGCAACCTCGATCACCCCGGCGGTGCCGGAGGCGTTGTCATCGGCCCCGGGATTGTCCACCGAGTCGTAGTGCGCGCCGATGATGTACTGCTGGTCGGGATAGACCTCGCCCGTCTTGACGGCGACGACGTTGTAATACGTCTGGCCATAGTAGGTGAACGCGTGCAGATACACGTCCAGGCCGTATGACTCCAGCGTGTCCTGGATGAACTGCCGGGCCAGGTCATGTTCGGGCCCGTAGCCCCGATCGTCGCCGGGGTGGGTGTACAGTTCGTCGTAGAGGAACGTGTAATAGCTGTCGACATCGATCTGATCGACGATGTCCTGGGTGGTGACTTCGGCCGCGGCCGGGCCCGCCAGGCTCACCGCAACCAGGCCCAGCGCGAACATCGCGCATCGCGCTGCGGCGGGCAGTGCTGTCAATACTGTGGTATGCCTCATTTCCCTGCTCCGTTTCTGGTGCACCTTTCAACATGCCGTGCGGCGACAAGGCCGGCGCGGCCGGGGCGTGACGGCGCGGCGCGGTCGCGCACGCCGCCTGTTCGGACAAGTCTATTCGATCATGGGCGCGAAAGAAGAGAAAACCCGAGAGAAAAGCCTCCCCGACTCCGGCGGCGCCGCCGGCCGCTACGGCGCCGGCACCCAGCGCGCGATAATCTCATCGAGCTTGCCGCTGCGCTTCCAGTCGGCGAGGATCTCGTTGATACTCTGTCGCAACACCGCGTTGTCCCGCTGCACCGCCCACGCCAGTGACTCGTCGGTGAATCGTCCCGGGACGACGAGCAGATCATCCTCGGCATGCTCGCGCGCCAGCCAGAGGATCGTCGGTTGATCGTGGATCACGACGTCCACATCTGCGGTGAGCAGTGCCTCGACCGCCTTGAACACGGTCGGGAAGCTGCGTTGGCTCGCCCGGGGAATACTCGCGGCCACAAACCCCTCGCCCGTCGAGTCGACCTCGACGCCGATCGGCCGCCGGGTGGCCAGCACCTGCCTTACCGTCCCCAGCGACGGGCGGTCCGCCGCGCGGATCAGCGCCGCCTGCCCGGTGGTCAGGTACGGATCGGTGAACGCCACCTCGCGCTTGCGCTCAGCCGTGATGGACATGCCGGCCATGATGATATCGATGCGCCCGGCGCGAAGCTCGGGGATCAGGTTCGGCCAGTACATGGGGACCAGGCGCAGCTTCATCCCCAGTGCATCGGCCAGTTCGCGCGCCATGTCGGCCTCCAGACCCACCGTCTCGCCGCCCTCCTCAAACATGATCGGGGGGACGGTGCGCGAGGTCCCCACGCTCAGCGTCGGCAGCGCCGGCTCGACCGCCGCCTCCATTACCGGCTCCTCGCCCGCCGGGCCGTTGGCGCAGCCGATGAGCAGCAAAATCGCGGCGATGTCCGCACCGATGCGGCCGTACATGCTGTTTGCCTTCATGACGGACCCCTTATGCGTTGAAGTTCCGTGGTCAATGACGTGCAAAGATCATCCACTCGACGGCCAAGACACCAATCCCGGACCTTCAAACCCAGGCGCCGCCCCGGAAACGCCTGCGGTGGCTCGGGAACGCTGCCACTGAATATACATGACGCGACCCGACCGCTGAAGCGCGGTTCGTCCGCTGCCGACTGCCCGGGATTGATGCCCGCGACCGCTCTCAGGCCGGGCAGGGGCCGTAATGCGCCATCAGCTCCATCAGATCCAGGCCATCGACCACCCCGTCGCCGTTCAGATCCCACGGGCACTCTTCCGGCGGCTCGGGGCAATCACCCCAGTGTGCCATGAGGATGTCGCGGTCCGCATCATCGACCACATCGTCTCCGTTGAGGTCCCACGGGCACTCCGGGGACTCGAAACACTCGCCCCAGGCGGCGAGCAGGGCCAGTAGGTCGGCGGTGTCCGTGTCGCCGTCGCCGTCCACATCCCCATCCGGCGTGCCCCAGGCGCCGAGCAGATACAGGAGATCGGCGGTGTCGACATCGCCATCATCATCGAAATCCGCCGGACAGGGGTCTTCGCACTCATCGGGAATCCCGTTCTCGTTGTAGTCCCAGGACACCCCGTGGGCGATGTCGCACTCATCGGGCACGCCGTTGGCGTTGCAGTCATCGCTGGTCCCGTCATCGAGGTCGCATTCATCCGGCACGCCGTTGTCATTGCAGTCCGGCGAACCGATGGCGTCGGTGTCGTATCGCATCACCTCGCCGTGCGGGTTCGACCAGCGCAGGGGCGAGAAGTAGAGGTAGCGGCCGTCATAAATCGCCCCGCAGAAACCGTTGGCTTCGTCGCCCACGCCGTATATCTTCGGCCGGAAGGCCGCCCACGCCTCGACGTCGGCAAACGAGCCGTGCGTGTCGTACCGCAACATCTCATCGTTGGGGCCCGAATCGCGCATGGCGGGCACGAAGTACACGAACCGGCCGTCGAACGCGCCGCCCGCGTAGCCCTCGGGATTGAACCCCACGCCTTCCGCGCCGGGATCAAAGGTGACCCACGCATCGGTGCTCTGGAAGTCCCCCTGCGTGTCGTAACGCATCACCTCGCCGTGCCAGTAGCCCGGCTCGCGGTAGCCGGGCACGAAGTAAATGTACCGGCCATCAAAGACGGCCCCGTGATAGCCGTCCGGATCGTAGCCCACCCCGTGGTCTCCCGGGTCGTACGCCGCCCAGGACGAGGCGGTGGAGAAATCACCGGTCGTGTCGTAGCGCAGCACCTCGCCGTGGTGATTCGTGTCATGCGTGCAGTTGGGAACAAAGTAGATGTACCGGCCGTCGAAGATCGCATCTCCGTAGCCGTACTCATCGTTCACGCCGTAGGGCCGGGGATCGAACGTGTCCCAGCACCCGACGCTGTCGAACGCGCCGGCGGTGTCATATCGCAGCACCTCGCTGTGGTGGGCCGTTCCGTTGTCGTACGGCGCGAAGTAGATGTACCGGCCGTCATACGCGCCGCCGATGTACCCGTCCGGGTCCGTGCCGACGTCATGATCGCCCGGGTCGAAGGCGGCCCATGATTCGATCTCGTCGAACGGGCCGGTCGTGTCACAGCGCAGCACCTCGCCGTGCGCGATGGTGCCCTGTCGGAACGGCGCGAAGTAGACGTATCGCCCGTCGAAGATCGCGTACGCGTAGGCGTCCGGATCGTCGCCCACGCCGTGCGCGCCGGGATCGTACGTCCTCCACGACGCCGGATCGGCATAGTCGCCCTGCGTGTCATAGCGCATCACCTCGCCGTGCGGACCCGTACCGTTGTCGTAGGGGGCGAAGTAGATGTAGCGACCGTCGAAGACGCCGCCCCAATACCCGTCGGGGTCGACGCCCACGCCCTGATCGCCGGGATCGAAGGCGGCCCACGACGCGGGCGCCTCAAAGAGGGTCCCCCACGTCGCGATGTCCTCGGCATCCTCGATGCCGTTGGCGTTGCAATCCTCCCGGCCGGCGAGCACGAACGGGTCGCCGACAACGGTCGTCGTCTTCGCCACCGGGTGGTCAGCGGGTTGCGCCCGCGGACAATCCACGGCCATCAGCGGAAATGAGAGCGCCACCAGCGGCCACGCGCGCCACAACATTCCGACACACAAACCTCGTTGAGCGTTCATCGGCCCGATCTCCAATGGAATCCTCAGACACCTTCAGTCTCCGACGCGCCGCCTGAGACGACACGCGTGTCGGCGGCCGGGGGACCGTCACCGAACCACCCGGATGCGCTCAGGGGGGCCGGGGTGTCGGCAATCGCGCGATAAATCGAGGAAACGTCCGTTAACGCCCGCCGCGGACCGCCGCATCCCCGCCGCACGCCGCCCGGTGCCTGATGCCCGATCATCAGGCTTACGGGCATTCCCCCCAGGCCGCGAGCAGTGCCAGCAGATCTGCGGTGTCCGTGTCACCATCGCCGTCAATATCGCCGGCCGGCGTGCCCCATGCCGCCAGCAGATACAGCAGGTCGGCGGTATCGACATCGCCGTCGCCATCGAAGTCGGCCGGACATTCCGGGGGCTGGTACTCGTAGGCGCCCATGTCGACGATGGGCGGATCGCCGTGGCCGGTGTCTTCCGTGTCAGGATCATCGACGAAGCGCGGACTCCAGGCCAGATCGAAGGGAAGCGGCTCCTCCGTGTCGCCGTCCTCATCGAGATCGAACTCATCGGGCGGCACAGCGAAGTTGTCGGCCGCATCAATGCACGGTGAGCCTGGGAAGAGGCGCAGGTCGCCACTGTCCGGATCGACGAAGAGGGGGTCGGCGTCGATGTTCCCTTCGCCTTCGTAACCGTCGTGAACGCAACTGTACCTGATCGCGATCAGGGAGTCGTCGTTGTTCCATACCGGTTGGCTTCCGTCCCAGACTATGCAGTTGGCGATTGACACATCACTCGGGAAACCCTGCTCCTGGGAGTCGCAGGCGAGGGTCGCACCATTCATTGCCGAGTTACTATTGAACGTGCACCCGCCGATGACCGGGCCGCAGCTCCCATTCACGTACAGCGCCCCCCCCGACAATCCGGCTTCATTCGCGCCGAATGTGCAGTTCACAAGCATCGGGTTGCTCTCGGAGATGATCCGGACAGCCCCTCCGTTGTCGACCGCCGCATTCCCGACGAAGCGGCAGTTGACTACCGTGGGGCTGCTCACTCCGTTTCGCATCGCGCCCCCGTGTCGCATCGCAATGTTCGCGCTGAAGGCGCAGTTCAGCACAATCGGGTCAGCTGCCGAGTTATACATGCCTCCGCCGTCCTCCCCCTCGGCGACGTTCTCGGTGAAGAGGCAGTCGGCAGTGATCGTACCGCTGCCCCCCTGGTTGTACATCCCGCCGCCGCCGATCCAGGCTGTGTTCGAGTTGAATTCACAGTTTGTCACAATGGCGTTGCAGTAGCCAGCGCTGCTCATTCCACCTCCGTAGCGCGCCGCGTTGTACCCGAAGGTGCAGCCGGTCACCGTCGGATCGCTGCTGTAGCTGTAGATCCCGCCGCCATCATACTCCGTGGCCGTGTTCCCGGTAAACACGCAGTTCTCGATGGTCGGAGCGCTGTCGACGTTCGAGACACCGGCTCCGGAACCGTTCGTATTCCCCTCGAACGTGCAGTTGGCAAGCCACGGATCACTGTTTTCGTTACTGACCCCGCCGCCCACGTTCTCCACGAAAACGCAGTCGCTCACGAGCGGACTGGTATTCTCTCCGTTATACAATCCACCTCCTTCCGCGGCCGTATTGTCCTCGAAGTGGCAGTCGGTGAGCAGAGGACTGCTTCCGTCCTGGTTGGACACGCCACCGCCGTGGTCCTGCGCCGAGTTGGCGACGAATGTGCAGCCATCAAGCGTGGGACTGCACTGGACGTTGCACACCGCGCCACCATTATCGTATCTCGCCGCATTCGAGTAGAAGACGCTGGCCACGAGAACCACATCGCTCTGATCGTTGCGGATAGCACCGCCGCTGTAGCTGCACTCGTTATCGACGAACGTGCAGCCGTCGATCGTCGGTGTGCTGTCCGTGTTGGACATTCCCCCACCCCTGCCAGCGAAGTTGGCCTGGAAGGCGGTGTCGTTCACCCTCGGATCGCTGAACACGTCGTTGTGCATTCCACCGCCGTGCGCCGAGGCATAGTTATCGTTGATCGTGCAGCCAATCACAACCGGGCTGCCCACGACGTTGGCAACCCCGCCGCCATACAGATGTGCCGTGTTATCAACGACGAGGCAGGACAGAAGGGTCGGCGCGCTGCCCAGATTGCACATCCCGCCACCGCGCTCCTCGGCAGTATTCTCGGTCAGCGTGCAGCGCCACACGGTCGGATCGCTGAGCTTATTCAACATCCCGCCGCCGAATGCGGCAGTACCGTGACGAATCGTGAGGCCGGCGAGCATCGTGTCAGGCCCCTCGCCGCTCTGGCAGGTCACGACACTTCCCACGCCGCCGCCGTTGATGATCGTGTTCGCGACGACCTCCGGATCTTCCGGATCGGTGCTGCGCAGCGTGATCGCCTTTCCGAGGAGGTCGATGTTCTCGAAGTACTCGCCCTCGGCGACGACGATCTCATCACCGCCCTGCGCCGCCCCGATCGCCTGCTGAATCGTCGCATAGTCGTCCGGTACGTTGATCACCTCGGCGGTGGCAAGCCTGATGAGGCCCATCACCGACAATGCGGCTGCCATGAGACTCAGAATCGCTTTGGGATTCATGGATCATCACCATCCTAATCAGGGGCACTCTCCCCACGCGCCGAGGAGGGCGAGGAGGTCGGCGGTGTCGGTATCGCCGTCGCCGTCCACATCACCGGCCGGCGTGCCCCAGGCCGCCAGCAGATACAGCAGGTCGGCGGTGTCGACATCGCCATCCCCATCGAAGTCAGCCGGGCAATCGTCAGGCTGATACTCATACGCGCCCATGTCGACGATAGGCGGCGTGCCGTGGCCGGTATCCTCCGTGTCCGGGTCATCGACGAAGCGAGGGTTGCCGTCCATATCAACCGGGACCGGCTCCTGCGTGTCACCGTCGTCATCAAGATCGGTGTAATCGGGCAGGACGGTGGTATTGTCGCCAGCATCGATGCACGGCGAGTCGGAGCGCAGGCGGAGATCGTCGTCCTTGGTGCCGGGGATGTTGTCCGGCCCGTCCGGATCGACGAAGAGGGGGTTGGCGTTGATGTTCCCGGTCCCGCCGTAGCCGCCGTCGACGCAACTGTATCGGATGACGATGGTGGAGGTGCCGTCGTTGAGGACTTCGTTACCGCCATTCCAGAGGATGCAACTGTGCATGGCGACCTGACTGCGGTCCTCGGCGTACAGCGAGCGGCCCGATCCCGCATAGTTGCTGACGAACGTGCAATGGGTGATGGAAGGCATGGAATAGTCGAGATACAGGCCCCGATAGTTGTTGATGAACAGGCAGTTCGTGATCTGGGGCTCTGAATATATCTTCCCGACAATGCCGGCCAGCGTGTGCGCGACGAAGGTGCAGTTGACGATGACCGGTTCGCCGCCGGCCATAACCCCGCCATCACTGTTGTTCTCGAACCAACAGCCGACGATATGCGGCGCGCAGTCGCTGGCGACGATGCCGCCGCCAATATTGTCGACGATGACGCAGTTGATGATCGTAGGGTCGGCGTCCTTGCAGAAGATCGCAGCGTGCCCGCAGCATACATTGCAGTGCGTGAGCGTCAGTCCCTCGAGAATCGATGTATGCGTCTCCGAGTCCTCGAAGCCGAAGATGCCGATGTCCGCATAGTCGGCATCGATGATGCAGTTCTCCGGGCCGTTGCGGCTGCAGACCTTGATCGCCTTTCCGGCGAAGGTGATCCCGAGGTTG
>Ga0272441_10005623_pt1 | contig 21611 bp, 22 predicted proteins | sample SSMProp6N_FD_193582 | JGI IMG/M metagenome (GOLD analysis project Ga0272441, IMG submission 193582) | Marine sediment archaeal communities from Little Sippewissett salt marsh, Falmouth, MA, United States - SSM-Prop-6N | ecosystem: Environmental > Aquatic > Marine > Wetlands > Sediment ... | reverse complement strand
AATTCTTTCAATGAACGTGGTTCCTCTCCTTCAATCTTCCCACTCCAATCACTCCCCGGCTTCACCCGGAAAGCGGCTGCAAAATTAAAACAACTTCAACAATCCACCAAACAAAAATTTAAAAAGTTTTGGGTGGTGATACTATCTGTCTCAAACTTGCAAATGAACGTTGCTAATCAGTGGTAACGTCTACCGTTTTTTAGCGGGTGCAAAAATACATTCAAATATGAATACCAACCTAATATTTCAGCAAGTATTTTCAATATTTTTTACCCCTGGAGCCCAAGATGCTGATTATCTGAGTTTTCTATTTGCAAAAATTTTTACCTGTTGGTTCTCCTCGGATTCGATGCTTACCCGGGCCAAAAAACAACACCTTAATATAAGGGGTGATCGACGTGAATTGACAGAAGAGATTGAAGCTGGCTTAAATAGCCCAACGCTCAGTTCATTATTTCGACCGGGTGTTGTATCTTTGCCGCTTTATTTACAAGGACAATGATCAAAATAACGTTACCGGACGGAAGTGTCAAGGAGTTTGCCTCGAATGCAACTCCTATGGATGTCGCAAGAGACATCAGTGAAGGACTGGCCAGAAATGTGATTTCTGCAGAATTCAACGGAAACACCGTTGAAACCAAGACTCCCCTGACCACCGATGGTTCGTTGACCCTGTTCACCTGGAACAACGACCAGGGCAAAAAGGCTTTTTGGCATTCATCTGCGCACCTGCTGGCCCAGGCGATCTTGTTCTTCTATCCGAAGGCGAAGCTCACTATTGGCCCGGCTATTGAAAATGGGTTCTACTACGACGTGGATTTCGGTGAGGACAGCATCTCAGAGAACGACTTTAAAAAAATCGAAGACAAAATGCTTGAATTCGCACGTCAGAAGTTCGAATTCGAGATGCGAGAGGTGTCCAAAGCGGATGCCCTTGCCTATTATAAGGAAAGAGATAACGAATTCAAGGTCGAACTGATTGAGAACCTCGAGGACGGGGACATCACTTTCTGTGACCACAGCGACTTTACCGACCTGTGCCGGGGAGGTCATGTTCCTAACACGGGAATGATAAAGGCCGTCAAGATCATGAGTGTTGCCGGTGCTTATTGGCGAGGTGATGAGAACAACAAGCAGCTTACGCGTGTCTATGGGATTTCTTTTCCGAAGCAAAAGGAGCTGAAGGAGTATCTCGACCTGCTGGAAGAGGCCAAGAAAAGAGATCACAGGAAGCTGGGCAAGGAGCTTGAGCTCTTCACTTTCTCCCAGAAGGTCGGACAGGGGTTGCCACTTTGGTTGCCCAAAGGAGCAGCCTTGCGTGAAAGACTGGAGAACTTTTTGAAGAAAGCCCAGAAAAAAGCCGGATATGAGACAGTAATGACACCTCATATCGGGCAAAAAGAGCTTTACGTGACTTCGGGTCACTATGAGAAATACGGAGAGGACAGCTTTCAACCGATTCACACGCCGAAAGAGAACGAGGAGTTCCTTTTGAAACCCATGAACTGCCCGCATCACTGTGAGATATTCAACAGCAAACCTTACTCGTATAAGGACCTGCCCAAACGATACGCAGAGTTTGGAACTGTCTATCGCTATGAGCAAAGCGGCGAGCTTCACGGGCTGACTCGCGTTCGGGGCTTTACCCAGGACGACGCGCACATCTTCTGTACGCCAGAGCAGTTGAATGAGGAGTTCAAATCCGTCATCGACCTCGTGCTCTATGTCTTTGGCTCTTTGGGCTTTGAAGATTTTACAACTCAGATCTCGTTGCGAGATCCTGAAGACAAGGAAAAATACATCGGTAGCGATGAGAATTGGGAGAAAGCCGAGAATGCGATCATCCGTTCAGCTGAAGAGAAGGGATTGAAAACGGTGATCGAATACGGAGAGGCCGCCTTTTATGGACCAAAACTGGACTTCATGGTCAAGGATGTGCTGGGAAGATCCTGGCAACTTGGAACGATCCAGGTGGATTACAACCTGCCGGAGCGTTTTGACCTGACATACAAAGGCGCTGACAACCAGTTGCACAGGCCGGTTATGATCCACAGGGCTCCTTTCGGGTCGATGGAAAGGTTCATCGCGATCTTGATCGAGCACTCAGGAGGAAACTTCCCGTTGTGGCTGACTCCGGAGCAGGTTATTTTGCTCCCAATCAGCGAGAAATACGAAAATTATACCAAAAATGTTTTACATTTGTTGGAAAATTACGAAATTCGCGCCCTCGTTGACGACCGCAACGAAAAGGTAGGCAGAAAGATCAGGGACGCTGAGCTTAACAAAATACCTTTTATGTTGATTATCGGTGAAAACGAAGAGAAAGACGGGACAGTTTCCGTCCGCAAGCACAGCGAAGGAGATCTCGGCACGTACTCGATAGAAGACTTTGCCGAACTCATTCAAAACGAAATAAGTAAAACATTAAAATCATTTTAAGTCAAACCAATCCGCAAGGATATAAACCGACAGAGCTATAGCAATCAGAAGAAACAGAGGTGCCAGGAGACCCTGGAGAATCATCAAAGAAGATCCGCACAAGATCAATGAAAAAATCGAGGCCCCCGAAGTAAGACTCGTGGGAGACAACGTTGAAACAGGAATCTATCCGATTCGGAAAGCGAGAGATATCGCACAGGAGTTGGGTCTGGACCTGGTTGAAATCTCGCCGAAGGCCAAACCCCCGGTGTGCAAGATCATCGAATACAAGAAGTTTCTTTACGAACAGAAGAAAAGAGAGAAGGCACTGAAGTCGAAAGCGACAAAGGTGGTGATCAAAGAGATCCGCTTCGGACCCAATACGGATGAGCACGATTTCGAATTCAAAAAGAAGCACGCGATCAAATTTTTGGAGAGTGGTGCGAAATTGAAAGCTTACGTATTCTTTAAAGGAAGATCCATCGTGTTCAAAGATCAGGGACAGATTTTGTTGCTGAGATTGGCCCAGGAGCTCGAGGAATACGGAACCGTTGAACAGATGCCGAAGCTGGAAGGAAAGCGAATGATCATGTTCATAGCTCCAAAAAAGAAGAAATAAAAGAATATAAGCAAGCAGTTAAAGCAGGAAGAAAATGCCTAAAATGAAGACGAAATCCAGTGCAAAGAAGCGATTTAAGCTAACAGGCTCTGGTAAGATCAAAAGAAAGCACGCTTTTAAGAGTCACATTCTGACCAAGAAAAGCAAGAAGCGCAAATTGAAGCTGACCCACGCCGGACTCGTGCACAAAGCAGATGAGGCTAACATCAGACAACAATTGACGTTGAAGTAAATCGCAGGAGCGGTTTACAGTGGTACTTATTTATTAACCCTGGGTCAGGCCAGTATAAACGCTTCCGAAAACAGAAGCTGCCTTTCTCAAAAAAAATTAAAACATGCCAAGATCAGTAAATTCAGTAGCCAAAAGGGCTCGTAGAAAAAAGATTTTAAATCAAACCAAAGGATACTTTGGTGCACGTAAGAATGTTTACACAGTTGCGAAGAACGCTTTGGAAAAAGCATTGCTCTATGCGTATCGCGACAGAAAACAAAACAAAAGGAATTTTCGAAGCTTGTGGATTCAGCGTATCAATGCAGGTGCGCGTGAACACGGATTGTCTTATTCACAATTCATGGGCAAGGTAAAAGCCAGTAACATCGATCTGAACCGAAAGGTTTTGGCCGATTTGGCGATGAACCACCCGGATGCCTTTAAAGCGATTGTGGAGAAAGTAAAATAATTTCAATTTAGTCTTGCTTATAAAAAAAAACCTGAGCTCATCGCTCAGGTTTTTTTTGTGTCTGTACCTCACCTTTGTCTTAGTTTTCTTTGGTCAGGTCTTTCTCATCGAAGCAAGCTTACACTTCTTGTGCTTTCGTTGTTAACCCCCAAAATCAGATGCTCCTTTCCTCCCACGGTTACCCTGACAAGGGATTTGATGTCCTGATCTATAAAAAGACCCGATTCAGACCATTCCAGGGGCTTGAAACCACCTTTTCCGTCCGACAGCAGGACAAGTCCGGTACCCGAGTCGAGTCGCGGCGTCTCCACTTCCGTATCGTAGATGTTGCCAACGGCAACCAGGTCTTCGAAACCATCTTGGTTCACATCCAAAACCGCTGTATCCAATATTGGAAAATACTGGGCCTTTTCGGGCAACAGGTATTTCTCAAAGACGCTGCCTCCTTTGTTGATCAGGGCTATGGAATGGAATTCAGAGGCCTCAAGGGCCACAGAAGTCTCCAGCTTCTCTCCATAAACGTCGGACAGCGTCGCATTGGCAAAGTCGTTGTAGGTTTTGAATTTATCGGTGATAAACGGCATCTGCTGGGACGAGCATTCCCTGCCCCGGGCCGGAACATACTCACCATTGTATTTGCTGCTCAGCACCACATCCAGCGTCCCGTTATCGTCAAAATCATTGGCAAACACCTTGAAACGATTCTCCTTGCTCGCTTTGAACTTGATGTTCTTGCCCACGTTACCCAACACATAGTCCTTCTTCCCGTCGTTATTGAGGTCGATCTCCTCTACGCTGAACCACCAGCCCTTCTCATCATCCAGGCCGCTTTTGGCGGAGACCTCCTCGAAGAATCCTCCCCTGTTTTCGAATAGGCCGATCCCGGTCCATTCTCCAACCGCGATGAAATCCATTTGACCATCATCGTTGAAATCACAACTCAAAAGGTCATTGACCATACCGAACTCTGCGTATTCGGGCGCCACCTTCTCACTTACCTCAAAGAGCTCTCCGCCCCGGTTCTCAAAAATCAGGTTCGGAGGAGATTTTGGGTAATTCTGCGGATAGATGCGATTGCTCACCAACAGATCCGGGTCACCGTCCCGGTCGAAATCAATCAGCTCGACGGCTCCGCCACTGAAGATTGTTGACTCGAGGGCCGGACTATCAATTCGCTCAAACTTCCCACCGCCCTGATTGAGGTAGAGTCGATCCCGATACAATTCAGACGGAAAGACTTTCGAGTTTCCACCGCTCACCACGTAAAGATCCAGGTCCTGATCGCCATCGATATCCACGAAAACAGATTCCATGTCTTCACAGCCTGCATCCTTATCAAGGGCCGGGGAGCTTATTTTTTTGAATCCAGAAGCGCTACCCAGGAATATTTGTCCTGCCTGCCCTGACGCACCACCGATGTGCAAGTCATCGATTCCGTCACCATCGATATCGCCTGCGGTAATGAAAGGGCCCAAGGCGGATTGCTTGTACGGCAGCAGGACTTCCTTCTCAAAGTCGTTGAATTCATTCTCCGCATGTACGAACTCAGCCACAGAACGGGCATCTTCGGCAAAATAAGGTTTGATACGAGTCTCTTTTTCGGAAACTTTCGCCATGTCTTCTTCAAAAGAAACAAAAGCGTTGGCTGCAACGCCATAGCGTTCCTCAATCTTTCCTGAGGGCCATTCCACCCGAACGGTATCGACGCGTTGAACCTCTCCCAGTCCGAAATGCGCCGAATCATCCGTCGAAGAGAGATAGCCCTTGACCCGCTTGGATTCTACGAATTGCACCTTTCCATCGTATTTCAAAGTCACCTTTGCGAAGCCTTCTGAAATCTTCCCTTTCGTCTCCACAGTGAGGAAATTGCCAAGTCCCTTCTCCACCGAAAGGTTCTTGTACAAGAAGGCCTCCTCGTCAATATTGTTGACAACCAATTCAAAGTCACCGTCATTGTCCAGATCCGCGTAAGCTGCGCCATTCGAGAAGGAAGGATTTCTCAGGCCCCAGTCACCGGTCTTGTCCTTGAAGTTCAGATCCCCGGAATTTTGAAACAGGATATTCGATAGCTTCTCGGAGGGCATTTGGTAATAGAGGTCCTCTTTAACTTGCAGTGGCACATTGCCCCCGTATTCAGCCTTGGCATCCCTCACTTTTTGTTGAAAGTCATTGTCAAGAGCATAGCGACGATACCCATTGGTCACATAGATTTCCTTGAGCTCGTCGTTGTTGAGATCGACCATGAGACCTGCCCAGCTCCAATCGGTTTTTGAGAGTTTGGCGAATTGGGCGATGTTGTGAAAATGGTTGTTACCAACATTGAGCTGAAGGGAATTATACATGTACTGCTTCTGAAAGCCAAGGGTTTCGGTCAGCAAATTGAATCGTGGCACATTCATCGAAGCCATGAGCGTCTTGGATCTAACGTGATCATTTGCTGCCATGTCGAGCACGAAAATATCCTGGTGACCGTCATTGTTGATGTCCTCCAGGTCAACCCCCATCCCGTAAAACGAGATCTGTTTGGTCTTCTCTTTGATCCTGTCGGTAAAAGTGCCATCCCCATTATTGATGTACATGACATCCGGGATGTAATAATCATTGGCGATATAGAAATCGAGCCACCCGTCGGCGTCGATGTCTCCAACGGTAAGACCGAGTCCGAAGGCGGGCCTCAAAACCCCGGCTTTTTTGCTGACGTTGACAAAGGTGCCGTTGTCGTTTCGGTAGAGATGGGCACTGCTTTGCTCCAGCAATCCCTTCTGGCTCTTCAAGATTTCGTGAAACCGGACCGGGTCCAGTCCGTAGAGCTGATTCTCGTTGGATACGATGCAGTCGAGGTCCCCATCCTTGTCATAATCAAAAAAAGCGGCCTGGGTGCTGATGCCGGGATCGGCAAGACCCAGTTCTTCGGCCCGTTCCTCGAAGGTGAGATCACCTTTGTTGATGTAAAGAAGGTTGCGCCTCTCAGCCGCCTCATAGGGGCCTCCCTGGCAGACATAGATATCGAGCCATCCGTCATTGTTGACGTCTGCGAAAGTAACCCCACTCGACCATTTTTTATGCGTATTGATTCCCGCGGATTCCGTGATGTCCTCAAATCTCAGGTTCCCTTTATTGAGGTAGAGTCGGTTCTTCTGCTGGTTGGCCGCAAAGAAAATGTCGTCGAGGCCGTCATTGTTCAGGTCGGCGATGCCCACCCCACTGCCGTTGTAGAAAAAATCGTAGTCGAACAGGTTCTCCCGGGTGTCGATTCGATCCTCCAGCTTGTTTGCGAAGTCGATGCCACTCTCGGCTCCGGGTATGCGCTCAAATACAGGGCTATCCTCTATTTTTGAAGTTCCCTCTTCTTTCAAAGACGTCTCCTGCTTCCCGGGTGTTTGCTCCATCTTTCCGCAAGACATCACACCGATTAACACGGCGAGAAGCGTCAATTTTCTCCATAGGTTCATGTTCATCCCTTCCTGTAAAAGATTAAGTAAGATTGTCGGCCTGGTTTTGATCGATTTTCGTGTCGGATGCAGCAAGGCTCCTTAAAGTTCGGCTTCAGCCTCTTTTAACTTCTCGGCGTTCTCAGCCAGCTTGAGCTCTTCAATGATCTTTCCGATGTCTCCGTTGATGATGCTCGAGAGGTCGTAAAGGGTCAATCCGATCCTGTGTTCGGTCACCCGTCCTTGCGGATAGTTGTAGGTTCTAACCTTGGCCGAACGGTCGCCGCTGGAGACGAGAGTTTTTCGCTTTGCAGCATCTTCGGCCAGCTTTTTCTCCAATTCCTTCTCATAAATACGCGTACGCAGCACTTTGAAGGCCTTGTCCTTATTCTTGTGCTGGGATTTCTGATCCTGGCACTGGGCCACGATGCCTGTGGGTTCGTGGGTGAGCCTCACAGCAGAATAAGTTGTATTGACCGACTGACCACCGGGTCCGGAGGCACAGAAATAATCAATGCGGACATCGCTCATCTTGAGATCTATGTCAAATTCCTCCGCTTCCGGGAGAACCATCACAGTCGCCGCCGATGTATGAACCCTTCCCTGGGTTTCCGTTTGAGGAACCCGCTGAACCCGGTGAACCCCGGATTCAAATTTCATGGTCCCGTAGACCTCTTCCCCACTGATACTGAAGATGATCTCTTTGAATCCACCCGATGAGCCTTCGCTGAAATCTTCAAGCTCCACTTTCCATCCCTTATCCGAGGCGAATTTCGTGTACATTCTGTAAAGGTCACCTGCAAATATGCTCGCTTCATCACCGCCCGTACCGGCCCTTATCTCAACAATGACGTTCTTGGCGTCTTCCGGATCCTTGGGAATCAAAAGCATCTTGAGCTCTTCCTCAAGTTGGGGGATTCGCTCCTGAGCCTCGTCCAGCTCCATTTTGGCCATTTCCACCATTTCGGCATCCGATCCGTCGGAAATAATCTCCTTGGCCTCATCCCGATTCGCCAGGACCTCTTCATATACCGCTCCCAAATCAACGATCTGCTTGAGGTCCTTGTACTCCTTGTTCAACTGGACATAACGCTTCTGGTCGGTTATGATATCCGGCTGAATGATCAGGTCGGACACCTCATCAAATCGCTGTTTCACTATCCTTAGCTTATCTATCATACTGAAAAAATATACGGCAAATTTAACACTTTTTGACTACCTGCCTAACTTAGGTTACATAAGGTCAAAATAAGTCTCAATGTGTTCAGAGAATTGTTGATTTTAGATTAAATTTGCAGGAGTAATTTAACCCATAAACCCACAAACAATGAAAAGAATACTTTTTGTATTTGCTGTTCTTGCTTTAGTCGTCTCAAGTTGTGGAGAGAGTAAGAAAGAAGAAGTTAAAAAAGAAGTTGAGGCTCCCAAAGAGGAGGTCAAGGAAACTCCTGCAGCGTCTGCCGGAAGTGAGGACCTCGTGGCTATGGGGGAAAAATTGTTCACAGACAAGACTTGTGTCTCTTGCCACCAGGCTGAGGCCAAGATCGTCGGACCTTCGATCAAGAACATCGTTCAGATCTACTCCGATCAGGATGCGAGTATCGTGAGTTTCCTCAAAGGAGAGCAGGAAGCCATCGTTGATACCGATCCCGGACAGGTTGCGATCATGAAAGCCAACCTCGACGGTTTTGTGAAGGATCTGAAAGAAGAAGAGCTGAAAGCCCTTGAGGCCTACATGCTGAGCGTAAAATAGACATTGACTTCCGAAGAATCGAAGAAGTTTATTCTACCTATAAATAAAAACCTTCTGCATCACTGCAGAAGGTTTTTTTTTGGAATCCCTTTTCAAGGAGACTCGTGTGGGTGGCTCAAACCACGCCCTGTGCCAGCATGGCATCCGCTACTTTAACGAATCCTGCAATGTTGGCTCCTTTGACGTAGTCTATGTAACCGTTTCCGTCATTGCCGTACTCGATGCACGCGTCGTGGATGTTGCCCATGATTTGCTTGAGTTTGGCATCCACTTCCTCACGCGTCCAGTTCATTCTCAGGGAATTCTGGCTCATCTCCAGCCCTGAAGTGGCAACTCCCCCTGCGTTGGAGGCTTTACCCGGGGCATAAAGGATTTTTGCATCCTGGAAGGCATGAACCGCCTCAGGCGTAGAAGGCATATTCGCTCCTTCACTAACGCAAAGGCACCCATTTTTTATAAGCGCTTTGGCATCCTCTCCGTCAAGCTCGTTCTGCGTGGCACAAGGCAAGGCAATGTCACACTTTTCGTGCCAGGGGGTTTTTCCGGCATGATATTTCGCACCCGGATACTTCTCTACATATTGTTTGATCCTGCCCCTTTTTACATTCTTGAGATCCATGACATAGGCCAGTTTCTCCTTGTCAATTCCGTCGGGATCATAAACATATCCTCCCGAGTCGGACAAGGTCACAACCTTTCCGCCCAACTGGGTTGCTTTTTCCGTGGCGTACTGGGCTACATTACCCGAGCCCGAAACAAGAACTGTCTTGCCTTCGAAGGAATCGTCTTTCATTTTAAGCATGCTGTCGGCAAAGTACACGGTTCCATATCCTGTCGCCTCCGGACGGATCAGGGATCCTCCCCAGGACATTCCCTTTCCGGTCAAAACCCCTGTAAATTCATTTTTAAGTCGTTTGTACATGCCATACAGATAACCGATCTCACGGCCTCCAACACCAATGTCGCCGGCAGGCACATCCGTGTTTGGACCGATATGGCGATAGAGCTCGCTAATAAAGCTTTGGCAAAAGCGCATGATCTCACCGTCAGATTTCCCTTTGGGATCGAAGTCGGATCCTCCCTTTCCGCCACCCATGGGCAGCGTGGTCAGGCTATTCTTGAACACCTGCTCAAAAGCAAGGAACTTGAGTATGCTCATATTCACAGTGGGGTGAAAACGCAAACCGCCCTTGTAAGGTCCGATAGCCGAGTTCATTTGGATACGGTAACCCCTGTTGACCTGGATCTCTCCCTGGTCGTCTACCCAGGAGACGCGAAAAGTCACCGCTCTTTCGGGCTCCACCATTCGCATCAGGATGTTCTTGCCGTGGTAGATGTCTTTCGTTACGATGTATGGTATGACTGTTTCAGCCACTTCCTGAACTGCTTGCATGAATTCCGGTTCGTGACCGTTCCGCGCCTCTACTTCTTGCATAAAGGCATCAATTTTTGACTTCATAATTTTACGAGGATTAAATTATTGAAATGAAATTTTTTCATAACAAAATTAATTAAATTCTCAATATCATAAGGCAAAAGTGGGGTCTATTTTTCGAATTTTTCAAACTTTTTTTAACACATGAAGGGAGGGTTGGTTCGGGCTTCAAATTTGCAGTTCCCGAAACCCCATATCTCGCAAAAAGATGTAAATTTGCCATCTATTTCTACTCGAAGAGATGAAGGCAAAAATTGAAGAACTAGTAGCTGAAATTCAGCAATTTACAACCCAAAGTGAAAAGGAGATCGAGGAATTTCGCATCCGGTTTCTGGGGAGCAAGGGATTGCTCAAACAATTGTTCGGTGAGTTCAAAACGGTCGAACCCGCACAGAAAAAGGAAATTGGCCAGGCCCTGAATGACCTGCGCTCTAAAGCGAGTTCAAAGGTGGAAGAGTTGAAGGAAGCTCTCAGCGCCGATTCTACCGAATCCAAAAAATACGGTGACCTCACCCGACCCGGTCTGCCGGTAGAGCTTGGGGCACGTCACCCGATCTCAATCGTCAAGAACCGAATCGTGGATGTCTTTTCAAAGATCGGCTTTACGGTTTCCGAAGGTCCGGAGATCGAGGATGACTGGCACAACTTCACAGCGCTCAATCTTCCCGAATACCATCCGGCCCGGGACATGCAGGACACCTTCTTCATCGAGAAGAACCCCGACACCTTGCTGCGGACTCATACCTCTTCGGTGCAGATTCGCTATATGGAGAGTCACAAACCGCCCATTCGAACCATCTCACCCGGACGTGTGTTCAGAAATGAGGACATTTCGGCCCGGTCACACTGCATCTTTCACCAGGTCGAAGGACTTTACATCGATACCGATGTGTCTTTTGCCGACCTCAAGCAGACCCTGCTCTACTTCACCAAGGAAATGTTCGGCAAATCGAAAATCCGTTTGAGACCTTCGTATTTCCCGTTTACCGAACCCAGTGCTGAAGTTGATATTTATTGGGGCCTCGAAACGGAAACCGATTACAAGATCACGAAAGGAACAGGCTGGTTGGAAATCATGGGTTGCGGAATGGTCGACCCGAATGTTTTGAAGAACACAAAGATCGATCCCGAAAAATATACGGGTTATGCCTTTGGAATGGGAATCGAGCGCATTGCCATGCTTCTCTACCAGATTCCTGACATCCGCATGTTCTATGAAAACGACATCCGGTTTTTGGAACAGTTCAAATCGGTGATCTGATCATGCATCAACTCAGGGATTTTCTCGCGGAGCAGGGCTATGTAAGGGTCAAACTGAAAAAGACGATCACCAATCACTTTGAAATAAAGGCGAGAATCAACAAGACCCGAGGGCGATTCATTCTGGATACCGGCGCTTCCAAATCATGCATAGGGATCGAAGATGCCGAGGACTTCAAACTTTTGACCGAAGAGTCAGAACACAAGGCCAGCGGAGCCGGACCCAGCGAGATCGACACAATGATGTCTCGCAAAAACACGCTGGAGATCGGGAAGTTCATATTGAAGCGAACCGAGTTGATACTGATCGACCTGCAGCATATCAACAATGCCCTCGAAAAGCAGAATGCCGAACCCGTGAATGGGATCATCGGGGCTGACATCCTGATCAAAGGCAAGGCAATCATCGATTACGACAAAAAGTATCTATATTTATTCAATAAGGTGAAAAAATGACGGCCAAGGACAACCGATACAGCATGAGAGGGGTTTCTGCCCAAAAGGAAGATGTTCACAAAGCGATCAAGAATGTAGACAAGGGCCTTTTTCCGAAGGCTTTCTGCAAGATTGTTCCGGATTACCTTACAGGAGACGAGGACTATTGCCTGATCATGCACGCTGACGGAGCCGGAACCAAGTCCTCACTGGCCTATATGTACTGGAAAGAAACCGGGGACCTGAGCGTGTGGAAAGGCATTGCACAGGACGCCCTGATCATGAATGTGGACGACCTGCTCTGTGTCGGAGCCACGGACAATATCGTGCTCTCTTCCACTATAGGACGCAATAAGAACCTGATTCCCGGGGAGGTGATCTCGGCCATCATCAATGGAACGGAGGAATTGCTCACGGAGCTTGCGCAGTTCGGGGTCAACATCAAATCAACGGGCGGCGAAACAGCGGATGTGGGCGACCTGGTAAGAACAATCATCGTGGATTCGACGGTAACGGCCCGATTGAAAAGAAGTGAGGTCATCGACAATGCCCGAATCGCGGAGGGTGATGTCATCGTCGGACTGGCCTCTTTCGGGCAGGCCTCCTACGAAAGTGAATACAACGGAGGCATGGGAAGCAACGGACTGACAAGTGCCCGTCATGATGTTTTCGAAAAATACCTTGCGAAAAAATACCCGGAAAGCTATGACCATGACGTTCCGGAGGAACTGGTGTATTCGGGCAGTACGCGCCTTACCGATAAGGTGGAAAACGTATCGCTGGACGCCGGAAAACTGGTGCTCTCGCCCACCCGTACCTATGCACCCGTGATCAGGGAAATGCTCGAGAAGCACAGAGAACAGATCCACGGCATGGTGCACTGCAGTGGAGGAGCCCAGACCAAAGTGCTTCATTTTGTTGACAACCTCCATATTATAAAAGATAATTTATTTGATGTTCCCCCGTTATTTAGATTGATCCAGAGTGAGTCCCAGACCGATTGGAAGGAGATGTACCAGGTGTTCAACTGCGGTCACCGCATGGAACTTTACGTTCCGGCGGCAATTGCCGAAGATCTGATCCAAATCTCCCGGTCTTTCAACATCGACGCACAGGTGATCGGAAGAGTGGAAAAAAACAGGGGAAAGAAACTCACCATCACAAGTGAGTTCGGAAAGTTCGTTTACGATTCGTAACTTTATCCTTCCCCTCAAAAGTATAAATCGAACTCAACTACAGCGCATGGCAAAAGCGATGAAGAACGGTGCCGTCTTTCTGGGCTGCACGCTTCTGATGCTCATTTGGAACTGCTCGACGAAAAAGGACACGTTTCTGAATCGTACGGGGCATGCCATGTCGACCAAATACAACGTAATTTACAACGGGAACATCGCGTTTGAGGAGGCCAAGAAGCAGCTCGACGATTCTTATGAAGACAATTTCTGGGAACGCCTGCCCATCGAACCCCTTGAAATCGAAGAAGACCGGATCCCGCTTCCCGGACAGCAGCTTCCCGATGAAGGAGAGGCTACCGGTTTTGAAAAAGCCGAAGAAAAAGCAGTCAAATCGGTGCAAAAGCACTCGATGGTCATAGACGGCCTGGAGCGAAACAACCAGATTGACGAAGCCTATCTTCTGCTTGGAAAATCGAGGTACTACCTGCAGCGCTTCGTACCGGCCCTTGAGGCATTCAACTTCGGAATTGAAAACTACCCCAACGCCAGCCGCTATCGTGAGACCAAGATCTGGAAAGCCAAGGCGCATGTCAGGCTTCAGAACGAGGAGCTGGCCATCGAGACCCTGAGATCCGTGCTTCGCAGCCCCGAATTGACCGAGTTGGAGTATGAGAGGGCGCATACGGCCATGGCCATGGCCTACACCCAGCTCGACAGCACCCATCGTGTCGTGGATCATTTGAAAAAATCCACCTTGTATTTTGAGGATCCGGGACAGGGGGCAAGAAACCTGTTCATCCTGGGGCAGATCTACCGGGAGGAGAACAAGATCGACTCCTCGAACATGGTGTTCGATGCCCTGACCTATATGAAGAAGATACCGAGAAAGTACCAGGTTCATGCCGCCATTGAGCGAGCCAAGAACTACAGTGAGGCAGACAGCACTGCCATGATCGTCTACACCTTGCAGGACCTGATTGAAGATCGGGACAACCGGCCCTACCTGGACGAGCTTTACTATATGGCGGGCATGTTGGCCCTTGCCGGGGGGAATGAAGATCGGGCCGAAAATTTCCTGGAGCTTTCCTTGCGGAAAAACACGCGCAAACCTTTCCAGAAAAGCATGTCGTACGAACAAATGGGTGAACTCTATTTCAATCGAAACCAGTTCGAACTCGCCGGAGCCTATTACGACAGCTTGCTTCAGATCCCGATAGACAAGAATACCAGGCGCATGCGCAGAATCATTCGAAAACGGGAGAGCCTGAACGACGTGATCCTCTATGAAGGCATCGCCAAGACAAACGATAGCATTTTGAGCCTGACGGAGATGTCTGAGGAAGATCAGGATCGATATTTCAATGCCTATATCGAAGACCTCAAGGCCAAAATGGAAGCCCAGCGCATGCTCGAAGAGCAGAATCAGGCCAGCCTCGGTTTGGGCACCTTTACCGCGAACGCCCAAAACTACGATGCAGGCGGCAAGTTCTATTTCTACAATCCACAGGTGGTCGGTATAGGAAAACAGCAGTTCCAGGTCAAGTACGGCCAGCGGCCCTATGGCGATTTTTGGCTGATCTCCCAGAACCCGGGCATAAGCCAGGGTCTCGTTTCGGAAGAAAATGAAGTGCAGGTGGATACCAGTGCGCTTTTCAGCGTGGATTTTTACAAGTCGCAGATCCCGACCTCGCGAACGGAAATTGACAGCATCCGATACCTTCGAAACGACGCCTATTACAACCTCGGACTCATCTACAAAGAGCAATTCGGGGACTACCCGGTTGCCGCTGAAAACTTTGAAAATTTCCTGGAAAAGGATCCCATTGAAAACCTGATCCTACCCGCCAAATATCACCTCTACAAAACTTATGCAAATTTTGACGAGCAGCAGAGCAATAAATACCGGGAAGAAATCGTTTCTAATTATCCGGATTCGCGTTATGCCGAAATCATTCGAAACCCGAAAAGCCTGACTGAGCGCTCGAATGATGAGGATAGCCCGGAATCCATTTATAAATCTGCTTTCATTTGCTATGAGGAAGAGGAATATCAATATGCACTTACGACCGTAAATGGAGCACTGGAACAATTCCAGGGACAGGAAATCGAGGCCAAATTAGAATTGCTCAAAGCATTTCTTTTGCTCAAAACCGATGGTGAAGAGGCCTTCGAGAACAAACTGAACGACGTGATCATCAACTATCCCAATACGGAAGAAAGCGATCATGCCGAGGCAGCCCTGGAGAAACTGAATCAGATGACAGAAATCCAAAATGACCAAAACTAAAAACCATCCAATTATGTTCAACGACAAAAAAGAAAATCAGAATCCAATCGGAGAACGAAACATCATCGCGAAAAACACTTCGCTTGTAGGTGACATCAATTCAGACGGAGACTTCAGAGTCGATGGGAAAATCGAAGGCACGATCAAAACAAGCGGCAGAGTCGTCATCGGGAAAGACGGGCTTGTCAATGGTACCGTCGAGTGCAACCACGCCGACATCGAAGGGACCTTTTCGGGGAAATTGATCGTCAATGAGATCCTTTCACTCAAAAGTACTGCAGACATCAGTGGTGACGTGATCATGGGCAAACTTTCTGTAGAACCGGGAGCTTCGTTCAATGCAACCTGTGCAATGAAGGGTTCGGTTAAAGTAATGCAGAACAAAGGTGAAGAAACCAAAAAAACGGCTTAACAGGTATATTGCCCTGACCGGCATCGGCCTGCAAATGGGCATCACCATCTACCTGGCTGCCTATTTGGGGAAGTGGCTGGACGCCAAATACGGAGACGCCAACACCTACACGATTGTATGTACCCTGGCCGGGGTGGTCCTCTCCTTTTACAGTCTGTTGAGACAGATCAAGAACCTCGACGGTTAAAATGAATGACTTCCTGAAATTCTCCCTGCTTCTGCTGGCGCTCCTTCTCGCTGCGCTTGCAATGCATCTGTTCATCCTGAACGAGCTTGGGCTACCCATGTGGGGCAACAAGATCCTACTCGCCTACGCGGTCAATTACATCCTCGCTGTGGCCATTTACGGAGCGCTGTACCTGCTTCAGGAGAAAATGACTTCCCAATTGGGGTTCCTCTATATGGGCGGAAGCCTTTTGAAATTCCTTTTCTTTTTTATTCTTTTTTACCCCTCCTACAAACTCGATGGGGAGATGTCGAATGCAGAATTCGCGGCCTTCTTCATCCCCTACGCAATCAGCCTGATACTCGAGACTTCAGGCATCATCAAATTTCTAAAAAAATAGATTTAGAATTCGTTTCGTACCAAATAAAAATATTACATTTGCACCGATTTTTTATAGCCAATATAACTCGCGAAAGATGCAAAGTAAGTTTTTAGCAAAATTCCTTACAATCACGGTTTTAGTTTTCGGTTTGACTGCAAACGCACAGCATGAAGAGCATGAGGGAACCCCTGAGGAAGTTCATATAAAAACAGAAATCAAAGAAAGTATCAACCACCACATCCAGGACGCTTACGATTTTGTCCTGTTCAGTGATACCGAAGCGAACAAGCACTACGGCTTTCCACTGCCTGTCATTTTGATCGATGAGGGGCTCCACGTTTTCTCTTCTTCAAAATTTCATCACGGGGAAACGGTTGCCGAAAGCAACGGAAAATACTACAAGCTATACCACAACAAGATTTACAGAACGGATGCTGAAGGCTCGCTGGCTTTTGATGATCACCACCATCCGACCAATGTAAAACCACTCGACTTCTCGATCACCAAAAGCGTGTTCATGATCATCATCACAGGGATTTTGATGTTCTTGTTGTTCACGGGTCTGGCCAAATCCTTCAAGAAAGGACCGATTGCCACAGGAGCCGGCCGCTTTTTCGAGCCTATCGTGGTTTACATTCGCGATGAGATAGCAATCCCCAACATTGGAGAGAAGCACTACAAGAAGTACATGAGCTTTTTGCTTACTGTGTTCTTCTTCGTTTGGTTTTTGAACCTTTTCGGATTGACCCCGCTGGGAATTAATGTCACAGGAAACATAGCCGTTACTTTTGCCCTGGCTTTGCTGACTTTCCTGATCACGCAGTTTTCGGGGAACAAAAATTATTGGAAACACATTTTTTGGATGCCGGGTGTACCGGTTCCGATGAAAATCATATTGGCTCCCATCGAATTGCTGGGAGTTTTCATCAAGCCCTTTGCACTGATGATTCGTTTGTATGCGAACATCATGGCAGGACACATCGTATTGATGAGTTTGGTAGGGTTGATATTTGTATTCAAGAACTGGATCGGTTCGGGGCTTTCATTCGTGCTCGCCTTTGCCATTTCAATGATTGAATTGCTGGTCGCATTGTTGCAGGCCTATATCTTCACCATGCTTTCAGCCCTCTACTTCGGATTTGCCGTCGAAGAGCACGAACATGATGAGGCACACTAAGTTGAATGTTTAATTTTTAATTTATACACTATGGAGATTCCAGCTATTGTAGGTGCAGGATTGGTTGTAATTGGTGCCGGTATCGGTATCGGTAGAATTGGTGGTTCAGCAATGGACGCCATCGCTCGTCAGCCTGAAGCTACAGGTAAAATTCAAACAGCAATGCTTATTGCAGCGGCGCTTATTGAAGGTATTGGTTTTGCTGCACTTTTTGCAGTTTAATCTCAACAGGCACAATAGCTATAACGGTTGGTTATAGCTATTGTTCTTAAATTAAAATTACAAATCTGACACTCGTTAAACCCTGATAGTAATAACATGGAAAAGTTAATCAACGATTTTTCATTCGGACTTTTTTTCTGGCAGACCCTTTTGTTCATCATCCTGCTTTTTCTTTTGAAAAAGTACGCATGGAAGCCCATTCTGGATGCCCTGAACAGCAGAGAAGAAGGAATTAAGAATGCCCTTGATGAAGCCGAAAAGGCGCGCCAGGAAATGGTTGAGCTCAAATCGAGCAATGAGCAAATCGTAAAGGAGGCCCGTGCCGAAAGAGATGCCATGCTAAAGGAAGCAAGAGGCATGAAGGAGAACATGATCACCGAGGCCAGAGACGAGGCGAAAGCTCAGGCAAACAAGATCATCGAGCAGGCTAAAGCGACGATTGAGAACGAGAAGCTCGCTGCCATCACCGAACTCAGAAACCAGGTGGCCGAACTTTCAATCGGAATCGCGGAGAAAATCATCAAGGATGAGCTTTCCCAAAAGGACAAGCAAGTTGAGCTCATCGAGAAAATGCTGAAGGAAGCAAAACTATAATAAGATCAAGATCATGATAGGAACCAGAGCTGCTTTACGTTATGCCAAGGCGACCCTGAACCTGGCCAAGGAAAAAAACCTGGCCGAAGAGGTCGACAAGGACATGATCCTGATTCGGGACACGATTGAAGCGAATCATGATCTCGAGATCATGCTCAAGAGCCCGATCATCAAATCTGCGGCCAAGAGATCTGTTTTGGTCGAGGTTTTCAAGAAGAGAATCAACGGAATCACCAAAGGATTGATCGACGTTCTCATTGAGAATAAAAGATTGAACCTGCTTCCTCTGGTTGCGAAGGAATACATCGTGATCTACGATTTCATGAAGGGCGTCGAAGTCGCGCAAGTGACCACCGCCGTTCCTTTGACCAAAGAACTCGAGAAGGCCATCCTGAAAAGAGTTCACGAGTCAGTTGACACGAAAGTATCGCTTGTCAATGTGGTGGATCCTTCGATCATCGGGGGATTTGTGCTCCGCGTAGGAGACAAGGAATACGATTCGAGCGTGACCTACAGATTGGAAGATCTTTTGTCTCAATTTGAAGACAACGAATACATATCTAAATTATAACGAAGAATATAATCGATTGAAATGGCAACAATAAAACCAGCTGAAGTATCAGCAATTTTAAAAGAACAACTCATAGGCTTCGAAGGAAAAGCCACTTTAAATGAAATCGGAACAGTTTTGCAGATTGGTGACGGTATTGCCCGTGTTTATGGCCTGTCAAACGTTCAGTACGGAGAACTTGTAGAGTTTGAAGGAGGTTTGGAAGGTATTGTTCTTAACCTGGAGGAGGACAACGTCGGTGTGGTATTGCTCTGAGAGTCTACAGCCATCCGTGAAGGCGCTACAGTGAAGCGTACAGAGCGAATTGCATCGATCAATGTCGGTGAAGGAATTTTGGGCCGTGTCGTTGATACGCTCGGTTTTCCGATCGACGGTAAAGGACCGATCGAAGGAGAGACTTTTGAAATGCCACTTGAGAGAAAAGCACCCGGTGTAATTTTTCGTGAGCCAGTTTCTGAACCGCTTCAGACAGGATTGAAAGCGGTTGACGCGATGATTCCTATAGGTAGAGGACAGCGTGAATTGATCATCGGTGACCGTCAAACAGGAAAATCCACCGTTGCGATTGATACGATCATCAACCAAAAAGAATTCTACGATGCTGGCGAACCCGTTTACTGTATCTATGTTGCCATCGGCCAGAAAGGTTCAACAGTAGCAGGAATTGCAAAAAACCTGGAGGAGAAAGGTGCTCTTGCCTACACTACGATCGTAGCGGCAAATGCCTCAGATGCTGCGCCAATGCAGTTCTATGCTCCTTTTGCAGGGGCCGCTATTGGAGAGTACTTCAGAGATACAGGAAGACCTGCTCTGATCATCTACGATGACCTTTCCAAACAAGCTGTTGCCTACCGTGAGGTTTCCCTCCTTTTGAGGAGACCTCCGGGACGTGAGGCCTATCCGGGTGACGTATTCTACCTGCACTCGAGACTCCTCGAAAGAGCAGCCAAGGTGATCAACGATGACGAAATTGCATCTCAAATGAACGACGTACCTGCTTCCTTGAAAGGCAAGGTAAAAGGTGGTGGTTCCCTGACGGCGCTTCCGATCATTGAAACACAGGCCGGAGACGTTTCAGCCTATATTCCGACCAACGTGATCTCGATCACCGACGGTCAGATCTTCCTCGAGTCGGATCTCTTCAACTCAGGGGTTCGTCCAGCGATCAACGTAGGTATCTCCGTTTCACGGGTAGGTGGTAACGCACAGATCAAGTCGATGAAGAAAGTATCGGGAACACTCAAACTCGACCAGGCGCAGTATCGCGAACTGGAAGCGTTTGCCAAGTTTGGTTCTGACCTTGATGCGGCTACCATGAGCGTAATTGAAAAAGGAAAGAGAAACGTGGAGATCCTGAAACAGTCTCAGAACGATCCTTTCCCCGTGGAAGACCAGATTGCGATCATTTACGCGGGTTCAAAGGACCTGTTGAAATCCGTGCCGGTGGAAAGTGTAAAGGAATTTGAAAGAGACTACCTCGAGTTCCTCAAGAACAAACACGCCGATGCCTTGAAAACTCTGAAAGAAGGCAAGCTTACGGATGAGGTAACAGATATTCTGGAAAAAGTAGCCGTTGAAGTGGCTGCAAAGTTCCAGAGATAAAAGCAAGTTCAACCAATTCTTAAGGAGTAGTTAATACATGGCGAACTTAAAGGAAATACGCAACAGGATCTCTTCGATTGGCTCAACGATGAAAATCACGAGCGCGATGAAGATGGTTTCTGCCGCGAAATTGAAAAAAGCCCAGGATGCCATCGTGCAGATGAGGCCCTATTCAAACAAGTTGAGCGAGCTTCTCCAGAATCTCAGCGCAACCCTTGACATGGAGGATGGCGGGGCCTTTACGGTTCAGAGAGGAGACGATCGGGTATTGATCGTGGCCATCACTTCAAACCGGGGTCTGTGCGGCGGTTTCAACTCGTCCATCATCAAAGAGGTGACTCATATCGCAGCCTCAAAATACGCCGGGAAAAAAGTGACCGTTCTTACCATTGGGAAGAAAGGAAATGACATTCTCAAAAAGAACTTTGACATCTATCGCGATGAAGGTGAAGTCTTTGACGACCTGACCTTTGAGAACGTGGCTCCGATTGCTGAAGATCTTATGGACAAATTTGAAAGTGGAGAGTTTGACAAGATCGAGCTCGTTTACAACCGATTCAAAAACGCCGCGACGCAGATCATTACGCATGAGCAATATTTGCCCATTGTTCCGCCCGAATCAGGGACAGACAACAATACGGACTATATCTTCGAACCGAACAAGGAGGAGATTGTAAAAGGTCTGATCCCGAAATCGTTGAAAATGCAGCTCTTCAAGGCCCTAAGGGATTCCCTGGCCGCAGAGCATGGTGCGCGTATGACCGCGATGCATAAAGCGACGGATAACGCGACCGAATTGCGCGACGAGCTCCTGTTGGTTTACAACAAAGCGAGACAGGCTTCAATCACCAATGAAATCTTGGAAATTGTTGGCGGTGCCGAGGCACTGAACAATTAGGCGTAGCGAAGCGAACTGTATCGCGTTTGTTTAAAAACAAAAAACTCCAGAGAGATTCTCTGGAGTTTTTTTTATTTAACCCTTTTATTGATGT
>Ga0272441_10005622_pt1 | contig 21612 bp, 14 predicted proteins | sample SSMProp6N_FD_193582 | JGI IMG/M metagenome (GOLD analysis project Ga0272441, IMG submission 193582) | Marine sediment archaeal communities from Little Sippewissett salt marsh, Falmouth, MA, United States - SSM-Prop-6N | ecosystem: Environmental > Aquatic > Marine > Wetlands > Sediment ... | reverse complement strand
TTGTCATTGGAGGTCATCGCCGTAAAGCGTCCTATTCCCACAAGGTCGATCTCATCTAAGATGTGTTCTGCCATGATGTTGCCCTGATGAGTCTTAATCCCCGCTTCATAAGCCTCCAATATCTGTCTATAATTGGTATCCACCATCAGAACTTTGACCCCCGCCTCCTGGAGCTTGATCGCGATCTGGCGCGCCCAGCTATGGGCACCAACGATCAGTACGCCTTGCGGCCGGGGCTGGGAAAGACCAAGCCACAGGGACAGCCTGGATATAGATATCCCATAAATCGAGACCGTCCCGATTATGACGAAGAAAGTGATGGGGATCAGGGCTTCGGCCTGAGGATGGTTTGCTTCGATCAGGCGAAACGAAAATATTGAAGATATGACGGCCGCAACTATCCCGCGAGGTGCCATCCAGGAGAGAAAGACTAATTCTTGCCATTTCATTTTCTGCCCATATGTTGAGATGAGAACTGCAGCTGGTCGGACTACAAGCATCAGTACGGCCAAAAATATCAAAGCTCGACCATCGATAAACTTTAAATCTTCCACAGAAAAGCTTGCGGCCAGTACTATGAAAAGGGCCGATATCAAGAGCACTCTCAAGTTTTCCTTGAACTCGATTATATGTTTGACTGCAACTCTCTTCTGGTTGGCGAGGAAAACGCCCATCAAGGTCACCGCCAAAAGTCCAGACTCGATCTGAACCATCTCTGATAAAGTGAAAACTGTGACCACAACCATAAGGGTGACTGGACTTTGGAGGTGGTCTGGTATCCAGTATCGCTTCAGGAACTGTACCAGAAAGAGCTCTCCAAAAACTCCTATCAAGACCCCTACGAGAACGGTTCTCAAGATCGCAATCCCAACAGAAGGATTTCCATCCCCAAACTCGCCGATGAGGATCTCTTGGAATACCAAAACCGCAAGGATGGCACCTATGGGATCGTTCATGATCCCTTCCCATTTTGCCATATTTCCAACCTTGCCCTTGGGCTGGACCTGGATCAATATGGGCAAGACCACAGTCGGTCCCGTTACCACCAAAATTGAGCCGAGGAGGATTGCCATCTCCGTGGCCAGGTCCAATATGAAATAGGCTGCAAGAGAGGACATGACCCAGGTTGTAAGAAGTCCAATGGTTATGAGGTTCCGGACAGGGACTCCGATTTCTCTTAGTTCGTCTATCTTCAGGTTTAGTCCGCCTTCAAAGAGTATCACGGCCACTGATAGCGAGACGAAAGGAACCAGAAGGTTTCCCAGAAGTTCATCCGGTTTGAGGAATCCTGTTAGCGGTCCTGCAATTAGCCCGAGAATGAGCAGTATCAATATCGATGGCAGGCCCAGGCGCCACGCAATCCACTGCGCTCCGATGCCCATCAAGATGATACTTGCCAGATAGATAAGGATCTCTTCGGTCAATCTCGGTGCCCCTTGATATCTAACCGATGTGGTGTTGCCAATGACGCTTCGTAGGCATATCTCTATCGGGCCTGATCTCCTTTTGCTTTCCGCCGCACGGAATTTTTGGCCCCAAACCGTTAGTGTATCTCGATATCCACATATTGGGCTTTTATGTATAGTGTTTAACGATACCTTTCGGACAACTCTCTAACTCGTAAGAGTTTGAAATCTGACCTATTCGTATCGTTAAGCACTATAATTAACAGAATTATCTGTCCATTTCAAGAAACGATCCAAAATGCAGCCTGAGGTGGGGCAAAAGTCGTATGGAGGGATTAGAAGAGGGAGGATGACTGTGCCCGACTTTTGCCTATGACCCATACGTCATTTACCGAATATAAATTTTTCGGTTGATCCGAATCTTGCCATTCCTTATGGTGTGAAATTCCAAATTGATGGTCGAATTTGCGCAATTAGCCACGCTGTTTTTCTCAGACTTTGGTATCTTATGCCTGATAAATCAACAATCGATCAATGGAGGGAGGGTGGCAAAAGTCACGTAGAGGGTTTCAGGAGGGAGGGAAAATGAAATCGACTTTTGCCGTCTCCATTTACGTCATTCGTCGAATATATACCTTTTGGTCCTGAGACTGGATCCACCATGGGTGCATTAAAAATGACGTTTATAATCCAATCATGTGATAATTAAACCAAAAGACTTATTACTAAGTATGATATTATTGGACAATCAGACAGGTAAGACCTCTGTCTGCTTGGTTATAGTCGAGAACCAATTAGATGAAACTAATTGGTTCTCGCCAGAATAGTGCTTAAAGATACGGATAGGCCAAAATCTCAAACTCTTGCGAGTTTGAGATTTGTCCGAAAAGTATCGTTAAACACTACACATGTAGAAGGCGCTTTGAGAGGAAAGGTCATGTGGGCAGACACTCCAGAATCTCTCCTCTCTTCTACATCTCCTTCTTGTTTTTCCTCCTTTTGGAGGGGTTGGGGATTGGCACATCTCTTTCATATTTTGTTTGTGGTTTTCTGACTGCCGCAGCTGGCATAGGGCAACGTTAAAATAACCTGAAAACCATTACGGTTAAGGTTTTCATGCAGATTAGGCAAGTTGTCGTCCTGGCTGACGAGTCTCCTGAGACGAGAGGTTTTCTCAGCGACCTGGAACAGTTGGGGCTGGATATTCTCAGATCTTCTGCTGCCGAGCTTATCTCTGAAATGTCATCCCTCGACCAAAACCCAAAGGACTTTTCTGATCGCCTTCTCTTATGTGATGTCGATCTCGATTCGGATCCTTTGGGCACCGCCATCATCGAGGATTCCGTAAGCTCCGGACACGGCGTCCTGGTGGGGTCAAAGTGGTTCGATAGGGTGCTTGAAGAGATGGGACAAAAGGGTGGCCTTTCTGAAAAGACCCGAAAGGAAATGGCCTCAGAAGCCCTCTACAAGTGTATAGCGATACAAGCGAAACGATTGGACGCGCTCCAGGGCGACAATCCGAGGTACTTGACTTGTGTCTGTGAAAAAGTACAGGACATGAGGTACGGCGAAAACTGGCATCAAAAAGCTTCGCTCTATCGAACGCCCGGCGGAATCGGCCTCCACAATGCAAAAAAGCTCTTGGGCAAGGAGATGTCTTACAACAACGTGGTCGACGCCGAAGCCGTACTGGAGATGTTGATCGACCTGATGGAATACGACGGCATAAAAGACCCACGATCTTTGTCAGTCATAGTCAAGCACGCCAATCCATGTGGCGTTGCCTACGGGTCTGATTCGATCGAGGCTTATAACGGTGCGTTAGCCACCGATCCAAAGAGCGCCTTTGGCGGAGTGATCGGATTTGGCGAACCTGTGGGCGTGGATCTGGCCGAGACGATGCGAGACCATTTCATAGAAGTCCTCTTGGCACCGGGCTACGATCCTGAAGCGTTGGAGATCTTGAGTGAGAAGCCCAACAGGCGGATCCTGGACATAGGCAACCTTTTAGAAAGAAGGGACGAACTTTACAGCGGCCAAACGTTCAAGAGCGTCTTTGGCGGGATGCTGACCCAAGATTACGATATCGGTGACATAAAGGAATGGAAGTGCGTGACCAAACGGGAACCCACACCCTCTGAGAACCGGGCCCTCAGGTTCGCCTGGAAGGTGACGAAATACGTCAAGTCTAACGCCCTTGTTTACGCCACCGAGAACCAGACGATTGGGATTGGTTCTGGTCAAGTCAGCCGCGTAGATTCGGCACGTTTCGGGGCTGAAAAGTCTGAAGAACACGGTTTGGATACAAAAGGAACCGTCGCTTCAACCGACTCCTTCTTCCCGTTCCGCGACGGTCTGGACAGGACTTACGAGGCCGGAGCGACAGCAGTCGTCCATCCGGGCGGATCTATCAGAGATGCCGAGGTGATCGAAGCTGCAAACGAACATGGCATGGCCATGGTCTTCACGGGCATGCGCCACTTCAGACACTGACCAATTCCGTCCCCAAAGACTATGCAGGCCTAGATTTGGGCCCCATAGTTTTTGCCTCAGCGGAGTTTTGATCTCTATAGTCCTCACGTTCTTCTTACTTTCGGGCATTTCCTGCGGTGAGTTGATCTTTGCAGAAGACGACATCCAGGCGGCTCTGGATTTGGCCGATCCTGGCGATACGGTTATGGTGGGATCTGGCCAGTATGAACCGTTCTTGGTTGATAAGCCCTTGACCATAATGGGGAACGGCGCCAAAGTTTCGGCCCAGCTTCAAGAACCTGCCATAATTATCGAGTCAGGCAGTGTTTCTATTTCGGGATTCGAAGTCGAAGGATTCCCCGAAAATCCAGAAGCAAAGTTTGGATATTACATGGGCGCTCTGGACCGGTCTCGATCCTTGGAAGTGGGACATGGTTACAGGTTAAACCTTCCCAACGCCGCAATTTTGATCTTTGGCGGCGACGCAATCGTTAAAGAAATCCAGGTAGAAGACGCCGAAGTTGGCATCTTTGTCGAGGACGCATGCAATGTCTCTTTCCAGAATTGCACCATCGAGAGATGTGATACCGGAATTGAACTCCTCCGATGTTCTGAAGGTCAGGTAGAATCCACTCATTTCGATAAGTGTGACAAATATGGCCTTTACATAGAAGGCTGTGACGAGATATTGGCGACGAAAAACGGTTTCGTTGATACCACCAACGCAGGCCTCCTTCTGAAAAGATCATTCGACTGCAAGGTCGAAAACAACCTATTTTCCGGGAACCGTCAGGGATTATTCCTGTGGAACTCCTCTTTCAACCTGATCAAGGAAAACTGGGCAGATGGAAACCTCTACTACGGAATGGTAATTTCAGATGAATCTTGCAACAACTCGATCGTTGACAACCTGGCAAGGAACAACGGTGGATCTGGCTCTTTTGGAGTGGGAATCAGCCTCCAAGAGAACAGTTCTCACAACTGGGTGGCAAGGAACGTCGTCGAGAAGAACATGAACGGCCTTGAACTCACTAAAGGTTGCGAGTTCAACTTGATCTGCTGCAACAATGCCACTGGGAACAGCAATGCAATCAGGTTGGACAAGAACCAGAACAATCTCGTGTGCAGAAACAATTTCCAAAGGAACATGATCAACGCCTACGACAACGCCAGTCACAACTTCTGGAACGGCACCCTTGGCAACTATTACGACGATTATCGGGGCCGTGACAAAGACGGCGATGGAATTGGCGACGATCCGTACTGGATCCCAAAGGGCAGCTCCTGTGCAGTGGATTGGAGGCCATTGACTTCTCCTGGGCCTGGCGTGTTCGACCTAGACACTGGAAAGGCAGAGCTTCTCCGTTATGCCGATTATCTGCCCAAAGAGGATCTTCCCTACAAGGTGGAAAACGACGTCATAAAGATCGGGACAAAATCCCCCACGATCTGGTGGCGTTAGCTCGGGCGTCATGTCCTGATCTTTATGGGCTTTACGTTCCGATCTTTACGGGTTCGACTATTGACTTTAGGGTGGCTATGGCCGAAAGCGCCGCAAGATAGCTTGTCTTGGGGTTCCTGGGTGAAGGGACGTTCTCCACCTTGGTCGATACCTGTCCAAAATCACCCTCTGCCCTGATCTCGTGAACGTTGACAGTTGTTTTGGGATCGACCACTATCTTCACCCAAACTTCGGCAGGTCGGGCCGTCAAGCTGAGGGTCGCTGCCACGTTTACGTTTGCAGGAAAGGCTTTAACGGCCTCTTTGGCAGGTCCCTCGAAGACGACGAGAGGCTCGGATATCGCGTTGAGGTCAATCCCTTTTTCCTCAATGTAAGGCGCACCTGCAAACCCAGCCGGGTTTTTGGTGGTGGTGAGCGTAATCTTCCTTATAGTGCCGATACCTGCGGACTTGAGCCCGTCAAGGCCCGAGATGGCGCCAGATGGAAGGTATACCTTGGAGTTGTGCTCTTTTGCCAGACGTTCCACTGTTTCGTAAAGCTCCCTGTCGAGAAGGGCCCCGACACTCATTATCATCAGGTCTTTTCCCTTTCGCAAAGTGGCTTTTGCCACAGTTGGGACCGCCTTTTGGGAGGCTGCCTCTACCACTATGTCTGACCTCTCGACCAGTTCGTCTAATTCCGTGAACTTGGGATGCGCTTTCAGGCACTCTATAAGTTCTCCTGCCGCCTTCGAGTTACGGTCACAAACGGCCACCAGCTCGGCGTCGATCACACCTTTGTCTATGGCTCTGGCAATCTCTGTCCCAATTGCGCCAGATCCAACCAGCCCTATCTTCAGAACCATCGCAGCCTATAAATCGATTGGACAACAAAACTTTTGCGGTATTATGTTCCAATCTGAGCTGGAACGGTTCGTGATGGAAGACCTCGGCGAACAGGACGATTCGAGCTTCATAATCCCCAAGATCAAGGCAGAAGCTCACGTAATCGCCAAGGAAAGATGTGTGATATCTGGCATCGAAGAGGCTGGCCAGATCCTAGACCATTTCGGGCTGGAATGGGTGCCCCTCATCTTGGAAGGCGAGGTGGCAGAGGCAGGATCCAAGGTCATGACCATTCGAGGCGAAGCCAGTTTCATCCTTCAGGCCGAGCGATTGATTCTCAACTTCATGGGCCGGATGTGCGGCATCTCCACCCTGACGCGCGAATGCGTCCTGAAAGCCGGAGATGTTAGGGTAGCTTGCACGAGGAAAACCACTCCTGGATTCAGGACCTTCGAGAAGAGGGCGGTTTTCATCGGTGGCGGCGATACTCATAGGTTCAACTTATCGGGCGCGGTGATGATCAAAGACAACCACCTGACGCTGATGGGGTTAGAAAGGGCATTTCGCGCCGCAAAGACGCGGGCCAGCTTCACCAAGAAGATCGAAGTGGAGGTCGAAAACCTGGAAGATATGGTCAAAGCAGCCAAGCTTGGTGCTGATATAATAATGTTCGACAACATGGACCCCTCTGAGATTCGAAAGGGCGTTGAGATCCTAAAAGCAAGGGGCCTTAGGGATGGAAGAATTTTGGAGGCTTCAGGCGGAATTTCTCCGAACGACGTGGCCGAATATGCGTCTTCGGGTGTTGATGTCGTGTCTTTAGGTGCACTTACCAGGATGGCAAAATGGACTGATTTGGGGCTGGAGATCGAGCAATGTCTGTGATTGGGTTCGATCAAAAACGTTATATTAACAATTCAAGATCAGACTGCAGTGAGTGGGCATGCGGTTGATCTACATTGGAATGCTAGTGGTACTGGTATCTGCCCTGCTGATCACCCCTTTGTCGGCAGGTTCGGATGACGATGAAGATGACGAGACTACGTCCCAGGAGTTCGCACTCCGGGTAGGTCACGGCGTCAAGATAGGTGACTACAGAGTTGAACTCATCAGCGTCCAATCGGTCAGAGACGGGTTGATCGAGGTTAGGTTCTGGAAGAGGATCAGTGGCGTTGAGGATTGGAGAGTGATCCAAGAATATCGCGACGCCAACTTCGATGGCGGCTCAGAACGTGGCGGGCTAACTCTCACCGTGATCGAGATATTCGACGACGAGTCTGTCAGCATGAGGGCCGAGTACAGGGAAGATTACGGATTTCCGCGAAGTTACGTCACAGAACGGGGGCTTGCTCCCAAGAACGTTCCCGAACTCACTGTGGCGAAAACGTTTGATAAAACTGACATCAGCGTGGGCGACGAGGTCAGGGTGACCGTCGCCGTAAAGAACATCGGGAACGATACCGCTGAAGATGTCACCGTATTCGAATCGCCACCAATGTCCGAGTTCAGGTACCTTTCAGGCTATCCTCCCAAGATTAAAACTAAGATCAGTCCCGGAGAATCTGACTTTGCTGTGTACACCATCGTTGCAGTGACCGAAGGTAAAATCGAAGTTCCAGCTGCGGTCGTCAACTACATCGACAACGAGCAGAACATATACTCCGAAAGCTCTGACGAGTTCAGAATAAACATAAGATCAAAGAGAAAGCCCCAGATAGATTTGTTGGTTGATTCGGTGGCCCCGATCGAACACGGGGATGCCGGTTCAATAAACGTAACCATCTTTAACAACGGTGATGCGAGCGCTTACAAAATCGTCGCCAAAGGCGAGATATCCCCGTCTGACGATGGGCTTGAGATAATTGAAGGAAGCCTTGACGAGACGTTTTTTGAAATCCTTCCCGATAAATCTGAGACTTATTCGACGAAAGTTCGGGGAACGCGGAGCGGCGACTACGTGGTCACATTCAGGGTTAATTATGAAGATGACGAAGACGTTGTAACTCAAAAGGATGCTGCAATCCAGGTTGTCGTTCTGGAACGAGAATATAAATATCTGTATTACGTCCCAATAATCCCATTATTGATAATCATTGCATGGGTGTTCAAACGGCACAAAGAATATAAATATTGAGTGTATATTAAATCGGGTGTGGGGGATATAAGACGACGAACATGGAAGATATAGTTGAGGATATTCCAAGATGTTGGATCATTCGACGATGCAGAGCTCTGGTTGAAATGCGGTCTGGTTTAACTCAAGTCTGGGTTGAGATTACATGTTGAACGTACTGATGATAGGGGTCGGACAATGTGGGAACAGGATATTGGATGCCGTCAACAAAGAATCCTTCGGCGGCTCGACTAAGTTGTCCAAGTACTATTCGCGGCAGAAGTTTCCTAGCAGAGTCGAGACGTTGGCCATCAACACCGCGGTTAACGATCTAAAAGAGCTTAAGTTCACCGCCGCCAAGGATAGGTTCCACGTTCCGAAACTTCATGGAGTTGGAGCCAACCGGAGCGTTGGAAAACAGGGTTTTTGGGACAACAGGGACATGATAATGGACGAGATCGAAAGTAGAGGTGACTTTGATATAGCTTTCGTGATCACTTCTGCCTCTGGCGGCACAGGCTCGTCTTTTGCACCCCTTTTAATCCACGAGCTAAAAGATCAGTACAAGAACATATCGGTGATCGCGGTCGTCGTCCTTCCATTCAGGGAAGAGGGGTCGTTGTATCTTCAGAACGCCGCGTTCAGCATGAGAGATATCATGGAGGTGGAGTCTGACGGCGTTATCCTCGTTGACAACCAGTACCTCAAGCGGCTGAGTGGAGACATCTCCAGCGCCTACGACAAGATCAATAACATGGTGTCTGAGAGGATTCTTTTCTTGATCGAATCTTTGGATAGCGAGATGCTCTCAGTGACGGACCTTGGCGACTTCAAGACAGTCATGCGAGGCGGTCTTGGAATGGGCACCATCGGTTTCTATCAAGCAGATAAAAAAACGTCGTCTCTTGCGTCGGCCATCCAAAGCAGCCTGAAGCCAAGCAGCCTCCTTTATCCTGCCAACATCTACGAAGAGGGGGCACGGGCTATGGTAATCATACAGGGGTCCAAAGAATCTCTGGACGTGGACGAGATTACCAAGTTCGTCGAGAAGCTCTCTTCCAGCATAGGCCACGTCTTCAAAGGAATCGTGGTGAAGAAAGGCTATCCCCGGATTTTATCAGTCTTCACGTTAGAGCAAGTTCCCGAACTCGAACTGCTTTATTCCCAGGCGGCGCAGGCGATCCAAGAAGAGAAGGGCCGCAAAACCCGTGCTAAAAAACAGCTTGACGATGCCTTCGCTTACATAGAGGATTTAGAAGAGACCTATTGATGCAGGTATATAGAGCGTACGATGGGGCGGCCTCGGTCCATCGCCGCCGAGGAGGCCAGCGGGGCAAAAGATTGCGATAAAAATGAGGGCGATGCGTGCGGGTTCGTCATGAGCCCCGCCGCATCAAAGGGTCGGTTCAAGCTTCTATCTCTTCGGTTGCGTTTTCTGCGGTTTCGTTGCCGAGCTCAGGGGCGAGGGTCTCTACTAGCGTGATCGCAATATCACCGACTTCATCTTCGCCACAGGTGGCGCATTCGGATACGGTGGGCTCAGGTGGCGTCAATGATCCGGTTTTGCTCATGGTGACGAGATCTCTGGCGTTGACGAAGGCGGCGTTTTTGGATACAGCATAGTCGAGGAACTCCTTGAGGGCGTCGAGGAATTCACCGTCGCCAGATACCGATGTGCAGACCACGACGACGACGGGTTCGTCGTTGGCGGCAGCCTCATCGAACTTCGCCTCCAGAATCTCGGTCCATTCATCAGCGCCGACCCCCTCTTCTGCCATCTTTTTGTCGTATAGGGGCATCAGCACCCCAGAGACGTTGACGGTGCTTATGGGGACTGCATAGAAGTTGTAGCCCTCGACCAGGTAGGGCCAGACATCCTCCTCGTGGCCCGGCGCGTAGATTAGCCCCGCCTGGAAGCCGGCATCGTACGCGAACCCAATGTTATCTATCGCCCTGAAGGTGTCCTCGTTCTGGTCGAAGCTTGGAGGCATGAATCCTGTAACGTTCACCTCGCTCTTGCCACACACTCTCGCTGACTCAGCATATTCTATCGACTTAGTTATCAAAGCCTCCTGCTCTGAGAGAGTCAAGGTGCTGAGCTTGTCATCGGAGTGTTTGCCGGATACAGCGAACTCGAAGGTGCTCAAGAAGCTGTACTGGGCCAACATCAACCTTATTCGAGATGCTGTGACATCCTGGATTAAAAGGATGGTGCCGGTACCATCACGTTTTGTGATCTCGCCGAATATCGTATGGAGATTTGCCTCCGCGGACCTGATCTCTTCGTATGTGGGGGACGGTGATGGGTCGACATCTATCATAAAGCTGACTATGGGTGCAGTTTCTTCCTGGGATGTTACTGGCGTCGTCATCGCCACCAGGATCGCTCCAAGAAGGGCCCAAATTGCTATCTTATTCATACTCATACTCATCTCCTGGTTCAACCTTTTAACATTTAGTTCTCAACAAAGATATCTGTAATCGGTGGTTTCCCATCTGCCTTATGATCAGAATAAACGAGTTCATCTATAATAACCTACTCACTTTCTATATTAAATCAACTACTTATTAATCAAACATATGATAAATCTAATATACCTCAAGTACACAATTATACGAGTAACTTTGATGGCGCTGAGCAACTTTGATGGAGGGATTTGATGAAAGCGTTAATTGCGTCTTTGGTAGGGCTATTCGTAGCCCTAAGCGTGACAAGTGTTGCACAAGTCGATTTTGATTGTCCCGACTGCAACAACTTTAATAGTGATACAGGAGCCATAACCAAGCAGGTTGTGCCTGATGAGCTGGTGAAACTGGACGGAACTCTGGCGGCGTACGGAGGAGTTTTGCCCTCAGGATATTACGTAGTTCCTATGTATGCTTGGGCGCAATATGTGCTCCCAGGATGTGGATTAGGTGACTGCATACCAGATGATTGCGCCAGTCCTGTTACTGAGTCTATCAATTATGTATCAGGCTACGAGAGCGACGATTCATCAATCTGGATGTATGCACCTCACGACACCGGATGTTACATGGTAGTTCTCACGGCAACCCATCAGATGTACGAGATTGTTGGTGACGATGACCGGTCATCAAGTGAAACGGATGATGAGTGGATAGTAAATTGTCCCAATATGACGTGCTTCCTGATGTGCGTCCAAGAGACACCATGTCCTGCGTGTTCAGCGATATTCTGCGATCAGTACTGCAGCGATTATTTGGCGTATGATGTAACTGACTGCCCGGATTATGATAATACTGACCATGAAATCTGTTACACCGATGGTACAGAACCAGCTGGCATTAATATCGTCTGGTACGTGGTTGAAGCTACCTCGATGCCCGATTCATCCACTACACCGGGCAGCATTGCAACATTGCTAGATGGTTGGGATCTAAGTGATGATATAATCCAGGAAGTTGACAATCCCTGTTTCGATCCAGATGTCTGCAACACAGGAATCGGATATGGTAGCAGCACCTTCCAGATCATCATGACGATTGAGAATTCTGCTGAAACCATAGTAGACTGGTGCCCCGTTGGAACCCTGGTCATGGTAGAGGATCCCGTCGCAGCGATAGCGGAGATTTAATAGGAGCATAGAATGCGGTTCGAGGTGGTCTTTCAGGCCCCAAGGTCGGAGAGGCCCTCTCGAAACCCTTTACTATATTTATGATGCAAAAAATGTTAGATGCTATATTTTATCTTAGAAAGAGTAAACCTTATTTGTCAAGAAAATCGAATAATTCAAACCATAAATTCTGCTTGAGGGACGATTAATGACATCTAAGGTGGAGGAGGGAATTGGAGTTATGGGCGAGCGGTCGATTTCGCAGATCTGGAGCGGAGGATTACTAAGATGGTTCAGTTTAGTTGGGATTGGAACCTGCAAGCAATTCATTTTGCTGATATCGATATTGGCTCTATCCATGAGCGGATGTTCAAGCCAAACTTATCCTGAATGTCAAATAGAATATTATAGCACTGCACAGGGCGATTGCACCGCTAAAGACTTACAAACATCATATGTATACATAGGAGATTATTATGGCGAGCTGCTGGAGTCCTGTACTGCAGGAGAAAAAGTTGATGTCTATATTTGGTTTGGGTTTGAGACCAGTGCAACAAGATACTGGACCCATGTAATATACGACTTATATGCTGTAAATGAAACCGATACAGTATATTTAGGACGACACTGGACCTGTGTGGGTACGGTAATAAGTGATGGCCCCGATATTCGTTTGAATGATGATCCATACGAGGTTTATTGTGGTGATACTATTGTCTTAGAAAATGTCGTTATTGACTGGTCCCAAGATTCGGACTTAGATTGTAGTATCCAACCCAATTGCGACGATGATCCAAAAATGGGAAATCCTAAATGTAGACAAGAGGGTACAATTACCGCACATCCGCAGCCTCCAGGGACCATTTCTGGATTTAAATGGAATGATACTGACAGAGATGGAGTTTGGGATCCAGGAGAGCTTCCCCTTGAAGGATGGACCATTAAATGCTCTAATTCGTCGGACGAGTTCACATATGTGACAGACGAAAATGGGTATTATATCTTTGAAGACCTCTCTTCTGATGATAATACCTATGTGATAAGCGAGAACGTTGAAGACGGATGGGGCCAGACCTATCCCAGCTCCCCTGCTTATTATACGGTTACGCTTACAGAAGACCACAGATTAAAATATGATCTCAACTTCGGTAACGCCAGGTGCCAGGAGGTCTTTGCGGGGGATGACCAGATAGTCTGCGCAGGAGATGAGGTGACTCTGGAAGGGGACGCTAATTACTACGATCTTGTAGGTTGGAGCAGTGAATTGTGCGGGGACCACCTGGATTATCCAATTTCCGGCGAATCGGAATTGATAGCGAAATACTATCCACCAGTCACAGGGGAGCCTGATGGTTTCTGCAATTTCACTCTCTGCGCTGAGGGGGCCTGCGGCGAATCATGTGATAACGTGACAATATATGTCGTTGATTTGCCCAACGCTCAAATCAGAGATATGGGAGATTCTTGAATGGAGGTAGCTGGAGGGATCTTAAATGGCAATTAGCGACGAAAAAATTATGGGCTGCCAGGAACCCCGGAGGCTGCCTCGATTGGCGACAATGAGCAGCGCGATGGTCTGGGCTCTCCTAGCGTCGATGGTTCTAGTGCACCTCCTAGCGGTCCCCGGAGTGTTGGCCCAGGATGAGACCGCATGTCACTATCCGGGCGAGGAGTACACGTTCAACACCACGCCCTGCCGAGAAGACGATTGGGAGTATAAATGGGTCGCATGGGAGTGGGATGAGACATTAAGTGACTGGATCCCGGCGGGAAACACCTTTGTAGGAGGCGTTGACGACACCTGCACCATCAATTGGATCGCTCCAGCTGTCACCACTGAAAAAGACTTCAAATTGGCTGTAACTGCATACAATAATGATACTTTAGGTCAGATGTTTGTCTCATGCATAGCCATGGACAGCATAACCGTCACCGTCTGCCCCTTGGCCAATATCACCATCATCAAGAACTCGATCCCCGACGACTCCCAGCAGTTCGAGTTCAGTTTCACCGATAAACCAGACTTTTCCCTCGTCGACGACGGCACCCCCCCGAACAGCACGTCGTTTGTCGATCTCCTGCCGGGAAGCTACATAATAAGTGAATATTCTATGGTGCCGGGCTGGGACCTCTCGGGCATTGTGGCGGAGGGGGCGGCACAGGTCCAGTTCAGCTCCGACGGCACCAACTGGCACGATGCGTTCGAGGAGGGCGACAGCTATGCCAACGTCACCGTAGCCTCGGGCGATAACGCCGTAGTGACCTTTGAGAACACCAAGAGGGGCAGCATCAAAGTCTATAAGTGGTACGACAAAGACGGCAACGGCAACTGGGACGCGGAGGAACACGCTCTGCCTGATTGGGAGATGACCCTCTACTCGGGTTCTGATTGCATCGAAGGTAATGAAGTGGATGTCAATCAGACCGATGAAGCCGGTGCCTGTACCTTCGACGACCTCCCGCCAGGAGAGTACTCGGTGAATGAGACCCTTCTGTCGGGCTGGACGGTGACTACTGGAGGCGAGTGCCAGCCCGCAACCTTGAATCCAGGCGAGATCGCAGAGATTCGATTCGGCAACCGGGGCGACCTCGACCTCGATCCTTGCAAGTTCAACGACCTCAACGGCAATGGGATCTGGGATTTCAATGACAACAACAACAACGATATCTGGGACGTGGGCGAACCCGGCGAACCCGGCATATCGGGTTGGAAGATGACCGTAACGGGTCCTGATGGGTATGAAGAGACCCTTCTGACTGGAGAAAGAGGTTGCGTCCTCTTCGAGAACCTCGTCCCTGGCGATTATACTGTGTATGAAGAGATGAGAGATGGTTGGATCCCTACAACCCCGACCAGCGAGCCCATCACTATCAATCGCGAGAGTTCGCCTAAAAGGGTCGAGTTCGGCAACTGGCAGCCTGATTTCGAGGTCCGCAAGATCGCTCTCAATAAGACCGTCAAGCGCGGTGAGGAGATCACCTATCTCATCCAGGTCAAAACCAAAATCACGACGCTGAAAAACGTCACCGTCAAAGACGTCTTCAACAGGCCGGTCGAGTTCGTCTCGGCTTCGCCAATGCCCGATGCCGATGGGATCTGGAGGCTCGGCAATGTGGAAGTAAGGACACTTTCAGTTGACGAAGACGACCCTGACTGGAGGACCCTGATAACCCTGGTGGTCAAAGTCCCTGATAAGCAGGACTTCGAGTACGATATGGCCCAGGGCGTGGTCGGAGAAGGCTTCGTCAACGTCAAGAACGACTACAGCACCACCTACCAGTCCTACGTGATAACCAACTGCATCGAGGTCACTATCGACAACGAACCCCACCTGGGCAAGGTCTTCAAAGACTGCGAGAGCGTGACGGTCATGATCGATCCGGGAACTGAGCTTTCCACCCGCGAGCACGGCTCTGGAACTTACGAAAGCGAAGAGATCGTGAAGATGAGGACCGAGAACAAGTCGATCTCGATGGACAAAGACATGGCCGCCACCTACCGCCCCACGAGCATCGGCCTCTACCGCGGCAGGACTGTGGATTACTCATCGAGATGGACCGAAGTGGCCGATGCTAAGAACCGGGTGACCGGCGCCTCGATGAGCGAGCAATACCGGTACGCGACGGACATCGACCGCGAATCCAGCTTCTTCCTCGACGAGAACGAATCGATGATGGAGATCGAGTCCGAGTTTGATGGGATGGGTCACATCGGCTTTTTGAAGATGCCATCCAACACCTCAACGGTCCATGATACGCCAACGATCGAGATTCGGGAGGATTACGCTGGTAGCTTCAAGATCTTAGAGAAGGCCGAAGAGTACGGATCGAGCGTGACTTATGAGAAGTCTGCTTCGGGCACAGGATCGATGGCCGCAGACAAACGCGTCAAAGAGAGTCAGAGGAGCTACGAGTACGGTACCGGAACTTACGAGTCGGACGAAGTGATCAAGACCGCCTCAAACTACATGGCAAAAGACATAAGCGTGGTACACGCTCCGACCAGCCAGAGCCTCACTGACGACGTATCTTTGGATCAGGACTTGAAGTGGAAAGAGGGCATGTCGTCCAAGAACCCAGAAAGAAGTTTCATCGGCGAAGAGTACACCAGCATCGAGAGTCTCGATAAGGATACTGTGGCTCTTGGCCTGAACAAGATGAGCACCGAGGTGGTCTTCTCGGGCGAGGCAGAGTACAGGGTGGTCTTGACCGATGGCGTAGGAGATAACCCAATCGAGATGGACGACAAATATGTCGGCGACTACTCGATCGAGCGGAACGTTGCGCTCCGTGGCGTGCCCACGTACGATCGGCCTCATCTGAACGTCACGAAGACTCTGGTGAGCGTGGATTACACCAGAGATCCTGTCCACGGGACTAAAGAGACGGTCCTTGCAGGAGAAGAGATCGAGAACATGATCTACATTGCCACCTACGACATAACGGTTGAAAACGACGGCAACAAGGACCTTGAACCGGTTTATGTGGTCGATTATTTCCCGCCCAATACGAGGTTCATTGAGCCAGCTTCGATGAAGCCGTCGTCGTTAAGCGCTGAGAGTGCTAACTGGACTTTGACTCAACTTTTGATTGGCGAGCAGGCGACGATAACGTTGAAGCTCGACGTTACCGAGTACTACGACCAGTATTCGACAGGCTCCGTCGGAGACGAGATGGTCAACAGGGTCAAGGTCTGCGGAGGATACGACAAGGACGATTGGGTCTGTGCTGCCAACTCTTCGGCCTGCGAGAGGGGTTATCTCACATGTTGTATCGACCAGACTCTTTATGTGACGAAGACGGCTCGCGTCGACGAAAACGAGCCTGAGATGGTCTGGTACACAGTCGAGATCGAAAACTTTGCAGATGCGACAAGGGTCGCAACCGTGACCGACATATTGCCAGAGGGAATGGTGCTGCTGGAGTCTTCCAGGTCCCCTGCCTCTTACGATGTCGACACCGTCATCTGGAACTTGATCGAGATCGAGCCTTTCAAGACTGAGACGATCGAGTACAAGGTTGAGGCTCTGAAGAAAGGTAGGTTCGTAAATCAGGTCTGTGTGGATGCAAGGTCAGTGGATGGGCCTGTTGTCCAGCCGGTGTATGCCGAGGCCGAGATATTGATTCCAGACGAGGAGTGTCACCCCCAGTACGATGGTGGGTGGCAACCTCCAAACTGGGACTTTGAGAATGCGGCGTTCGGCGACGATCCTGACGCGACCTGTGATATGAACTGTGATCTTGCGCCCTAAAAAAGGGGTGCAAGTCAAATTTTTACTTTTTCCGTCACGACTTTTTTTGAAGAAAAGTGTTATCTGCGACTTGAAACTTCAGAGCGAAAATTTCTTGTATGCCATCGCTTGAATCCTGTTGATCTTCAGAACGTTTGCGATTTTTCCGGTCTCGTCGCCTTTGAGGATCTGCATTTTGGCAGGTGGTATCGGCTTTCCCGACTTTGCGTATATCGCGCCGCCTTCCATCTTGGCGCAGATGTAGTTTCCAGCATCGCCCTCAACGAAGATTTGGCCGCCCCTCATCTCTGCGGCGGTGAAGTCGTCACAATCTCCTCGGATGACTAGCTCGCCTCCACTCAGGAGAACTCCCGTGTTCCTGCCAGCGTTTCCGAGAATTTCCAGAGATCCTCTGCGCATCAGTATTCCGGCGCTCATCCCGACATCGCCCTCTACCCTGAGGTTTTTGTCTGCAAAAGATCTGGCTGCAAGCGTCTCTCTTAAGAGGCCGTCTTTCAGGACGAGCCCTTTTTCGTCTATCACGTTGGGGCTGAGGATTTGGCCACCTCGTTTGAGTATTTCGGTTACAGAAACGTATTTTCGGTAGCCAGTTCGATCAGTCTCGATCTCGATCACGTTTCCGAGCGGTTGTTCGACGATCCCGCTGACGTAAACTCTTCCCTTGACCATGCTGATTCCAAGGCGCGGACCGACGTTTCCTTCAACGAAGATCGATCCTGTGTTTTCGATTGGCAATCCAGACCCTCCTAAACTCTTGAGGTCGACTCCAAGGCTTGATCCGAGCCGTCCGCCAACGTCGCCTCGGATCAGAACATCTTCACCCCGTTTCAAGGTCTCGACAAGGTCGCGATAGGTCACTGGGTTCTTTTCGATCTTCGCATCGGGATTGAGCCTTGATCCCTCATGTTGCCAATAAAAGTCGAATGTGAAATCGCAAAGACAGCTTTCACATTGAGCCTCGATCTCGATCAGATCATCACCATCTATTTTCTTTCGGCGGCAAAAAGCGGTTCAAGTTGTTCATGGTTGTCCACATTCATCCACGTTTGTTTACGATCTTGGTTTCGTGTTTTTCATCTTCTTGCCGGCCATCTTTCTTGCCATCTTCACCCCGATTAGAGATATCAGTATGGCCAAGATCGCCGATGCCGCCAGGTACTCAGTGGTCTGGCCGGATATCAACGAGAAACTCATGTCGGTGTTGTTTGCCAATATGAAGACGCTGGCGCTCCAGAAGACAAGGCCGGTTGCGAAGATGAAGAATGGATACGAGTAAGACCTTTCATCGCCTGCGCCTTCGAGGTACAAGTCCAGTATCTTTCCCAGATTTACACAGATTCCCGCGGCCACGTACCACCAGACGCTGGAGTGGATGAAAACCATCACCAGTATGAGGTAGCCGTACCAGATGTTTCCTGTGTAGTAGTTCCAGAAACTGGATGCGCCCTGTATCGTTGCTATCATCACGAGAACCGTTGCGAGAACGTAGGTGATGAACGCCATCTTGCCCCTGTAAAGAGAGCCCTTGAAAGTCTGTTTGGTATCGTCAATAAAGTCGTCCAGCCCAAGACCTCTCGATAGTATGTAGACGCCCACGGCGCCCAATATGGCGATTATGGCAAGCTCAGATCTGCCCAAAAAACCGAATATCGAGTATATGAGAAGAGCAAGGCCGATCGGGATGAAGAACGTGTGAGATATTTTCGGGTCTCTGAAGACCTGTTTTAGCAGGTAATAGGTGCTCTCAAGGTTGGGGCTCTGTTTCACAAGAACCCTTCTTACGCCGTTGACTTTGACCCTTGATTGGATTATTGGCAGGATCGCTTCGTCTTCGACACCGTCCGAGACGACGATCACCCCTTTTGGGTGGTACCATTCCATCAAGAGGTCAATCTGTTTTGCGATCCTTTCATCTGATATCAGGCCGACGTTCACATCGCCTGCCACCAACGCGATCTCTGTTTCTTTGCCCTGGGCCACCATGTCATCGTACACTTTGATTCCGCCAAGGATGGTGTTCACGTCCGAGTCCTCTGGATCGGCCAGGCCAAGCTTTAGGGATGCGTCGACACAGGGATTGCGCCCTACAACAAGGGTATCGATTCTGGCTTTTCGTCCCAGATCGTTATCTCTGTCGATGCAAAGCACCAGGTGGTCCATATTGGTACACTATTCGAGAGGAATGTACTTAAAGAATTCTCTGGATCAAGGTCAAATCAATACCAAATCGAGACAGGATCGAGACAGGATAGATGTTGAATCGGGATCATGCCAAGGACGAAATATCAGAAGGCGCAAGTTGGTGGGCCCTTTCATGGTAGCGCGGTCACCAAAGTGTTAGGGGCCAGAACGATAAATTCGGATGGACCAAGCCGGAACCCGTTGAAGATTGTGTTTTGAGGGGCGTGATGGGAATCTAATGGCGTTCTTTTCGACAAAAGATATTTATCACCAAATTCCGAATTTAGGTGCCATGAGACTCTTAACCGTTGTTTGGGCCTTGTTGCTGGTCTTCATGGGATCAGCTTTGGCTCAGACCATAACCTTTGATGACATCGCTCACGCGGCCGATGTCTACAACACCAGTATTGAGAACGCTCCCGGTGTGGTAAAGACCCTTCTTGGCGACGAAGTCGTAGAAATCAATATAGGCCGAGATGACGGATCAAGCTTGCTTGCTGGATTGGTGATGGAAGATGCCGAGGTGGTAGAAGTGATCAGAGGCGTGCCTGAGGATCCCTCAATCGTGGTAGAGGCAAAGGAAGACGCCATCGTCAGGATCATGACCGCAGAGGATCCCGTGGATGTCTTCAATCAAGCCCGAGACGATGGCGAGGTTGACATTAGGGGAATGAACTTCTGGTCGAAGGCGAAAGTGAAATCGGCCTTGGCCAGCACTGCAGTTCTCAAGTTCTTTGCCGATGCGATAACAAATCGGTGATCATTTCTTAAGATCGATATTCTCCGCCACTATTTTGTGGGCGCAGAAGTCACCGCACATGGTGCAGACGTTGCTGTCGAAAGGCGCCCTTTCTGCCCTGATGAGCTTTGCAGTCTCTGGATCGATGGCCAGATCGAACTGTTCTTTCCAGAGCAGGTCGCGCCTTGCTCTTCCCATGGCAAGGTCCTGGTCTCGATCGCCGTTCTTGATCATGTCGCCCACGTGAGCTGAAATTCTCGATGCCATGACGCCTTGCTTCACGTCGTCTTCGTTTGGAAGGGCCAGGTGCTCTGCAGGGGTGACGTAACATATGAAATCGGCCCCGTAGGCGCTTGAAAGGCTCGCACCTATGGCCGCGACCAGGTGGTCGTATCCAGGAGCGATATCCGTGACCAGCGGGCCGAGCATGTAGAACGGTTTTTCGTTGGAGAGCCTTTTCATCACCGTTACGTTGGCTTCGATTTCGTCTATGGGGATGTGGCCGGGTCCTTCAACTATGGTTTGGACTCCGAAATCGTGAGCCTTGTCTGCAAGTTCGGAGTTGATTATAAGCTCCTGGATCTGGCCTCTGTCCGTTGCGTCGTGGACTGCGCCAGCTCTCAGGCCGTTGCCTGTACTGAGTGTGACTTCGTGTTCTTTTAGGATCTCCAAGAGGTAGTCGAACTCACTGTAGAGCGGGTTTTCCTTTTCGTTATGGAGCATCCAGGCCACCATGAAGGCACCGCCTCGACTGCATAGGCCGCCGTATCTTCCACCCTGGCGCTTGAGCCTTTCGACGCATATGCTGTTTATGCCGGTGTGGATCGCCATGAAATTGGTTCCAAGTTTGGCTTGTTCTTCAGTTATCCTGAAGAGGTCGTCTTCGGTCATGTCGACGCCTTTGCCGTACTTTCTTATGGCCTCGATAAAGGCCTGGTACATGGGAACGCTCCCAACGCTAAGAGACGTGTTCTCGATGACCTTCTTTCTTATATCGTAGAAGTCGCCACCGGTGGATAGTTCCATCAAGGTGTCGGCTCCTGCCTCTTCTGCAACTTTGGTTTTTCTAATCTCCATTTCCACGTCGACGATGTCGCTGCTGGTCCCAACGGTTGCGTTCACCTTTGTCTTAAGGCCTTTTCCGATGCCTGCGAACTTGACTTGTCTATAAGGGCTGAGCGGGATTACGATCTTGCCGTTGACGATGCCTCGCCGGATGAAATCGGGAGTTACGCCTTCTTCTTTGGCGACGATTTCCATCTCGGGAGTGACCTTACCATTCTTCGCGTCTTCTATAATTCCCAATTACAATCACCTGTGAGTTCATCCAGGAATGTTGATATTTAACTTGCGGGAGGGGAGAGGGCAGAGCGGGAAGTCCCCGGTCTTTAGGCCGAGGATGAAAGCGGAACCCTCCCCTTCGTTTCTGGCCATCGATAACAATTTAAGGCAATAATGGAATACACCAAAACTCTTATCTGACAAAGTCAACGCACCTTTCGCATTAACGGTTTGAACGCTCAGTAATTTTCCTGCTATCGGTTTTTTTAAATTCGATATGCTCCAACACCATAAAATGTGCTTTTTG
>Ga0272441_10005621_pt1 | contig 21613 bp, 14 predicted proteins | sample SSMProp6N_FD_193582 | JGI IMG/M metagenome (GOLD analysis project Ga0272441, IMG submission 193582) | Marine sediment archaeal communities from Little Sippewissett salt marsh, Falmouth, MA, United States - SSM-Prop-6N | ecosystem: Environmental > Aquatic > Marine > Wetlands > Sediment ... | reverse complement strand
AAGATCATCCTGGGCGAAGGCGAGGCCGTCCGCGTGCTCGGGACCGGCCTCGGCGAGACGTCCCGCGGGGACTCCGAGGGGGGGGGCTCCGCCGGGACGATCAGCCCCTGCATCTACGTGGCCAACGAGGTCCTCGCGGGCGACCGGCCGTCGGAGGCGTCAGACGTTTTCAGTCTCGGCGCCATCCTCTACCACCTCCTGACCGGCCTGCCGCCGTACAAGTCGCGCGGCCTCGGGGCCCTGAGGGTCGAGCGAGCCGACGGCCCCCTTGTCTGGCCGCGTGGGGCGATGGAGGAACTCCCGCCCAGGCTCATCAAGTTGGTGGACCGCATGGCGTCGCCCGCGGCCCCGGAGCGGCCGCGCGTCGACCACGCGCTCTTGTCCGACCTCGCGTCCGCTCCCCGAAGCCGGACGACGTCCCGCCGCGTCCGCGCCCGGGTCGAGCCTCCGCGAGACGTGGCCCCTCTCCAAGAGCCGCGCCGGGCTGGCGCGGCGGAGGGTTTCCTGCGAGGCGCCGTGACCGCCGTCGTCTCGCTCCTGAAGAAGCCGAACGCCGCCGCCATCGTCATGGGCAGCGCGACGGCCGTATTCCTGCTGGCGCTCGCCGTCGCGCTCCGCTCCGGGCCCGAGAAGGACCCGACCCCGGACGAGACGCCTATCGCCTCGACACCCGACGCGCCGAGGGAGGCCGGGGTGGGCGCCCCGGTTGAGTCGCCCGCTCCCGAGCGCCCCGGCGACGACCGCGTCCCCCCCGCGCCGGACCACGACCTCGCCGAGCTAGAGGCGATCGAGCAGGTCTTCGAGGACAACCCGGCCGACGCCGAGGCGTATCGCGGTCGGGTGGAGCGGCTCGCCGCACGGGCGGGCGAGATCGGCGTCCGCGCGACGGCGCTCCTCGCCGGACTCGACAGGTATCGCGAAAGGCGCGCCGAGGAGGAGCTCGCCCGCATCCTCGACCGCGCCGCCGCCCTCGAGGCGGCGGGCAGGTACGGCTCCGTGCTCGCACTCCTCAAGGGGTTCCCGCACGACCGGTATCCCGGCACCGCGGCTTCGTCGCGGGCCAGGGCCGAGGCCGAGGCGACCCGCCGGCGCGCAGGCGAGTCTTTTGCCAAGACAGAGCGCCGTGCGAGGGACTTGCTCGTGGCCGGCGACTTCGCCGGCGCGCGGTCGGAGTACGAGTCCGTGAAGAACACCATCGGGATCGAGGACCTCGTCGAACGCGCGGAGGAGGCCCTACGCCGCGTGAGCGAGCTCGAGGAGGAGGCCGCCGAGGCGGAGGCCGAGCGCCGGGCCAGGGCCAACGTCCAGTCACTCGAACGGGACGCGCGGCGCGCGATCGCGGACCTTGCCCGGCTCTGCAGGAACTACCGCTACACCGAGGCTGAGAAGAGGCTCAAGGACGCACTCGAGAAGATCGACCTCGCCCGCCAGGGCCTTTCCGGCGAGGCCGCCGAGTGCATCGCCAGGGGTCGGGAGGAAGTGGAAGACTACGGGAAGATCGTGAGTTGCGAGACCGGGCAGTTCCGCCGCATCGCCGAGCGCATCCGCTCGGGCGAGAAGGAGGCGGCGATCGGGTTCACGGGCAAGCCGGAGAGGTACGTGATCCGGGCCATAAGCGAGCGCGGCCTGAAGGTCACGGAGGGCGAGGGCGAGCTCGAGTTCACGTGGGACCGGGTGCCGAACAAGCAGGCCTACAAGCTGATGATGGAGCTCTGCGGACGGCGCACGTCGCCGGTCGAGCACCTCGGCGTGGCCGTCTTCGCGCACCACCGGGGCATGGACGAGGAGCGCGACCACGAATTCGACATGGCCGGACAACTCGCGGGCACCCCCGGCCGAAAGGCCGTCGTCCGGCAGGTGCGCGAACTCCTCGACCGTATCGAGCCCGCCCCCTGAGGCCGACCGCGCCCCCGCGAGATGTCGCAGCCTTGGGCGGCCCGCCGTCGGCGCTTCACGACATCGTTTCGGCAACCAGCCACTCGCCGGTCCGGCGGAGGATGTCGAGCTTGAAATCCAGGTTCTGCCTGCGCACGGGCACGAGGTCGATCACATCGAAGCCTATCGTGCGAAGCACGCGCTCGAGGGCGACGGTGCAGGCGGGTGCCCCGCCCCCGCCGCCCCCGGCGACGCAGATGCCCACCGCGGGCTTCCCCGCGAAGCCGCGCTTGCCCTCCTCGTGGACGGACGTGCGCCTGAGGCGGTCACCGAAGGCGCGCAGGCTCTCGGCGAGGTCACCCCAGTAGACCGGGGTCGCGAAGACCGCCGCGTCCGCGTACCGCAGCTTCTTCACGACGGCCGCGAAGTCGTCGTCGATCACGCAGCGTCCCTCGCTCCTGCAAGTCCCCCAGCCCGCGGCGTCGCACTGCCGGCAGCGCTCGATCTTCATGGCGGGGAGATGGAGCGTCTCGCACCCGCCTCCCGCCTCCGTCACGCCCTTGGCGAGCGCGCCCTGCGCCCGAGCGGTCTGCCCCTCCGGATTCCGCGAGCCCGAGATGATCATACATTTCATGCCGCGCCTCCCATCACAAGCCGCATCACACGGATATATTCGACGATAGGACGTTAACCGTCGCAAGTAGTCCGGGCACATCATCGTATCCTTGGGCCGGAGTTGCGCCCCCCGCGCGGGAAGCGTAGAATCCCCCGGCCTTGGATGGAACATAGCGATCACGATCCGTGAAGGAGAGAGGCGCGCGATGAGCGAAGCGGAGGCGCCGAAGTCGGTCGACTTCATCCGGCGCATAGTGAACGAGCACAACGAGTCGGGCCGCTTCGGGGGGCGCGTCCACACGCGCTTCCCCCCCGAGCCCAGCGGCTACGCTCACCTCGGGCACGCTCAGGCCGCGCTCATAAACTACCTCATCGCGCAGGACTACGGAGGCAAGTTCAACCTCCGCTTCGACGACACCAACCCCGAGAAGGAGGAGCAGGAGTACGTCGAGTCCATCAGGACCGACCTCCGCTGGCTCGGGATCGACTGGGAGGACCGCGAGTTCTACGCGTCCGACTACTACGAGCGGCTCTATGAACTCGCGGAGCATCTCGTCAAAAAGGGCCTTGCCTACGTCGACTCGCTCTCCGCCCAGGAGATACGCGAGTACCGCGGCACGGCCGTCGAGAGGGCCGAGAAGGTCGAGACCAGGCCCGGCCGCGACTCGCCCTGGCGCACGCGCTCGGTGGAGGAAAACCTCGATCTTTTCCGGAAGATGCGCGCGGGCGAGTTCGCCGACGGCGAGTGCGTTCTGCGAGCGAAGATCGACATGGCGCACCCCAACCTCAACATGCGCGACCCCGTGATGTACCGGGTCCTGCGCGCGCATCACCAGCGCACCGGCGACGAGTGGTGCATCTACCCGACCTACGACTGGACTCACGGGCAGTCGGACGCCATCGAGGGGATCACGCATTCCATATGCTCGCTCGAGTTCGAGAACCATCGCCCGCTGTACGACTGGTTCCTCGACCATCTCGCGGACACCGGGCTCCCTCACCCGCAGCAGATCGAGTTCGCGCGCCTCAACGTCACGCATACTTTGACGTCGAAGCGCAAGCTCATCACGCTTGTCGAGGGTGGACACGTCTCCGGCTGGGACGATCCGCGCATGCCGACTCTCTCGGGGCTCAGGCGCAGGGGCTACACGCCCGAGGCGATCCGCTCGTTCATCAGGGGGATCGGCGTCGCGAAGGCGAAGAGCGTCCGCGAGATGCGCTTGCTCGAGAACGCCGCGCGCGAGCATCTGAACAAGACCGCCGAGCGCCGCATGTGCGTCCTCCGGCCGCTCAAGGTCGTGATCGAGAACTATCCCGAGGACAAGACCGAGGAGATGGACCTCCCCAACAACCCCGAGGACGCCTCGGCCGGGACGCGGAAGGTGCCCTTCTCGCGCGAGGTCTATATCGAGCGCTCCGACTTCATGGAGGACCCGCCGAGGAAGTTCTTCCGCTTGGCGCCGGGGCGGGAGGTGCGCCTGCGCGCGGCGTACTTCATCACGTGCACGGACGTCGTCAAGGACGATGCCGGCAACGTGACGGAGCTGCGCGCCACCTACGACCCCGCGACACGCGGCGGCGACGCCCCCGACGGGAGGCGCGTGAAGGGGACGCTGCACTGGGTCTCCGCAGCGCACGCCCTCGACTGCGAGGTGCGCCTCTACGACCACCTCTTCAAGACCGAAGACCCCAACGAGGGGGAGGACTGGCTCGCGAATCTCAATCCCGAGTCGCTAGAGGCGATAGAGCACGCGAAGGCCGAGCCTTCGGTCTCGGGCGCCGCACCGGGCGAGCGCTTCCAGTTCGAACGCACGGGCTACTTCTGCGTCGATGCCGATTCGCACGAGAGCACGCCCGTCCTCAACCGCACGGTCTCCCTTAAGGATACCTGGGCGAAGATGCAGAAAGAGCGGGGCAGGATGTAGGCCGGCGAGCCCGTGTCTTGGCCTGGATGAGGCGCGGGGGGTGCTCGCCATGCGCTGGACGAGGCGTCGCGTGATCATCGCGTCGGTGGCGGGCATAATCCTCCTCCTCATGGTCGCGGGGGGCGCGTTCCTCCTCTGGGCCGCGGGGGGCAGGCAGTCGCCCGGGACGTTCGACGGGCCCATCCACGACTACGGAGAGAATGAGACTGCGGCGGCCACGGCCGGTGACTCTCTTGTCATCATGACATGGAACATTGCCTACGCGCACGGGCCGGGGTCCGAGGGGACCGGCTACGCCATCCGGCCCGAGGCCGACATGGCCGAGCGCCTCGACCGCATCGGCGAGGTGATCCGCGCGTCCGGCACCGACGTCGCGCTGCTTCAAGAAGTTGACTTCGACTCCGGCCGCAGCCACCGGGTCGACCAGCTCGAGGCCCTCGCCCGCTCAAGCGGCCTCCGCCACGCCGCGCGCGCGGTCTCATGGCGGGCGCGGCACGTCCCGTTCCCCTACTGGCCCCCCAGCGCGCACTGGGGTCGGATGGAGTCGGGCGGCGCGGTCATCAGCCGCTTTCCCATCGAGTCGAACCGAGTCATGCTCCAGCCGAAACCCGACTCGCACTCGCGGGTCTACAACGCGTTCTATCTCTTTCGGTACAGCCAGATCGTGACGATACACCGGGGCGAAAGGACGCTCCGCGTCGTGAACAACCACCTCGACGCATACGACCGCGCGAACCGCGAGGCACAGGCGAGGGCCCTCGCAGCGGCCGTCCGCGATCTCCGCCTATCGGGAGCAGTTGACCTGATGGCCGGCGACATGAACGCGCCGCCGCCCGAGGCCGCGCTCCTTCACGGCTTCCCCGACGAGCCGGAGACCGACTTCCGAGGCGACCGGACCGTGGCCATCTTGCGTGGTATTGCGGGGCTGCGAGAGATCGCGCCTCAGGCTTCGGGCGAGTCCGGCGGTCTCACGTTTCCCTCGTGCGAGCCCAACCGCCGGCTCGACCATCTCTTCGCGCGCGAGGTGTTCGAGATCAAGTCCGCCCGCGTCCTCGATACGGGCGACCTCTCCGACCACCTCCCGATCATGGTGGATCTCGCCCTGCCCGAGAGGTAGAGGCGCAAGTGTATTCGTATACGTGCCGCGCGGTGTGCGCTTATAGCATACCGGCGTCGTCGTGGGACGCGTATTTGCGTTGACAGCCCGCTCGGCTCCTCTAGAATCCCGGGCTGCGAGCTGAGACCCGTCGCCGCGAAGGGCGCGATCCGGTGGGGCGCAGCAAGACCGAAAGGAGTTTCGCAGATGGCGCTCAAGGTTGGAATCAACGGCTTCGGGCGGATCGGCCGGCTCGTCTTCCGCGCGATGGCCGAGCATGCGGAGGACTTCGAGGTTGTGGGCATCAACGACCTCGCGGACGCCAAGACGCTGGGGCATCTCCTCAAGTATGACTCGGTTCACGGCCGCTACAAGGGCACGGTCGAGGTCGACGGCGAGGCCATCGTCGCCGACGGCAAGAAGATCCCCGTCCTCACGATCCGGAACCCGGCGGAGCTGCCCTGGAAGGACATGGGCGTCGAAGTGGCCGTCGAGTCGACGGGCGTCTTCCGCACGCGCAAGGGCGAGAAGCCCGGCTACGACTCGCACCTTGACGCCGGCGCGAAGAAGGTTCTCCTCTCGGTGCCCGCCAAGGACGAGATCGACGCGACCATCGTCCTCGGCGTGAACGACGACGCACTGAAGCCCGAGCACAATTGCGTCTCCAACGCCTCGTGCACGACGAACTGCTTGGCGCCCGTCGCCAAGGTGCTGAACGACAGCTTCGGGATCGTCAAGGGCCTCATGACCACGATCCACGCCTACACGAACGACCAGGTCATCAACGACTTCATGCACAAAGACCTCCGCCGCGCGCGCGCGGGCGCCGTCAACATCATCCCGACGACGACCGGCGCCGCGAAGGCGATCGGGAGCGTGATCCCGGCGCTCGACGGCAAGCTGAACGGCATCGCCATGCGCGTGCCGGTGCCGTCGGGCTCGGTCGTCGACCTCGTCTGCGAGCTCGAGAAGGACGCCGACGCGGCCGCCGTCAACGCCGCGATGAAGGCCGCGGCCGAGGGTCCCATGAAGGGCATCCTGGCCTACACGGAGGACCCGATCGTGTCGACCGACATCATCCACGATGCGCACTCGAGCATCTTCGACGCAGGCATGACGCAGGTCATCGACAAGAAGATGGTCAAGATCGTGTCTTGGTACGACAACGAGTGGGGCTACTCGAACCGCATGGTCGACCTGATGCTCAAGGTTGCGAAGATGTAACTGCGGAAGGCGCGCTCATTCGGCAGCCGGACACCGGGGGCCCCATTACGGGGCCCCCGTTCTCTCACCTGCGCCCGGCGGGCGCCGCTGGCGTTTATTTCTTGACAACCGACGTCGGCTCGACCGTGAACCCCAGCACCTGCGGGTACGAGGCGTCACGGAAGTCGAGCTCGTACCGCGTGGTGCGGATCTTCTTGAGGGATATTTCATCGCGGTCGACGAGCCAGCGCGCGTAGGCAGTGGGCGTCGTGAAGCGCCTGTCGGCCTCCCCGGCCAGGAAGTCGGCGAGCGTCATCAGTTTCGCGAGGTTCTCCTCGTCGCACGCGGTCGGGTGACACTGGAGCGCCAGGATCTCATTCGTTTCAAACGTGGCGTAGTCCCCCCTGAACTTGTCAAGGTCGACCACCTGGCCGGCCTCGATCTCCACCTCCAGATCCCGCGAATAGGTGATCCGCCCCCCGACATTGGGCTGATAGAAGATGACCTCGAACGCCGGGGCGAGCTCCAGGGCGGCGATGGTGTCGTCATCGGTGGCGTTGAACGGGGCGCCGAAGGCCCGTAACTCGACGCCGAGCGTCGTCCGCGCGAGGGCGGCCCCCGTCAGCAGCCGATCGACCTGGAAGTCGAGGCCGGTCCCGAAGAACTCGCTCCAGCCGTCCCCGGACGAGTGGTCGTAGCCGTGGTGATAGAGCTCGATGAGGGCCGGATCCACCCGTGACAGGCAGTCGATGTTGGACGCGCGTGCGTCGAGGAGCGATTCGCAGATTAGCCCCCCCGAGGCCGGCAGGCCCCTCGCGGCCATCGCGTCGAAGTAGCTGTAGAAGCGCCTGTGAATGGGCGTGCGGAGGTCGTCGGCCTTCATCGTGACCGCGCGCCGGAACATAGGCGCGAGGAAGGTGTCCGCGATCTCGCCTCCCCGCCACACGGTTCCCGTCGCGGCGGCATCGACGGGGTCGGCGAAGCGGATGGTGTAGACCCTCCCCGGCCGCGCGACGACGCGACCCGGATAGGTCCAGGTTCCCTCCCAGACGGTGAAGAAGTCGTCCGATTCGTCCGGATCCTCGACGCCCGAGACGTCCCTCACGCGGACAAGGCAGGCGTTCTGGGGCAGTGCGGGTCCGCCGCCTTCGACGGTCCACTGGACTGACCCCGCCGCCGCCGGGACCGACGCCGCGATCTCGTCCCAGCTCGATCCGCCGTCGCGCGAGATCTCGACGCTCACGGCCTCGACGCCGGCCGCCGTCCACGCAATCGTCGCGGTGTCGCCGACCACCAGCCTCTCGTCTCCGTTGGGCGACGTGACGCGGATTCCCTCAGTGACCACCTCGAACGGCGCGTCTGAGATGTCGGATACGCCGCTCGCCACATCCAGGACACGCACGAGGCATTGCGGGCTCCGAACGCTTGGGACGACGACGGTCACGCTGCCTGTGTCAGGGATGTCCTCGACGAGCCCCGACCAGGTGGCACCGTCATCGGAGGAGAACTCGATGCTGACCGCGGGGGCTCTGGTCCCGCTCTCCCAGGACACGCTTTGCGATTCGCCCCCGTGCCACAGCTCCCCGCCGTTGGGAGCGATGACGCGTAGGCCCTGGGCGTCGTCGGAAGAGCCCGAGCATCCGGCCAGTGCGAGAGCGCATGCGGTGAGGGATACGACGCCTGACGAACGGATGCGAAACATGGCAGTCCTCCTTCGGCCCCCACCCCCTTCACGTCCATTCGGCTAAGCAGACAACGTACCAGCGTAACGCCGGGCCCGAAAGCCGGTGTGCCCACGTCATTCGGAATGAGCTCGGAGACGCAATCGCTATTGCAGTTATGGGTTGAACTGGGTCGCCGGTGTTGGGGCGGGGTTCCGCCCCGGACACCGCACCACAATAAAGGCTGCCCATCCACACGAGCTACGGCGCGATTGCGCATGCTGACGGAGAAGTGGAGGAAATCTCAGCCCGCGATGGACACGGGACCCCGGCCGAAGCCCCACTCCACGTGACCGCGAAGCGCCTCGGCGCCGCCTCTGGCTGCCTCCGCGATATTGCGGGGCCCGAAACCTATGGCCCGGAGCCGATGCCGTGAACGGAGTTCCGAGAGAAATGCGCTCCTAGCCGTCGAGACCTCGCCTCTGAGCGTCTCGAAGACTATCCAGTATGCCGAGGCGATGCGGGGACGCTCATTGACGACACCCGGGAGCAATGCGCTCGCCCGGCTCAGGTTCGCTATGATCGTCACGGGCATGGACGCGGGCGTGTTGTCCCACTCCGCTGTGAACTCCTCTGGCGTCCGGCAGATGGGGCCAATCGAGACGCCAAGCCCGCACTGGGCCGCCAGGAGCCGGAGCTGCTCGACGGCCGCCCGGGCGACGCACATCCCGTCCTCGACGCTCTCGCTCTCGAACGTTAGCACCCGGCAGGACGCGTCGATGATCGACGAGAGCATCCCCGTGCCGTCACCGGAGCCGGGATCGGGATCCTCGGCGTTTTCGACGGCCGGCGTTCCGGCGGCGTCCGCAGCCATCATCCCGGGCCCCGCCGCGGCTTCCGCCGCATCGGAAGGCGAGTCCCCGGCAGACGCGCCTTCTTGCGTGTCCCCGAGGCAGCCAAGAAGCTTGAGCGCCTCCTCGGGCGAGAGTTCGACGGGCTCAGCTGGGGAAACCGTCGCCTCTTCGGCGGGCGGACACTGTTCGGTCACCAACGGATAAGTGGCCGCCGGTTCCGCGGGCCTGCCGTCAACCGGCTCCCGCGGAAGGCATGCCACCTCTTCAGCGGTCTCACGGGCAACCGGGCCCTCAGCCGAAACCGCCCCCGCTTGGGCGCGCGGACACTGTTCGGTCTCCAGCGGAGATGGTGCAGCCGGTTCCTCGGGCTTGGTTTCAACCGGTTCCTCGGGCTGGCCGGCTGCCGCCTCGTCCGGCGATGTCGCGGCCGCCCCTTCCGGGGAACGATGCTCCGTACTTTCGCTTGGCCGCTTCTCCGCCGCATCCTCCGGGGCCATGTCGAGATCGGCTGCCACGGCGACCTTGGGTGCGGCTACTTTGTCGACGGCCTTCACCGGACCGGGATCGGCCTCCGGGGACGCTTCCTCCGGGATCGGCTCCTTCGCGGATGGGCGCTTGGCAGGCACGGCCTTGGCCCGCCCCTTCTTCCTGGCCTTCTTCTTCACGGTCTTCTTCGGCGTCCTCTTTCGAGTTTTTTTCGCCTTCTTCTTCGCGGTTTTCTTCTTCTTTGCGGCTTTCTTCTTCGCGGTCTTCTTCTTCGGGGCCCGCTTGCGAGCCTTCTTCTCCTTCTTCGCGCACGGCGACGCCTGAGCATCTGCCATGCCAGCGGGGGCCTCGTCTTGACGGCGCGAGGAGTCCTCGGCGGCCGCAAGCTTGTCCGCGACCTGTTCAAGATTTATGTCGTTTTTGCGAGTTTCGCCCATGCCCCCCCCGGAGTGTGTCCCGCCTATGGTTATTTCGGCTGTGCAAGCGGTGGGCTTGAGGCCAAGCGCCGCGCCATGGAAGATTCCGGAGATGGGCCCACACGGTGACACCGGAACGGGCGGCGGCGGCGCGGGCCGGTCACCCGACTCCGCTCCCCAGCGTGCGCGCGAAGGCGAGCCCGTCCGTTTCGAGGCGCACGAGGGGAGGGTAACGCTTGCGGTCCACCCCGATCCAGCCCCGGGCCGTCAGGGCACGAAGGGCCACCCGCAAGTCTTCGGGCAGGCTGTGGAGGCCCGCCGCGCTGACGCCGTCGAGCGAGACCCATACACCCGGGCCAGGGCCGTGCGGCGGGGCCAGGGCAAGAGTGATCCACGCGGCGAGTTCGCATGCCGGGTCTTGCCGGATGATACCGGTCCCGTAGAGGAGGCCCTCGACAAGTTCGCGCACGGCCGTCGGCAGGAGAACGAGCGCGCCACGCAGGCAGGCGACGGGCGAGGGCCGCCCCTTGTTCCCTCGCGCGATCAGGCCGACACCGATCTCGAGCGGTCTGGGTCTGACCAGGGCTCCAACGAAGAGCGAAAACCCGACGATCACCCCCACCAGCACTGACATCCGGCGCGTCGCCTCGCCCGGATCCGCGAAGGAGATGGCCGCTACCCCGACCGCGATTATCGCAAAGAGGAGGGCCGCGCTCCCGATGGCCCTCCGACGCCTCGCGGACCGGACGGCGCTCCCGAAACGCCCGCCCACCGCCACCACGACCGCGGCCGGCGGAGGCGTAGGGGTGCCGATGACGGAGATGGCGGGGTCGCTCATGATCTCTTCCGGGCTTGTGTAAACTGAGAACAAGGATGTCTCAGCCCCGCCCGCCAGGTCAAGAGAAGAGGCGGCGGTCTGGCGGGCCTCTAGGTCTGACAGAGCCCGGCTGGGATGTTGGGGCCGCGACGGGCCGATTCCGCGCCTTGCCCGGGCTGGAAAGAGCTGCCTGGTGGTGCTACAATCGCGCCGGGTCAGGATGGGCGCCCCGCGCGTTGGAGATCCGGTGGTCGAGTCGGCAAGAGATGTCACAGTCGAGGGCGTCCGGCAACCGGACGCCGAACTCGTCCTGCGCGCCGCCGCGGGCGACGCGACGGCCTTCGAGCCGCTCGTCCGCCGCTACTCGGACACGATAGTGCGTTTCTCCCATCACATGGTCGGCGACTTCCAGGTGGCCGAGGACATCGCGCAGGACACGTTTCTCAAGGCGTTCAGCCACATCGGGCGGTTGGAGGATGCCGCCAAGTTCGCGACGTGGCTCTATTCGATAGCGCGTCACCTGTGCCTGGACTGGATACGCGCCCGGCGGTCGACCGTTTCGATGGACGTGCTGGAGTCGGACGGGGTCGAGATATCGGGCGGCCCTGACGATCTGCCCGAACGTTATCTCGAGACCGGCGAGATGCACGGTCGGGTCCTGGCGGAGCTCCAGCGGCTCCGCCCAGACTACCGCGAGATACTGCTGATGAAACACGTTTACGAACTCTCCTACAAGGAAATAGGCGAGATGGCGGGGCTTTCGGTCTCCGCAGTCGGAGAGAAGCTTAGCCGTGTGCGGGAGATCCTGCGAAAGAAACTGCGCAGCGTCTCCGGCAACCAGGCGGGAAGGTGACGGATGGAGTGCCACCGCGAAATTGGCTGTCCCGAGGGTGAAGTGCGGGCGATGCTTTGCAGGCACCTCGACGGTGAACTCTCCGGCCCCGAGGCCGAGGCCGTGGAGGACCACCTGAAGCGTTGCGAGCGTTGCCGCGAAGAGGTCGCCTCGCTTCGCGGTCTCGACAGAAACATCAGGCATTCGGTTGAACAGACGCGGGCAAGCGACGGTTTCGTCAGGCGCGTGATGTCCGCCATGAGCGGCCGGAACAGCGCCGCCGGCTCGGGTGACAGGGCGCTCCCCCGCGCGGTGGTGTGGGGCGCGGCCGGGGTGCTGGCGGTCGGCACCGCGGCGCTCGTCTGGGCCGTGGTGTCCTGGCTCGTCGCCGGCGCCCCGGAGCCGCCGCGTGAAATCGGGCTGGCGATCCCGGCGCGCGTACCGGGCCTTGATGCCGCTCGCCCCCCGTCTTGGCGCGTTCGAAGTGTGGGGTCGAAGCGGTGGTCGGACACCCCCCCGAACCCTCGCGTTCGCGCGGCGACGGAGCTTGAGATCGCCGCTGAGGGCGGGCCCGGCCTCGTCGAGAGACCAGACGGGTTGCGCATCCACTGCGCGCCGGGGATGCGCCTCGTGGTGGGGCCCCGCGCCACGGACGAAGGCGGCGTGTCGCTCGCGACCGGGCGCGCGCTCCTGACTATTCCGCGCGGCGCGCGGCGCTTCGAACTCGGCCTCCTCGACCGGCCGTCGGAGCAATCCGAAACCCTTCCCGGGCCAGCCGTCGCTCTGGGCGACGGGGCGTCGTCGGTTCTCGTCGTGGTGCGGGGCGAGGAGGCGGCCGTCACGGTGATCTCCGGGAAGGCGATGCTGACGTGGGCCACGGGCGCGCGGGAGATAACCTCGGGCGAGCGGGCGGAGGTCACCGACCGGGAAGGGGCGCGCGACGTCGCACGCTTCGACCTGCGGGCGCTTGACCTCGGCTTCGCGCCCCCCGGGCTTCGCCTGAGCCCGTGGCCGCAGATGGGAGGATCCGCCGCTCGCGAGGGCCGGACCCCCTTCAAGTTCGCTCTGCCGCCGATGAGGAGGCTCGATCTCGGCGCGGGCGCCGGCATGGGCGGGGCCGTGATCGGCCCCGATGACACCGCATACGTCCTGGCGGGCCCCGAGCCCGGCAGGCTCCTGGGCTTGAGGGACGAGAAGGTCGTCGCGTCGGCCGCGCTCGAGGAGACGCCGGTCGGGACGCCCGCAGTGACGCCCGACGGCGCGGTGTTCGTGGCGACGCGGACCGGCATCACGAGGTTCTCACCGGACCTCGCGCGAGCTGGGCGGGTGGTGGCGCTCGGGCCCGCCGAGATACCCCGCGCCGGTCCGACCGTCGCGCCCAATGGAGACCTATACGTGGTCCTCGGCGCGGGGCTCCTGGCCTTCGCACCCGACGGTCACCCGCGCTGGCGGCGGGGTGACATCCGGTCCGGCTCGCCGCCATCGGTCGCCCCCGACGGCACGGTGTATATCGCTGCGATCTCGGGGAAGCTCCACGCCCTCGATCCCTCCACGGGCGAGGACCGCGCCCCGGCCTCGACCCCCGTGGACGAGCCCTTTCTGGCGCACGTCGCGGTGGATTCGGGCGGAACGGCCTACGCGGTGAGCGCGACACGCTACCTGATCTGGCGGGCGGCAGACGGGAGGTCGGGGCGTGCAGCGCTGCCCGTTTCGGAGTACGTCCTCGCCCCGGCGATCATGCCCTCGGGAGAGGTCTTGATCGCATCCTCCGGCGGCGTCGTCCACCGACTGGGGCCCAAGCCGACGGAGGTGGCGACACGGCCCTTCTTCGAGGCCGGCGAGCGGATAGCGCGCGGACCAGTCGTGGACTCCAGCGGCCGGGTGGCGGTGTGGACGGCCTCGGGTAAACTCATCGTGATCGAGCCGAGCGGGCGCTCGACTTCGTGGGACCTTGGTGCTGAGGAAAGCTCGGCCGTCGCGGTCTCGCGTGATGGCGGGCTGCTTTTCGTCTCGCGCGGCGGCGGGTGGTTCGGGAAGTAGCGTCCCGCGCCTCGCATCATCCGGAGAAAGGGGAACTCCCTTGGCCCGCAAGGAACCTTCGCTCGAGGCCGCAGCCGTCCTTGATGGCGCGCTCACGAAGTCAGGGGCGGTCCGGTGCGTCATGTTCGGCTGCCCTTCGTACTCGATAGAGGGGAACCTCTTCGCGGGCGTTTTCGGGGAATGCATCTTCCTTCGCCTGTCTGACATCGACCGTGCCGCCGTCATCTCCGAAGGCGGCCGGCCCTTCGAGCCGCTCGAGGGCCGGACGCTCAGGATGTACGCCCTTCTTCCTCCGACCGTCATCGCCGACGGCGAGATGCTGTCCTCCTGGCTGGGCCGTTCGATGGATTTCGTGAGGGGCCTACCGAAGAGGCCGAGAAAGCGCTTACGGACTGCCTTGGAGCCGGGGAAGAAAGGCTCGGGGAGACGCTCGTCTCCGGGGCGCTGACGTTGGATTGACAGGCGCTACCTCAAGCCCCGCTGACGGTGCTCGTGCCTTGCTTCTCGCGTTTCGCGAAGAAGGCCACGGTCTCGAGCGCCATTGTCAGATCGACATGCAGGACATAGACTCCCTCGGGCGCCCTGACGGGGACGGGCGCGAAGTTGAGTATCCCGCGAACGCCCGCGGCAGTGCAGGCATCGGCGACATCTTGGGCCTCAGACGCGGGCACCGCGATTATCGCGACACCGATGTTCAGCCTCCGCACAATCTTCGGAAGGTCCGCGATCGGATAGACGTCGCAATCGACAACTGTCTGGTTGGCCTTCCGGAGGTCGCTGTCGAATGCGGCCGCCAGTTTAAGCTTCGAGTTTCGCCCGCTGAACCGCCCAACGAGCGCCCGGCCCAGGTTGCCGACCCCTACCAGAGCGAGGCGCTGCCCGTCACTGGCATCCAGACACTCGTCGATGTTGCGAGCGAGTTCCCGCACGTCGTAGCCCCTGTGCGGGTCGCCCTTGCATCCCAAAGGCATCAGATCGCGTCGCACCTGCGCCGCCGAGGATCCGGCTGCTTCGGCCAACTGGCGAGAGAAGACGTATCGTGTATTGCTGTCTAGAAGCTCTCGCAGGATTCTGCGATAGAGGCTCAGCCGCCCCACCGCCTTCGGACAGGGCTCCTCTTCACCGGCCAGCGTCGCCTTCTTGCGGGCCCGAAACATGGTGCGCGCAGTTTCGCCCCGGCGGACGATCTTGTCAATCCCGAAGCGCCTTGAGCATCTAAGACCCGCAGTCAACGGGGAAGGCGCGCTTGATCTGGCGGACGGCCTGCTGGAGGCGCTGCTCGTTCTCGACGAGGGCTATCCTGAGATACCCTTCGCCGTCCTCGCCAAAGCCCCTGCCCGGTGAGACGGCGACCTCGGCGTCGGTCAGGCATTTCATGGCGAACTCGAGTGAACCCATGGCGCGATACGGCTCGGGGATAGGCGCCCAGACGAACATGGACGCGCGCGGGGCCTCGACCTTCCATCCGGCGCGGTTGAGCCCCTCGACAAGGCAATCGCGTCGACGCTCGTAGACCGTGGCCTGCTCCTTCATCTCGACCTCGCAGTGGCGGAGGGCTATGATAGCGGCGATCTGGATGGCCTGGAAGATGCCGTAGTCGTAGTAGCCCTTGATGCTCGCGAGCACCTTGATGATATCGGGGTTGCCGGCCATGAACCCGATGCGCCATCCCGCCATGTTGTAACCCTTGGACATCGTCATCGTCTCGACCCCCACGTCCTTGGCGCCCTTCACCTCGAGGAAGCTCGGCGCCTTGTAGCCGTCGAACGTCGTGAGGCCGTAGGCGAGGTCGTGAATGACGTAGAGGCCGAAGCGCTTCGCCATCGCCACGACCTCCTCGAAGAACGAGACATCAACCGTGTGCGCGGTGGGGTTGTGCGGGTAGTTGAGAATGAGCACCTTCGGCCTTGGGAAGAGGTTCTCGCACATGTGCGCGATCTTCTGAAGGAGCGCTTCGTTCCCTTCGTTCATCGAGATGCCAATCACGTTCGCCCCTGCGAGGGCGGGCCCGTAGATGTGGACCGGGAAGAAGGGCGTCGGCGTGAGCGCGACGTCGCCGGGCCCAAGCATCGCGAGACACAGGTGCGAGAATCCCTCCTTCGACCCGAGCGTCGCTATAACCTCCGAGGCGGGATCGAGCTGGACACCCCAGCGCTTCCCGTAGAAGACCGCGATCTCGCGCCGGAGGTTGTAGACCCCGGCCGAGACCGAATAGCGCTGGTTGCGCTTGTCCTGCACAGCCTCGCAAAGCTTGTCGACAATGGCCTTGGGCGTGGGGTCGTTCGGATTCCCCATGCCCAGGTCGATGATGTCCACGCCGTCCTGGCGGAGCCTGGCCTTGAGCGCGTTTATCCTGCCGAAAAGGTACGGCGGCAGCCGGTGCATGCGCGCCGAGGCGACGTCCGGCATGTCGTGCTTCAAGAGGGATTCCGCCGAGAGCCGGGCATTCTCCTCGCCCTTCGGTGCGCCGCGGTCTTTGGGTGTCATGGCCTGCCATCCTCCTCGTCCGGCCGGGGGTCATCGGTATGGCGTACGACGGACCGGCCGTGGGCGCCCTCGCCCCTCGCGGGGGGCGTGTAGTTTCTCTCGACGCGGGCCCTCCCCATCAGCTCGCGCAGAAATATCTCGCGGCGAAGGAGCGCCCGATCCTCCAGGTAGTCCGCGCGCGCGATCCTCCTGTACTCCTCGTACCTGGCCTCGCGGCCGTCCTTCTTGCCGGTCACCTGGATGAAGTGGTAACCTTGGGGCGTGTCGACCATGCCCGACTGGCCGGGCTTGAGGCGGACCATGGCCTCGACGAAGTTGGGCTCGAGGTGCACGCGCGCGGCGCGCTCGTTGAGGGTGCCGAGTTCCACCCGCGGCCGGGGCGTGACGGGCCGTCCCTTTTCGTCTCGCGTTATCAGGTCGTCCGAGTAGCGCGCGGCCAGCGCGGCGAAGCCTTCCCCCCTGAGGATGCCGCTTCTCACCGCCTCGACCCGAGCCTGCAACTCAACCTGGGTCCGCTCCTTGCCCGTGCGGGGATCCTTGTGCGCGACGAAAATGTGACGCACGGTGTATTCGGCCGGAGTGTCGTAGCGACGAGCACGGTTTTTGTAGAACCACATCATGATGTCCGCGTCGCTCGGATTCTCGTCGCCGAGCATGAGTTTCCTGATAAGGAGCCATCGCTTCACGACCGAGCGGTACCCGGTCATCGACATTTGGTACTCCGCTCCGACCATGTCGTCGAGGTTCTTGCCCTTGGCGGCGAACGAGCGCCGCTCTCGCTCGATCTCGACGTCCACCTCCTCTTCGGACACCGCTATCCCCTTGTCCGCGACCGCCTGCTCGACGACGCGCTCGCGGATGAGGTCCTCCAACACCGATTCCCCGTGACGGACGAGGAGTTCGTTGACGAGTTCGCCGCGCGTGATCGGTGTGCCGTTCACCGTCGCCACCGTCTCGTCCGCGGCGCGGGCGCCCACGCACAAGGCAATCGCCGCCCCCGCAGCCAGAAGGGGTCGGATCATCCGCGACCGCATGGTCCATCCTCGCTCTCTGCAAGACCGAAGCCCCCGGGGCGTTGGTTAGCCGACGCGTTCGCGCCGGATCACCGTCGGGCTCAAGACCAGCCCGACGATCCCCCCGAGGGCCGGGACACACAGCTTCTCTCGCCCATAATTCTATTCGAGCGGGGACCACAGGCAAGGGGTAATTGTCGCCGGTCGAGAAGGGGCCATGGCCGCAACTGCGATCGGGAAAGTGAATGGCCGATGAACAGACGCGGGGACGCCTACGAAAAGGGGGTCCCGTGTCTTTCGGCCAACGTGAAAGCCTGAGGCCTTGTCGGAGTTTCATGGAGATGGCGGGCGAGGCCTTCGATGCCATGTTCGACGACGACCAGCAACTGGTCGCGCTGACGCAGCGCGAGGACCGCGTTATCGAAAGGTGCGCCGGACTCCAGCAGTGGTTCCTGGCCCGAGACATCGCCCTGGACTCCGCGACGGCCCGCCCCGGCCGCATCGGCGGACGGCGCCCGGGATGCCAGCCGGGTCGAGCCTCGGAACTTGCATCGATCGGGCTGGGCTCGTCCCCGGGGAGGGGCTTCTCGCAAGTCCGGACGGAAAGAGGGCCTGAAGGTGCCGGCGGGGGAATAAGCAGATCCATGGGCCTTGGAGTCTGCAGTTGCTGTCATGCACACGCGCGCCCTTCGGCGCGCGGTTTCACTTGGCCGGAGACGGCCGGGGATGTATGATTAGAAGCGTGTTGACGGGCACCTGCCGGCCCGGTGCCGTTCGGCGTCACCGCCTCAGGAGATCGTTCATCTTTGGGGGACTGACTTCATGTCCACCGACATCGACGACGGCCAGCTGGACCTCGCATCGTTCGCCACGAGCGCCAAGCCGGCGATGACGAAGCGCCTGCGGGAACTCGCGCGCGCGAATCCCGGGGCCGACATCTACGAGCCCTGCACGCTCTGGGACAATGAAGAGAAGGGCGCGCGCACAAAAGGCGTGCGCGTCTCGGGGACGACGTCCGGGGACAGGCAGGAGGTTCGCCTGGATCTCTGGCGCCGCGCCCCGGGGACACCCCAGGCCTTCGCCCGCGCGGCGGCGGCGACCGAGGGCTGGAGCGAGATGCCCGATGGCGAGGGCGGGGCCGCCTATCAGCGGGGCCCCGTGATGCTCGTGGGCGATGAGGCGAAGAACACCGCGACCCTCGTCTACTCGGAGAAGCAGGACAAGCGCTTCTCGGCGTCGAGCTTCCGCATGTATCTCGGGGCGCTCTTCGACGAACTCGTGAAGCTCGCCGAGTCTCCGGCACTCCGCGAACCGGCCGAGGGCCCCGGAGTCGCGGGCAAGGAGACGCCCGAGGAAGGGATAGGAGACGCGGGGGCACCCCCTGACGAGCCCCTGGTCGCCGTGGCGGTCGACGACGACGATGACGATACGCCCGTCGCGGAGATATTCGACTTCGTCGAGATCGACGACTTCGATGAAGCCGAAGTCGTGACGGAGGCGCAGCCCCGACCCGCGCCGGCTCCGCCAGAGCCGCAAGCCGTGACGGAGCAGGAGCCCGAGGTCGCGCCTCCCCCTCCGGCGGCGCCTGCGCCCGCACCTGCCGTTGAGCAAGAGATCCCCGAACCGGCATCGAGGACTTATGCGGACCCCGATGAACTGATGTGGGCGCTCGAGTCGGGCGAACTCAAGATCGTCAAGACGGCGGCGCGGACCGAGATCGAGGGGCACGAGGCCGAGATAACGGTCGCCGAGGCCGGGAGGCGGAAGCTCATCACGGTCACCGTGGAGGGCCTGCCCGGGCTGGATGCCGGGACGATCGCCGGCTGCAAGGTCAGACTCAGGGACCGGACATACTCGGCCAAGAGCGAGGGAGCCGACCGACTCGTGATCGGCAAGAAGTCCCCCGCGCCGGTCCCGCCCCCGCCCGCAATAAAGGAGGCGCTGGATTACGCGGCGGGCTTCCTTCGCGAACTCGCGCCCAAGCCGCCCGTCGCGCCCGCGGAACCGCCGCCCGCAGCCCCGCCGAGCCCTCCTCCGGAGGAGGCGCCGTCCACCGCTGATGTCGCTCCGCAGGACGACGACGCCTCGTCCTCCGCGGACGCCGGTTTTGAGGTGGAGGAGGTGTCTCTCGACGATCTCCTCGGGTCCTCCGAGGAGGAGGAGCCAGAGAACGATAAGACACCCCCCGAGGCGCTGGCCGGGGCCGACTCGCCGCCCGAGGTCGCGACCTCTTCGGAGCCGCTTCCCGAACCGCCGCCCGAGGAAGAAGAAGGCAAGAAGGAAACCGCCGAGCCGCCGGCCCCCGCTGCGGACGCGGCGCCTGCGGACGTCGAAGAGGAGCCCCAGACACCCGAAGAGGTGCCGGAGACGCCCTTCGGCGACTTCCAGGCCAAGCGATGGATAGGGCGGGACGTGCTGGGCGTACTCTATGAGGGCGTGAACACCGGAACGGGCGAGGCCGCCGCCATCAAGGTCATCGACTTGGAGCACTCCCAGAACGCGAAGTTCGCCAAGGACTTCGTCCGCGAGGGCTGGACAGCCTCCAAGCTCGAGCACCCGGGCCTCAACCGGATCCTGACCGTCGGCCGGACGAGGCTGCACGTCTACTTCTACGCCTCGGAATTCGCGGATGCGAGGTCCGCGCGGGCCGTCGTGAGGTCCGGCGAGGCCTTCTCCGTCGATGATTCGAAACGTATCGTGCGGGCCATAGCCGAGGCGCTCGCCTACGTCCATTCGAACAAGCTGTACCATGGCGACGTGCGGCCCAGCTACATCCTGCTGACCGCCGACGGCGGCGCGAAGCTCGCCGAGATGGCGGTCCCGAAGAACACCCTCGGCTGCATCGACCGACTCCTTCAGGCGCAGGATCGGGGGCTCGCCGAGGCGCTGAAGGAAGAGGAGAACGAGGCCCGGAAGGCCATGGACGACATCATCCGTAAGCGCCGGGTCATCTGTCGATACCTCGCCCCCGAACTCGCGGACCCGCGTTTCAAGGCCGACGGGCGCGCCGACATCTACGGTCTCGGGGCGACCTGGTACTACATGCTGACGGGCAAGCCTCCTTTCGCGGATCTGTCTCCGCTAAAGCTCCTCATGGGCGAGGCGGGCAAGGCGGCGCCGCCGGAGGAAATCAAGGCAGACATCCCCCCGGGCCTCAGCTCCGTCATCCAGAAGATGATGGACCCGCTGCCCTCGGAACGCTACCAGACCATGGAGGAGGTCGTCGCGGCGATCGACGACCTGTAGCCGCCGAACTGCAGTTGCAGCCCCACCCGTGGATCATCAAGCCATCATGCTCGGGGTGTATTGATGCCGTTGGGCGGCGCGTCGTCCCTGTGACGGCGGCATCTTCGCCCGCTCTTCACCCGCCGAACGTCAAATACCCTTGAAGTCGCACGACCACCCTCGTAGATTTCCCCTGAAGCCGCCTGGGGAGTCGCGCGCAACAGCACGTTACCCGGCCGGCCGAAGGCCCGACCGTCGCCCCAGGGGGATACAACATGGCCGATTCCGACGTCACGCCCCGCTCGCCGCACGCCGGCCCCGAGGGCGGAGTGCGCGAGCGCTGGCCCAGCCGCTTCTCGTTCATCATGGCGGCCATAGGTAGCGCGGTCGGTCTCGGGAACGTGTGGCGCTTCCCGGCCGTCGCCTACGCCAACGGCGGCGGGGCATTCTTCATTCCATATTTTGTCGCGCTCCTCACGGCGGGCATCCCTCTTCTCATACTCGAGTTCTCCATCGGCCAGATGATGCAGGGCTCGGCGCCGCAGTCGTTGAAGAAACTCAACAAGAACTTCGAGTGGGTGGGCTGGTTCGCGCTCTTGGTGGGGACGGTCATATCGGTCTACTACGCCATCATAATGGCGTACTCGTGGAACTATCTCTGGTACTCCGTGACGGGCACGCCGTGGTCGGCCGGAGGGGCAGGCACCGAGGGCGCCTTCTTCGAGAACACCTTCCTTAAATTGTCAACTGCCCCCGGCGAGATGTGGGGCATTCGCTGGCCCATAGTGCTCGGACTCGCGCTCACATGGTCGGCGGTCTTTTTCATCATTTACAAAGGCGTCCATCGCGTTGGGAAGATCGTCCTCGTGACGGTACCTCTGCCGTGGATCATCCTACTCATTCTCGCTCTCCGCGGTCTCACGCTCGACGGCTCCTCGGCGGGGATCGAGTACTACCTGCGGCCGGAGTGGGATGCGCTCAAGAAACCCTCGACCTGGCTGGCGGCCTACAGTCAGGTATTCTTCTCGCTAACCATAGGCTTCGGCGTGATGATCGCCTATGCCTCAT
>Ga0272441_10005620_pt1 | contig 21615 bp, 25 predicted proteins | sample SSMProp6N_FD_193582 | JGI IMG/M metagenome (GOLD analysis project Ga0272441, IMG submission 193582) | Marine sediment archaeal communities from Little Sippewissett salt marsh, Falmouth, MA, United States - SSM-Prop-6N | ecosystem: Environmental > Aquatic > Marine > Wetlands > Sediment ... | reverse complement strand
AGGGGAATTTGAAATTTTTTAATGGTGTACTGGATTACTGAGTGAAAAAGGTTCAGACATGCCTGTTTTTAGAAAGATAACCAATGACTGTGTTCCTGCTGGAAAAAGCGGTCTATCGATTTTCCCGAGAACCATTTTGAATTCAATCCTTATTACGCAACACCACTGGGATGATATTCTCAATGTACGATGATCTCAATGGCAGAACTGCATTGATAACCGGCTCCGGCAAACGAAGCGGGATCGGTTTCGCCATAGCCAGGAAACTGGCTGGTTGCCATTGTAACGTAATCATTGCGGATCTCGGAGAAGAAACCGATGACTCCCATGGGGTCAGGTTGGCAACAAACAATGAAATGCAGAGCATTGCTGATGAACTGCATGAGACACATGGTGTGTATGCCCTGGCGGTTGCCGTGGATGTCAGCAGCAATAATTCCATCTCGGGCATGATTGAAAACGTTGCTTCGCAGTTTGAAAGTGTCGAAATTCTGGTCAACAATGCCGGCGGGTCGTGGGGCGTTCCCAATACGATTGATGCTTTTGACGAAGATGCCTGGATGAAGACCTTCGATGTCAACCTGCACAGTGTTTTCAGGGTATCACGCTGTGTTCTGCCCATGATGAAGAAAGACAATCCCAGTATAATTAATATGGCCTCCAAGGCCGGCAAGGCACCGCTGATCCTGAACGGGGCCTATGCGGTCACCAAGGCCGGGGTCATCATGCTTACCAAGGCCATGGCCAAGGAACTCGCCGGCCAGGGTATCCGCGTGAATGCCATCTGTCCGGGCCTGATTATGACCGACCTTCAGGTCTGGCGTTTGAATCTTGAGGCAGAGGTTTTCCAGTCCAGTTACGAAGAGCGCGAAAGTGAGCTCTGCAAGCAGGTGCCGCTGGGCTATCTGGGTTCACCCGATGATGTGGCCAATATGGCCGCATTTCTGGCGTCTTGTGAGTCCTCGTATGTTACTGGACAGGCGATAAATGTGTGCGGTGGGCAAATTATGGCGCTCTAAACACGGTGGAGCATGTCCTTTGGTTTCACCCTGTGGGAATATAAATTAATATATTAGGAGGGATAAATTATGGAGGCTCCTTTTCCGTTTGAAGCAATTCTCGCTTTTGGTACAATGTCGGTCATGCTTTTGATTGGTATTTTTCTGCGGGCCAAGGTTCGCTTCTTTCAGCGTTTTCTATTCCCGAGTTGTCTGATCGGCGGTATTCTGGGCTGGCTGCTGATTTCGCTGAAAGTAATCAATGTTTCAACCGATATCCTGGAGACATTCGCCTATCATTTCTTCATCATATCCTTTATTTCGGTAGGATTGACATATGATGACACACCCCAGGAACCCGGAGCTACCAGGAAAGTGCTGGGCGGTGCCTGGTGGATGGCGTTGATTGAGGGCATCACCGTTCCGATTCAGCTATTAATTGGCAGCGCTATTGTGGGTATATTCCTGCTGTTTGGAAAAGAGTTGTTTCCGACATTCGGTTTTCTGGTTCCGATCGGATTTACCGAGGGCCCGGGACAGGCACTGGCATTCGGAAAGGTCTGGGAAACTGATTTCGGATTTGCGCATGCGGCCACTATCGGATTGACATTCGCGGCCGTGGGTTATCTTTTTGCGTTTTTTGCCGGGGTTCCCCTGGTAAACTGGGGTATCAGGAGGGGCTTGTCATCGACAACCAGCGGGACTCTTCCCGATGATGTTATCAAGGGGATTGTTCCCAAGGATCAGGAAAAGGAAAGTGCAGGGCAGTTGACCTTGCATTCCGGAAATGTGGACACACTCGCATTTCACGCAGCGCTCATCGGTTTGGTCTATGTGCTCACCTATTTCTTCGTCAAGATGCTCGCAGCGCTTATCGGTCCGCAGGCCGGGCCGATAAGCTGGGGATTCTGCTTTTTCTACGGCATGTTTATTGCCCTGATCCTCCGGACAATCATGAAAAAACTGGGCATCCGACACTTGATAAACCCCGGAGTGCAGCGCAGAATCACCGGATGGTCGGTTGATTTTCTGATTGTGGCCACGGTCATGGCCATCCAGGCCGTGGTGGTCTGGGAATACATACTGCCAATTTCCCTGATGTGTATTTTCAGCTGGGTGGCTACTCTCTGGTCGATCCTGTATCTTGGAAGACGGCTGGATCGGCTCGGTTTTGAGCGGGCTGTAGCGATCTATGGTACCTGTACCGGAACAGTATCGACAGGGCTGTTGCTTCTCAGAATTGCAGACCCGGAGTTTAAAAGCCCGGTAGCCTTCGAACTGGCTCTGATGAATGTGATGGCGATTCCGTTTATTGCCACCTACATGGTTTTGATGAATGCCCCCCTGTGGTGGCACTGGTCGCTTGGATTTACCTGCCTGGTCTATTTCGGATTCATGGTATTGTGCCTGGTGATGATCAAACTGTTCAGATTCTGGGGAAAGCCTAAATTTTAAGGCCGGCAACACAAATCTGGTTGTTCAGGAATGGAAATCTGGAAGATGGCCAGAATGCAGCCTGTGGGAGTTCGCGGGCTGTATGTTTTTTTGCCGGTAAACAACCGGTGCGGATTTAACCTCTTATCTTCCGGGTAAAGTTTCAGACAGAAAAGCCGTTGTTTTTCCTATGGCACGAAATTCAAAAATACGCTCATTCTTTTTGCCCGCATTCACTGCTGCCTTCATTGTCAGGATAGGTATTGTAGCCCTTGCCGCCTATCTTTTTTTCAGCCAGGTCTGTATACCGCTACATATCGAGGGTTACAGTATGGAACCAACGTATGTAAACGGAGATTTCACGTTTTGCTGGAAGTTGCACTATGTGTTTTCAGAGCCCCAAAGAGGTGATATCATATTGATTCGCTTTGCCGGGAAACGTGTCATGCTTTTGAAACGTATCATTGCCGTTGAGGGTGAGATCGTGGAGTTTCGTGGTGGGAGATTGTTTATTGATTTCAAAAAGGTTGATGAGCCCTACGTTGTCTATTCTGGTGACTGGAATCTGGAACCGCGCAAGGTCAAAGGAGGCAATGTTTATGTTGCAGGAGATAATCGCAGTGCGCCGATAGAACAACATATGTTTGGACAAACTTCGAGTCAACGTATTGTAGGAGTACCCCTGTGGTAAAGAAAAAATATGTTGTAATCACAGCTATTGTTCTGGCCGTTATTGTGCTTGTCTCGATATCCGGAATCGATACTGAGGAGCATAAAATCAAAAAGCAATTTGACAAATTTTCAGAGCTTGCCGCAAAAAAGCCATCTGAAAGCACATTTGTCATGGCCCGCAAGGCAAAAGATATTGCCAAACTGTTTGACCGGCAATGTATACTGAATACAAGATTTGAAGAAATTTTAGGACAATATTCATCTCAAGAAATCCAGGCTTTGGCAATGCGTGTGCGTCTCATGTTCTCAGCGTTGAGTCTGAAATTCCATGATATCGGCATTTCGATTGCAGGTGAACATAGGGCAGACGTAACTTTCACCGCGAAACTCAGCGGAAGCCTGAAAAGCGGAGAGCATCTCAGCGAGGTTCACGAATTCAGGTGCGTGCTGAATAATGTGGATGATTCCTGGGTGTTCAGCAAGTTTGAGCTAGTAGAAGTGTTTGAAAAATAGTCTGGAAAACTCTTACGTTTCGAGAGTCTTGAGGGATAAAAGTTTTGTATACAGCTTATATTTGCGCTAATGTTCTCAATCAACAAAGGGTTTCCCGGCTGAAGGACAGGGGAAATACGGATGAATGATCATAGCTGGAATATACGCATAATTGTCAGATATGCCCTGCTGCAACTGCCGGGGCTGGCGATTTTTATCTTGATCCTGATGCTGGCCAGACATTGGATTGCCTATCCGCCATGGTTCGGCTGGCTGCTGGTTGTTCTGTGGATTGCCAAGGATATTATTTTTTACCCCATTGTATGGCGTTCCTACGATTGGGAAAATGCTGATGAAAAAAATCCGATGATAGGGGAGAGGGGAATTGTCGAGACCTGTCTCGATCCGTCAGGCTATATCCGTATACGCGGTGAACTCTGGCAGGCCGAGGTGATTGACACTCAGGAACCTGTGGAAAAGGGAGAACTTGTAACCGTTTACCAGATGCGGGGCCTGACCCTTCTAGTAACGAGGGCAGATATTGCCAATGTCGAATAATGGAATATTTCAGATACAAGGCTTGAGTATCTACGGCTGGACAATATATTATTCAGATAGAAATATGTAACGATTAAGACGGTGTATTCTCAATTTTATTTGGCATGATATTAACATAATACGGGGATAGATATGAATGAGCCCACCATTGATGAAATCAGACAGGCCGCAAACAGAATCTGTTCGTATATTCATAATACGCCGATACTGACCAGCTTGACCTTGGATCGCATGTGCGATACGAAACTGTTTTTCAAATGTGAAAACTTTCAGAAAACAGGTGCGTTTAAAATTCGCGGGGCAACCAATGCGGTTTTCAGTTTGAATGACGATGAATCTTCAAAAGGAGTGGCGACCCATTCTTCGGGTAATCATGCGGCAGCTCTCGCACAAGCGGCCCGCTGGCGTGGAATCAAGGCCTATGTGGTGATGCCCGAGAATGCCCCGCTTATCAAACGCAATGCAGTAGCAGACTATGGTGCGCAAATCATTGATTGCAAACCCACACTCAAGGCTCGCGAAGAGGGTTTGGATGAGATAGTTAGGCGCACCGGGGCAGAAATTGTTCATCCGTACAATGACTATCGGGTGATTGCCGGGCAGGGCACTGCAGCCCTGGAACTTTGTGAGAAAATTCAGAATCTTGATATGGTAATTACCCCTGTTGGCGGAGGCGGCCTGCTCAGTGGAACAGCCCTGGCGGTTACGGCAGCCTCGCCCCAAAGTGAAGTGATAGCTGCAGAGCCCCAAAGGGCTGATGATGCATACCGTTCGTTTCAGGCCGGGAAAATTATTCCGGCCGATAATCCTGATACAATTGCAGACGGGTTGCGAACCTCGCTGGGAACACTGACGTTTCCAATCGTCAAAAGACTTGTTACAGACATCATAACCGTTAGCGAAGAGGATATCATGAGGGCCATGCGTCTGGTCTGGGAGAGAATGAAAATCATCATAGAGCCATCTTCAGCAGTGTCATTGGGAGCAGTATTGAAAAACAAAAACAGATTTTCAGGGAAGAGAATTGGCATTATACTCTCAGGGGGAAATGTTGATCTCGCGAAGTTACCCTGGATGAAATAGCTAAGGGAACTTACAAAAATGGATTCGCAATAGAAAGATTACACATCGGGTTTGCAGGGTGCCAGTAAGATATGATGGCTTATTCACTATTTTTTCAGAGAGTTGAGTCGTGAAGAGCGTTATCCTGAATGTTCTAACAATAGTAATTACCTATGTGTTATTTCCGGTTCTCGTCTTTCAGGGAAAGTATGTACGCAGTCGTACACCGATTCTGCCGGCTGCCGGCGGATCTGAGACGGGATTTTTCCCCGGAACCGGAAATCCTATCTATTTGCTGGCCATTGGTGAGTCATCCATTGCGGGTGTGGGTGCTCTAAGCCATGAGGATGCATTGGTAGGACAGACAGCATTTGAACTAAACCAATGTACAGGGCATGCCATTATCTGGCATGCCAAAGGCCGTAACGGATATACAGCCGAGGATGTGCGTAAAGAACTTGTTCCAAGCGTGGCGGATATCAAAGCTGATATTGTACTGATCGGTCTGGGGGTAAATGATGTCTTGAGCGTGCATGGAACCAGACGATGGGTACGCGATTTGGAAAGACTGGTTACCTCTATTCGCAGTACGCTTGGAAATGTCCCTGTTTTGCTGGCCGGAGTTCCTCATCTCAGTTACTTCCCCTCTCTTCCGCAGCCGCTCAGGACAGCCTTGGGCTTGCGTTCCAGGATGCTCGATTACACTGCGATCAGGTTTGCATATACAATTGAGAATGTCGCCCATTGTCCCACACCCCCCGGAGAAGGGAATTGCTTTTCAACCGACAGATTTCACCCGGGGCCTTCAGGATATAACGCTTGGGGATTTTTACTTGCCGGGTGTTTGAGTGAAATGCTGAATCTCGAGTGGACGTGTTCTACCACCAGAACCGGAAAATGTAGCGCACAGCCCCACACCGGCCTGTGGACATTTTTTCAAAGCCGGCAAGGCTTTGGCAAACCATCAACGAAGGAGCTGAAATGAACGATAACAGTGTGCCGTACTGGCTGCTATGGGCCCGTGAACTCCAGTCCATTAGCCAGACAGGACTTGCCTACAGCAAGAGTGAACATGACACCCGGCGCTATGAGCGCTTGCGGGAAATCAGTGCCGAGATGGTGGACCATCAAAGCGCTTTTTCAAGGGAAACAGTGCTAGAAAATTTTCGCATTCAGCCGGGTTATGCCACAATAAAAGTGGATGTTCGAGCAGCAGTTATCAAAGACGCAAAAATCCTCTTGGTTCAGGAACGCTCAGATAAACGCTGGGCAATGCCGGGCGGCTGGGCCGATGTCGGAGAACTGCCCTCTGAAATGGTAAAACGCGAAGTTCTGGAAGAAAGCGGTTTTGAGGTTATTCCGAAAAAGATAATTGGTGTGTATGATGCGAATCGTACACCGTCAAAACTTGAATTTTACCATGCTTACAAAATTGTATTCTTATGTGAAATAACAGGCGGCCATGCTCGAACCAGTGAAGAGACAATGGCGGTAGATTTTTTCGATTTTAATGCTCTTCCGCCTCTCTCCTTCTATCGCACAAGTTCCCGTTACATAAAGGAAATTCGGGCTCATCTGAGAAATCCGACGCGCCAGACGGCGTTTGATTAAAAAAGAATGCGACATCCATTATGGATAAACACTCAGTGAGCGGTGACGGCCATATTGTCAGGCAATGAAGGGATACGGTTGCTTGAGAGGCCTTGAGGTATTTTGCACCCGTATTGATCTTTATTGATTTAAAAAGGGTCTTACAGTTTTTCAGTAAAAAAGGTAATACTTATATGTGAAGGATATTTCTTTCGTTTATGAATGGAGGCAGCATGATAATTGAATTTCAGGGAAAGCGACCCCGAATCGGTAAAAATGTTTTTATTGCGCCGAATGCCACGGTGATTGGCGATGTAGAGATCGGAGATGGAGCAAGTATCTGGTACGGAACAGTGGTGCGCAGTGAAATTGCTTCGATCATCATTGGCGCAAATACAAATATTCAGGATAACTGTGTTTTGCATGCGGATCCGGATTATCCGTGCCGAATAGGAGAAAATGTCACCGTGGGTCATGGCGCTATAATTCACGGCTGCACGATCGAAGCTGATTGTCTTATCGGAATGGGCTCAATCGTCATGAATGGTGTTTATGTTAAGACAGGGTCTATCGTGGCCGCCGGATCGGTGGTCACCGAAGAACGGGTCTTTGGCCCGTACCAAATGGTAACCGGTATCCCGGCGGAAGTTAAAAAACAGCTTTCAAAAAAGGAAGAGAATGGTCTTGGAAGGCCTGTAACAGCCTATAGAATGTTGGCGGACGAGTATTTGCGGCTGCATGCTGAGACTCTGATAAAAAAACAGAGTTGATATGTGTACTGGAATACATTTTTTAAGGAGATAGAGTATGCTTTCGGACAAACAGTTGCAACGCTACGCAGACGTGCTTTTGTGGGGATTGAAGACCGCCAGAAACGGGGCTTTCAAAAAAAATGATATAATCCTGATCCGCTATGACAGGCCTGCAACCAGACTGGCCGAGATTCTATATGCCAGGATTCTGGATAAGGGCATGAACCCGGTGCAGCGCATGACATCGACCACGGCAATGGAGATCAGTTTCTTCGAGCTTTCCGATTCCCGACAGCTTGTATTTCAGCCCCCCGGCGATATGGAACTGTTTCAAAGTCTGAACGGAGGCATATTTCTGCATGCACCGGAGTCCATCACGCACTTGGGCGGCATTGATCCCAAAAAGATCGGTAAAGCCACTATCGCCAGGAAACCTCTGCGCGATATCCTCGACAGCCGTGAGGACCAGGGCCTGTTCGGCTGGACCCTGTGCATGTGCCCTACCGAAGAACTGGCCCGTCATGCCGGGCTGACACTGGAAGAGTATACCTCGCAGATTGTAAAGGCGTGTTTCCTGAACAGGCGCTCTGCCGTTGATCAGTGGCAAGAGATCTACAAGAATGCCTCCACGATAAAAAAATGGCTCAACAGCATGGAGATCAAGAGCCTTAAAGTTGAATCGAAAAATATTGACCTTGTCATAACTCCGGGCATTGCCAGAAAGTGGATCGGGATCTCCGGGCACAATATTCCCAGCTTTGAAATTTTTCTTTCGCCTGACTGGAAAGGAACGAAGGGTGTCTACTATGCCGATATGCCCTCGTATCGCAGCGGGAATTATGTAGAAAAAGTCAGGCTTGAGTTCAAAGACGGATCTGTTGTTAAGGCCGAAGCAGCCAAAGGCCAGGATTTTTTGCGCAAACAAATCGCAATGGATAAGGGTGCCGACAAGGTCGGAGAATTTTCCCTGACCGACAAACGTTTTTCAAAGATAAGTACGTTTATGGCCAACACGCTGTTCGATGAAAACTACGGCGGCAGGAATGGTAACTGTCATCTGGCACTTGGAGCGTCGTATTCCGATACCTATGCCGGTAATCCGGCTGAACTCACCAAAGACAAGAAAAAAGAGCTCGGATTCAATGATTCGGCCCTGCACTGGGATCTGGTCAATACCGAGGGCAAAAGGGTGACGGCCAGTCTGGAATCAGGCAAGACACTTACGATTTACGAAAACGGCAAGTTTGTTTATTAAAATATTACAACGTTCAATGGATTTGGAATGGTGATTTAAGTCCGGCAAAAAGCACGGAAAAAACATCAATTGGAGGCGAACAGCTCAGTTATTTTGTGCATGACAATATAAGGTGTGTCGGTGTACACGGCCTGCTTAAAGGGACGCGTTTGCTCAGATCAAGATTCCGGGGGGGCCGGGCTAGCCGCTGAAATATTTCGAGGATATGGCAGGTAATGCAAGTCCATCTCTATGTCAGGGCCATGCTTGATAACAGCTTCGGTATTATCTGCGGGAAATGCTCGTGTATGTGTCCATCTCGGAAGGTAAGTCAAAAAGAAATGCATGAACATGACCTTTCACCGAGATACAGTTTTCTCAACAGGGCGTGGCGCTAGTTGTATCAGAGAAAGAATTTTTCCAAGGCATTTCATTCCAGACTAAATGTATTATAATATAGTTAAAATATGCCTAAGATTTTATCGGTATCAATGGGTATAAGGCAAGACAATGGTGATTTTTGTTGATAATGCTCAGGTAAGAAGAGGCCCGTCTGGCAAAAGAACTCGGCTGCGGGGGATTAGCATATCCCGTGTTCCATGAGCTGGTCCATACGGTGTCTGCCGAGTTCGTCCTGAATGGTGTCGGTGCCAGGCGGGAGAGTAGAGAATACGTCGGATAAAGGAGGAAGTTATGATCAAACATGTGGTTTTGATGAAATTTCATCCGGAAGTCACAGATGGAGATATCGAAAAACTTGAAAACGGTCTTGCTGTAATTCCCGATCTTATGGCTGGGGTCAATTTGTATGAGTTCGGACGGGATCTGGTACGTACGGAGGAGTCATATGATTTTGCCCTGGTATCAGCATTCGATGATTTGGAAGCGCTCGAGAGTTATCGCAATAATCCTGATAACATGGCGGTAATTCATCTGGTCAGGAAGCTGAGTGAAAACATTGCTGTAGTTGATTTTGAATGTGAATAATATCTTGTTTTCATCTTTTAGTGTTGCTGGTTACAATTTTCAAAATGCTGTAGATAAAAGACCACTCGTAGAATTGAGTATATAAAATTAAAAGGATGTTCCAATGGCGATTAATCATATCCACCACGTCCATATTTTTGCCAGTGATCTTGATGAGAGCATTCGTTTTTACCGTGAATTTTTGGGTGGCGAGATTATTCTCGATATGGAACTTGCCGGCGCCCGTAACGTTTTCATGAAGATCGGCAAGGGCAGGATTCATTTCTACGATCAACCGCCCAAATTTTCCGGTAGAGGCAGTATTCATCACTTCGGTATTCAGACCGATGATATAGAATCTGTTGTGGACATGATGAAAGAGGGCGGCATTGTTTTTACCAGGGAAATAAGCGACCAGGGTTTCTGGAAATATATCATGGTGCCGGCTCCGGACGATATCCTGATCGAGCTGTTTCAAGTAGATAAGCAACAGCTACCTTCTCAATTCCAGGACTATTTTGAATAGTGGCCCAATGAGAAGTTTAGATGGTTCAAACACCGAAACGATTATTTCATATTATGATACATAAGTGTCACAAAGGTGTTAATAAAGTGATGGACACGAATTAAAAAATCGATCAGAATAGAATATACTATTACAGGCTGTTGAGCTCGAATATTTTTAAGAAAAAGAGCTATGATTTATATAAACGATTCGTATAAACTATGACTAAGGAGGTAATTATGAAAAAATTCTATACAACCCTTTCCGGGATAGCATTCTTTGTCGTTTTTATTATGGTGCCTGGGCTAGTCCAGGCAGATGTGTTTATGAAACAGAAACAGCATACGGATGCTTTTGAGATGATGGGCAAGACTCAGCCTGCCAGTGATATTATCCAAACCATCTGGATTGCCAAAGATAAAATGCGTACAGATAATGAGCAGCAATCTGTAATTGTCAGAGTAGATAAAGGGGTCATGTATTTTCTGGATCATGCCAAAAAAATCTATAATGAAATGCCCATGGATTTCAGTGAGGCTTTCGGCGAGAAGGACATGGATGATGAAGACAAAGCCCAGTTCAAGAAATTTACCCAGGGCATGATGAAAATGGAAATTAGCGTCACGCAAACAGATGAAAAGAAAAAAATAAACAAATGGAAATGCAGAAAGTATATACAGAATGTAGAGATGTTCATGGGCCCCATGGTTTCCGAAATATGGGCAACTCAAGACCTGAAAATGGATGAGGGTCTTCAGACCCAGTTCTTAACAGGCATGATGGCTTCTATGCCCGGCATGCAGGATTCGATAAAAAAAGCAGAGCAGGAGATGAGGAAAATCAAAGGAGTGCCCGTGCTGACTAATGTCACCACTACGGTAATGAACAAAACCATGAAGTCTTCACAGGAACTTTTGGAATTCAAAGAAGGCAAAGCCCCCAAGGGCATCTTTGATTTACCGAAGGGGTATAAAAAGAGATCAATGTAAGGTTCTCTCTATAGAAGTTTCTGGAAACTGCAAGCAAAATTTGTTAGGGCATAATGAGCAGGAAAGATTTTTGTCCTGTATGGTGAGATGGTGCAGACCGAATCGCTTTTTCCTGATTACCCTAAAAGGTAATCATAAACTACTCATCACGAGGAGATTAGTATGGTGATTATTTCGACTACACATGGTGATATTACAATAGAGCTTTTTCCAAAAGAGGCCTCGATCACGGTCGAAAACTTTCTTGCTTATGTGCGTGAAGGTTTCTATGAAGGCACGATATTCCATCGTGTCATTGCGGATTTTATGATTCAATGCGGTGGGTTGACGGAGGATATGCAACCCAAAAAACCAACCCATCCTCCCATAAAGAATGAGGCTGACAACGGGTTGAAAAATAAACGGGGAACATTGTCCATGGCCCGTACCCAGGTGGTTGACTCCGCAACCTCACAGTTTTTTATCAACCTGAAGGATAATCCTTTTCTGGATCATGGCACACGTGATTTCGGGTATGCCGTTTTTGGAAAGGTTGTTCGGGGTTTTGATGTGGTTGATAAGATTGCAGCATTACCAACAGGCTCAAAGGCAGGACATCAGGATGTACCGATTGAACCTGTCAAAATAATTTCTACCCGGGAATTAAAAGAAAAAAAGGAATAACCGAGGTCCGGGGGCGCCATATGCGCCAGTTGAAAAAAATTATGCTCGGGGTGTTGATTGCCCTTCTTGTCTGGGCATATGCCGGTTGTGATACAAAAGACCCGGCGCAGCGCGCCGGCGGCAAGATCGATCAGGCAATGGAGAAAAGTGCTGAAACAATTGACACAGAAGGCTCACAAGAAACTCCGGCGCAAAAGGTAGGCAGGAAAGTCGATCAGCTTATGGAGGAAGCCAAGCAAAAAGTTGATAAAGCGATCTTGGAAAGTGATAAACAATGATCAGTATTTAATAGATCTCTTTATCTTCAAGATTCTTGGCCGTGATAGAGAAACCGATTATGCCTCGGAAAGGAGACCATCTGTGAAAAACATTTCTATACTTTTCGCTTGTTTCGTGATGTTGATGGTATGTTTTTTACCTTTACGGCTCCACGCCGGCAGGGAAGAAATAAAAGTTTCTGAAGCCGCTGAGGTGGTCAGGGAAATTATGGCGATTCCCGAGCAGAGCATACCGCCGTCGTTTCTTGACAACGCAGCGGGAATTGCCGTTATTCCCGGGTTGATCAAGGCCGGGTTTGTGATCGGGGGCCGTTATGGACAGGGAATCATCAGCGTTCGCACATCTGACGGAAGTTGGAGCAATCCCAGCTTCATCACCTTGACCGGAGGCAGTATCGGCTGGCAGATCGGAGCACAGTCAACCGATATCATTCTCGTATTTAAGAGTCGCAAGAGTATCGATAACCTGACAAACGGCAAATTTACCCTGGGTGCGGATGCCTCGATCGCCGCAGGCCCGGTGGGCCGACACGCCGAGGCGGGCACGGATATTCGGTTGAAGGCCGAGATTTACTCATATTCACGCAGCCGTGGCTTGTTCGCAGGTATTGCCCTGGAGGGGGCGGCCCTGCAGGTCGATGCAGCAGCCAATGAAACCTATTACGGCAGGTCCATATCTTTGAGAGATATTTTTACCGGTCAGGTATCTCAGAGACCAGCCGCGGGAGAGTCCTTCAGACAGGTATTGAACAAAAGCGTGCCTCATCGCTAGGGCGGGGGCCTAAATTTCCTCGAAGTGATGCTTGATGATTTTGCCTTTGACTATATAGACAATGTCTTCACAGATATTTGTGGAAAGGTCTGCGATTCGCTCCAGATTGCTGGATATTTTCATTAACTGCAGCGAACGCTCGATGGTTGATGGATCTGATGCCATGAAGGTGATCAGCTCCCGGAAAATCTGATCTCGTAGAGCATCAACCGTGTTATCCATCAGGCATACCTTTTGAGTTAACTCGGCATCTTCGTTCACGAACGCGCTGAAAGTGTTTTTCAGCATTTCAATAACTATCTGGGCCATCCTGGGGATGTCGATCAGCGGTTTGACCGGGGGTTTCTCAATCAGGAAAAGAGCGCTTTCGCATATTGTAACGGCATGGTCTGCCATTCTTTCCAATGTATTGCTGATGTTCAATATCATGATGATTGTTCGTAGTGCTTTTCCTGCCGGCTGGTGTCTGGCTATCAGGGATATACAGCGCTCGTTCATATCGATCTCAAGTTCATTCGCTTTGGGCTCGTCTTCCTCGATAACCTTTGTTAGCATTTGCGTATCTTTTTCCTTCAGGCCTTTTATGCTGTGTTCGATCATGTTTTCGACAAGGGTGACATATTCGACCAGTTCTTTTTTGGCATTCATCAGTTTCGTTTCCTCAAGCATTATTCTCTCCTTCTCTTCTCACAGTAATACAATGGCTTATACAGTCGACCGTATGAGTATATTTAGTCACAGTAATCAACAAATAGTAAACGGTTTTGATTTTTTTTTGCATTATCCGAATTTTCCTGACAAATATTCCTCGGTCAACTTTTCTTTAGGAACCGTAAATATTTTTTCTGTTTGGTCAAATTCAATAAGTTTGCCTAAATACATGAAGGCTGTATAGTCGGATACGCGGGCGGCCTGCTGCATGTTGTGGGTAACGATAACTATCGTGTAATCCTTTTTCAGTTCCAGGATCAGCTCTTCAATCTTTCTGGTCGATATCGGATCAAGGCTGGCACACGGTTCATCGAAAAGAATTATTTCCGGCTCTACCGCCAGGCATCTGGCAATACACAATCGCTGCTGCTGTCCGCCGGAAAGCATCAGCGCGTTGTCGTGCAGCCTGTCTTTGACCTCATCATACAGGGCGGATTTTTCAAGCGATTCCTTAACCCTCGTTTCAATAAATCTCTTGTCTTTTATCCCATTGATAACCAGTCCATATGCCAGGTTTTCATAAATGCTCTTGGGGAACGGGTTTGGTTTCTGGAATACCATGCCCACCCGCCTGCGCAGATCGACAACATCTGTTTTTGGGTCATTAATCTCGAGTCCGTCTATCATGAGGTTGCCTTCCACCCGGGCACTGGTAATGAGGTCGTTCATGCGGTTCAAGAGCCTGATAAAGGTGGATTTGCCGCAGCCTGAAGGACCGATAAGAGCTGTAACCATATTTGAATAGATATCCAGATTTATCTTTTTCAAGGCCTGGGTCTTGCCGTAATAAAAATCAATATTCCTGGAGCGAATTTTCACCTCAAGATCCATACTCTCTCCTCTGTCTCTGACGCAGAATAATTGCCAGGGCTGATATTGTCAGTACCAGACACAAAAGAATCAGTGAACACCCGTATGCGATTTGTGTTTGAACTTCGGGGCGTGTTCCTTCGGTCATCAATGCGTATATATGGTAGGGCAGGGCCATTACCTCGGAAAAGATAGAATCAGGATATCCGCGGGTATAAAATGTGGCTGCGGTAAAGAGAATCGGTGCGGTTTCGCCGGCCACTCTGCCGACATTGAGGATTACACCGGTCAGAATTCCCGGCAATGCTGTCGGGAGCACGATTTTTTTGATGGTCTGCCAGTGGGTTGCCCCCAATGCCAGAGAGGCTTCTTTATAGGACTGCGGTACAGCCAGGATTGCTTCCTGTGAGGCCGAGATAATACCCGGCAGCGCCATAATCCCCAGCGTCAGGCTGCCGGACAGAATGGAAACCCCGAAGCCGAATACCTTGACAAAAATAGCAAATCCAAAAAGGCCGTAAACTATTGATGGCACCCCCGCAAGGTTGTTGATGCTCAGGCGGATAACATTTACGGCAATACTTTTCGGGCTGTATTCCGTCAGGTAGATGGCACAGGCCAGACCGAGCGGGAGTGAAAAGGCGATTGCTCCGAGAGTGAGATAGAATGTGCCGACTATTGCCGGTGCAACCCCTCCCTGGGTCATTGCCCGCCTGGGGACCTGGGTCAGAAATTCCCATGATATTACAGATAAACCGTTTGCCACGATAAAATAGATCAAAGAGCCCAGGAACATCAGGGCGAATACGATACACAGGACAAGCACGGTGAAACCTATTGCCTGAGATATGTCTTTTGAGCGTAAAGTTTTTTGCCCCGGAGCATTCGGAAATTCAAAATCTCTCGTCTTTGTTGTTTTACTGGAAACTATCATCTTCCCAGCCCCAGTTTCAGACGATATCTTCTGCTGATGATCTCGGCAATGATGTTGATTACAAGTGTGATCAGAAACAGGATCAACGCGATTGCAAACAAGGCGGAATAGTGGGGGCTTCCCATCACCGCCTCGCCCATCTCGGCTGCAATGGTGGAGGTCATGGGTCGTACCGGGTCGAATATTGATTTTGGTATGACAGCCGCGCCGCCGGCTACCATCAGCACGGTCATGGTTTCTCCGACAGCCCTGCCGATACCGAGGATTATAGCGGTAGAGATTCCTGATCCTGCAGCCGGGGCAACTACTCGCATGAGGGTTTGCCACCTGTTGGCGCCCAGGGCCAGAGAGGCCTCGCGGAAACTTCGCGGCACAAAGCTCAAGGCATCTTCCGAGATGCTGCAGACCGTTGGAGTAGCCATGATTCCCAGAACCAGGCTGGCGGTGAAGGCATTGAGTCCGGTGGGAATGCCGAGCAGTTTTTGCAAAAAGGGCGCCACGATTACCATGCCGAAAAACCCGAACACAATTGAAGGGATTCCGGCCAGTATTTCGATAATCGGTTTTAGAAATGCCCGCTGGGTTTCGCCGGCCAGTTCGTGGATATACAGCGCACTGCCGACCCCTATGGGTACCGCAACAACCATGGCCCCGAATGTAACCAGGACGGATGCCAGGATCAGCGGCAAGATTCCGAAGTCAGGCGGTTCATAGGTTGGATACCATTGGCTGCCGAGCAGAAATTTAAACAATTTAATCTCGGCAAAGATGGGGAAAGCCTCTTTCAATAATGTTAGGATGATTCCAACCAGAAAAACCAGCGAGGCAAAGGCCAGGATAGTAAAAATCCATTTATACAGGTTTTCCCTGAATCTTGTCATTCTCTACACCCCGTAATTCGCAGACCGAAAAATAACATTATGCGGGTAGTGCTCCCACAGAGCACTGCCGTTGGTATTAGAAATAAAATGTCACCTGATGCCGACAAAGCCTTCTTCTTCCACCAATCTCTGGCCTTCTTCGCTCAAGACGAAGTCGATGAATGCTTTGATTTCTCCGGCAGGGGCGTTGTTGGTGTACATATACAGCGGGCGGGCAAGAGGATAGGAACCATCAACAATGGTCTCTCTGGTGCACTTGACACCATCTACACTGACAGTTTTTACTTTTCTGGAAAGGTATCCGAGACCTGCATATCCAATGGCACCGGGCGTCTGGCCAACTGTCTGAACCACGGCCTGGTTGGAAGCCGTTGTAAGTGCATCAGGGCGTACTCTTTCCTTGTCGATGGCCAGATTTTCGAAGGCTTCAAATGTTCCGCTGGAAGTGTCACGGCTGATAATAACGATTCGCATGTCCTTGCCGCCGATTTGTGACCAGTTGGATGTTTTACCGGTATAGATGTCTTTGATCTGCTGCTTGGTCAGGTAATTTTTGATGTTGGACGGATGAACGATCACAGCGATTCCGTCCATGGCGACTACGGTTTCAAAGGGGTCGACACCTATGGATTTGGCCTTTTCCACCTCTTTGTTTTTAATTTTTCGCGATGAGTTGGCGATATCGGTTGTTTTATCGATCAATGAGGCAATGCCGACACCCGAGCCGCCGCCCTGAACGGAAATATCGACATCGGGATTTCTGTCCATGTACACCTCAGCCGCTATTTGAGCAATCGGCAAAACCGTTGTTGATCCTTTTATGGTTATCTCTTTGCCTGCTGCAAAAATTGGCAAAGCGACTAAAGTACTCATCAGAAACATTACAGCCAGGGCAGCAAATATTTTACCCATAACCAATGTTTTTTTCATGAGATACCTCCATGGTGAATTTTTTAGTTGCTGTTAAATCTTTTGTGTTAAGATAATATAAAGATAATGTTAATTTTGTGTTAAGAAAGGGGTGATGCGGGTAATGATATGATAAATGTCGTCCCTTTGTATGGAGTGCTTTCGACTTTTATATCGCCATCATGTAAGTTGGCGATATGTTTTGCAATTGACAATCCCAGGCCGGTTCCTCCCAGTATTCTCGACCTGGATTTGTCGACCACGTAAAACCTGTCAAACAATCGCGACAGGTGTTCTTTCAGGATGCCGATCCCGGTGTCTTTTATTGTAACGCTAACCAGCCTATCAGCCTTTTCCAGGATAACAGAAATTTCTCCTGTCTCGGTATACTTTACGGCATTGTCAATGATATTGGTAATGAGTTGTTCAAGCCTGAACGGGTCCGCTTTTATATAGAATGGCGAAGCCTGAGAATCAATGGATAGATTCAATCCCTTCTTTTTGGCTCTTGGTTCGAAAATAGTGAAAATATTTTCGATGAGTTCCTGTAAATCAAATTTTTCGATGTTGAGTTTGGCTTCAGGTTCCTCCAGTTCGGAGAGATCGAGAAGATCATTGACGATATTGATGAGCCTGTCGGTATGCCGGTTGATGATTGAAAGAAATTCAAGGCTCTTTTCGTCACTCTCTTCCATCAGGGTTTCGGTAAAACCCTTGATGGCTGTCAGGGGGGTGCGCAGTTCATGCGAGACATTTACAACGAGATCTCTCTTAATATTCTCGATCTGTTTGAGTTCGCTGATATCGTGCAATAAGAGTAAAATTGCCTCTCGTGACGGCAGCGGGGCTAAACTTAAGAGATACGTCTTGTCATCAATTTCGATTTCACAACTCGTCGGTTGTGTGTGGGGTTCACCAAGGAGCCGGTTAATTTTTTCAGAGCGCAATACTTCCCAGTAGTATCTGCCTTTAATCATTTTTGTGTGTGCCATGGCAAGCGCGCTGTTGTTGTGGAGTAGTATTTTCCCATTATTGTCGAGCATAAAAAGAGCCTCGTTCATCGACGAAATAATACTTTCAAGTTCAGTATTGGTTTTTGAAAGTTCTGTAAATGAAGCTTCGAGCTTAGATGTCATTTCATTGAAGCTTGAGGCAAGTTCCCCGAGTTCGTCATTGCTCCGGATGTTCACTCGTTGGGAGAGATCCCCGGCAGCAACCTTTTTGGAGGCATTGTTCATTTCCCGGATGGGCCTGGAGAGGAAGTGGGCAAAAATAATTGCAATCAACACTGCCAGCAAGCTGATAAAAAATGCAATATTCAAAATACTCTTCTGTTGATTTCTTATCAGTGAATCGATACGGCCGTATGGAAGGCTAAGGCGCAATACACCGATAGTAACCCCCTGGTTTTCTATTGGGAGGGCAACATAGAGCATATCCAGTTTCAATGTGGTGCTGTAGCGCAAAATATGGTCTGTTTTACCCTTCAGAGCATCGATAAATTCCGGCCGGGTTTCATGTTTTTCCATGGATGATGGTTTTTCAACAGAATCGGCCAGCACAGTGCCCTGAACATCGATGATGGTGATTCGTATGGGTGTGAGTTTGCCAAGCTCTTTGACGATAGAATCCAATTCCTTAATGCTATTATCCAGCAATAAAGGTGTTACGGATAATTTCAGGGGAATGCTGTACGTTATCAGGTTTTCGGTGGTTGTGTCGAGGAAATCGTTTTTCATTGAACGGAAAGAAAACGCGAGGATAAGACTCACCGTTGCCAGTATTATCAGTAAATACCCGGCTAAAATTTTGAATAAAATCGGTTTCTTCATACTTCCAGCTTGTATCCGACCCCGCGGATATTTTTTATAAATGCCTTTGCAGGCCCGAGCTTGTCGCGTAAATTTTTAATATGCACATCCACAGTTCTATCGAGAACCGCCTTTTCATTGCCCCACAGATGGTCCAGGATGGTTTCCCGCGTGAATACCTTTCCCATGCTCGATGCGAGCAAATACAGGATTTTGAATTCGACAGCGGTCAATTCAACCGGAGAGTCATCGATCAGGACCTTATATTTCTCCGGATCGATAACGAGCCTGTCACCGATTGTGATTGCGCTCTCGCCTGCCAGGGAAGACCTGCGCAGCACTGCCTTGACCCGCGCCACAAGCTCTTTGGGCGAAAACGGCTTGGTTACATAATCATCCGCTCCGAGTTCAAGGCCCAGCACCTTGTCGGATTCCAGGCCTTTGGCTGTAAGCATGATTATAGGGATTTTGGAGAAATTATTGTCGGATCTCAGAAGCCTGCACACATCAAGACCGTTTTTATCAGGAAGCATCAGGTCCAGTATGATCAGATCAGGGATTTCACCTTTCAGGGAGTTTAAAAAGGAGTGTGCATCCAAAAAGCCCCGAACCTCGAATGAGGCTTTTTTCAGGTGAAGGTTTACCAGGTGCAAAATGTCAGGTTCGTCATCTACTACAGCTATGAGTGTAGCCATGATTTTGCCTTTGCCGTGATCATTAATATCTTTTTTATTACACAATACCTGCGGAGTAAAGGACATTCATTGAGTTGGACATGTATCGAGTGGTTCGAAGATCTTAGCCGGCAAATTCGATGGTGTAGTGGATTGTCTTGACAGCGTGTTCCCCTTTGGAATATGTCAGTAGACCGATTACCGACATCAAGAAGAATTAACATGAAAAAGGTTGATATATTTGAAATTGAAGATATAGGGTTTCCCCTCCTGATGAAACAGGTGGTGGAATCAAATTTCACAGGAATCCTGTTCGTTAACCGAAATAACTGGCGCAAAGGTCTTATATTCAATTCAGGCAATCTCTGCGTAATCCAGTCCAACAAACCTGAAGAATTATTGGGCAATCTGCTGGTGGAAAAGGGACTCATCGGAGAAGATGAGAATGAAGCATCACTGAGAAAAGCAAAGATTGAAATGAAAAAGCAAGGAGTTGCGCTTCTCGAGATGGGCTTTGTTCAGCCCCATGAAATCAGGCATAGCCTCAAACATCAGCTCGAGACACGCTTGCTGGATATTTTTGCCTGGTATGCCGCCACAATTAAGAAAATCGAAAAACCCGGCATTAATAAGAGCCCGGAATTGTCCCGGGAAGAATTTGCCGGTCTGATCAGAAAAGGAGTGATGGAATATACGCCCTTTTCTCAAATCACCAATGCTCTTTCTGCATATGCAGATGCGAGGCCCAAGCCAGGACCAAATTCGTTGCCTCGGGATATGGACATAGACATGCAGAAGATATTCCACTATCGGGTCTCTGAATTATTGAACTTCGGACAGGATGTGCCGCGAGCTCTTCTCGGACATTACTGCACCGGATTGATTACTTTTGATGAAGGCAGAAATAAGGGACTACTCGATAAATTAAGCAGCAGGCTCAAAGAAATCAAAGATCAAGACCCATTCAAGGTTATCGGTGTTGATCAGAATATTTCCGACAGCGGACTACAACGGGCATATATGAAAATTATTAAGGCCAATCATCCCGATAATTATTCCTATGCAAATGATCCGGAGGTCAATCGTCTGGCAAATAAAATATTCACCGGAATTAAAAAGGCATACTCTGAGATCAAATCAGCAAGATAACTGATATGGACCTAGATCTCATACGGTCATAGGTCCCCTTCCTTTTCAGACACCATAAAATCAGAAAATGTATCAGGGTGATCTTCGGATTGGCTGAAGATGAGATGGCCATACAAGATATGTACTTTGCTACTGAAATATGAAAAATTGTTCCACGCATTTAAAAAATTGTTCCGGTTTTGCTAAAACTAGTTAATGTTTAGATGTAATAAAATCAATCTATTATAACATTCTGACTTTATGCATGATATTTGCATATGCTTTGTTTGTCTGATGAATTTATAAATCTAATTATGGAGGTTTAATATGATAAAACGCTTTTTCTCCTTATTTATCTCTTTGAGTCTGATTACACTTTTCAGTGGCTGTATACTGTCTACAACGCCCGAGGAAAATACTGTTTCAATGGAAATAGGAAATTCAATAACTTTTCAGATACAACGATTTCCCGCCGGGAGTGATATTCAATGGCATTTGGATGGGGACATGATTCCTGGTTCAACTGACATTTCCTATCAATATCTTCCTTATGAGTCGGACATTGGGGATCACATACTTACAGTTGTAGAATCGTCCGTTATTTTTGGCACATATACTCATGAATGGAGTATCAGCGTAGAATCAAACGGTGTGATGAATTCCCGACAACAGGTGCAGGATCTTTTATTTGCCGCCTATGCCGGTATCGGCTATATGGATGCCGATGTTTTCACTGATGAAGAAAATCTCTACCGGGTAATGGTTGGTGATCTCAACGAAGTAACTGGTAAT
>Ga0272441_10005619_pt1 | contig 21616 bp, 19 predicted proteins | sample SSMProp6N_FD_193582 | JGI IMG/M metagenome (GOLD analysis project Ga0272441, IMG submission 193582) | Marine sediment archaeal communities from Little Sippewissett salt marsh, Falmouth, MA, United States - SSM-Prop-6N | ecosystem: Environmental > Aquatic > Marine > Wetlands > Sediment ... | reverse complement strand
GCCGTACTGGTCGAGCACCACCGTCGCCAGGCCGCTGTTCCAATCCCAATCGGATGGGGCTGCGAACCCTTGGTAGACGAGGCGAAAACGGTCGTCGCCGCGCGCCAGGTCGTGTTCGGCGGTCGTAGCCGACCCTTGTGTCGAGCCCGACTTGTAGGCCGATTCATCCGTCGAGGTCCACAGGGCCTCTTTCTCCGCTGCGGCGATGGTGAAGCATGACTCGATGCGTTCCCCCTGGACCTCGAGCGTGTCGCACGTTTGCATCTCGGATATCTCGGCCTCGCATTCGACGATGAGCGGGTCCGTCGTCGGGTTGACGGTCATCGTATCCGTGTTGCGCGGGAGCGTCGCCGTGCCGAACGTGATGGCGTCCTTCGCGATTGCGAATACCCTGATCTTGTACCCGGTGTCGATGGGTACGATTGCGAACTCGATGCCGTCCGAGGGGCGTACCAACTGCCGCAGTATGGTGAGCGCCGTTTGCGTCGAGCGCATCCTGACGACGTCGACGCGCGACGTCAGGGTGCCGGAGAGGTCCTCGAGGACCCATATCGGGCCACCGGTCTGCTGGACGTGGAAATACAGCAGATATTCGATGTACTCCTCGAACGTCCAGATCGCATCGCTCGAGTCGACGCCGTAGCCGTAGGGCGCGCCGGGCCCGTTGTCGCCCTTGGTCCCCTGCAACAGGCCACTCGCGCCGCGTTCGTTGATCGACGGAACCCACGCAAGCTCGTAATAGCGCGAATATGTGCTGTTCCACCAGAAGGACGTGTTGACCACGATACGTCGGAGTTGAGTGATCGGCCCCAGGGCGACAAGCCGCTGCCGACCGTGGGGTGCCTCGCTGTCGCGGAATATCTTGCGCCGGTCCGCCTTGATGATGCCTTGCCAAAGGACCTCTTTCGTCAGGGGCTCTTTGATCCGGATCCAGTTGTTTATGTAGGAGACCGGTTCCTCGGCACTCACGGCGAGCTGATCGACGCGCTTGACGGCGGGACCGTAGGTATGCGCGAGCACTACCTGGTCGTTGACGTTCGTGCCGACGCCTAGCTCGAGGCGATCGGCAATACGGAGCTCGGGGGCCTCCTCCCACGAGGCCCCCCATGTCTCTTGACGTTCGATAATCGGCACGGCTCGGTCCGGCAGCATGTGCCCCCCGCTAACTGGCGATCCCGATGATCATGACCTCATAGGTGGCTGCGTAGCTTCCGTCGGTGTTGATGATACGCAGGATGTCTCCCGTACCGGCGGTGACCGCGTATGGCGTGTTGGGCGACCCGAGGAGGAATATGCCGCCCGGCTCGAGGATGATTTTCTCGGACCCGTCCGCGCCGCTGGCCGAGATCCAGGTGTCGAAGGCGTTCGTGCCGTCGCCGCCGTCGCCGCCGCCGACGTGTATCGTGGCCGTTGTCGGCGACTCCCCCTGGTCAGAGGTATTTTGGACGCAGATCACCTTGACGCTGGCGAACGTGATCGTATTGCCATAGGCGTCATCCAGGCTTCCGGCCAGGTCGAGATCGACGTCGGCGCTCGACGCGAGCGTATCCGCCTTGAAGTAGATCTCGTCTGCTTGGGCGTTCCCCGTTCCGTTGGAGAGGCTGCTCATGTTCGCCGTGATCGTTGCCTTTGCCTCCGGTGACGCGCCGAGGCCCAGTGTCTCGGTGAGCGTTCCTGCGAGGCTTAGGGTGAGCTTGGTAGCGAGGGATGACGTCGCGGAGGACATGGTCTGCCCCTTCCTAGTACTCGATGTGTCCCGAAACGGTCAGCACGGCCAGGACTTTCTCGGTCCCCTGGTGCAGGACCGTGTTCTTCGTCTGAACGACAACGCCGGAGCCAGGGCCCTCGGCGCCGATGTAGCAGTTGTTGTATTCGATGCCGTCTGGTGTCGTGATCGTGATCGCGTCATCGCCGCAGAGCGCGGCGAGGTCCTGGATGAGGAGCTCGATCGCCGCCGCGAGGTCCAGCAGCGTAACGACGAGAGAGAATGGAGCACCGCGCGGCTGTGTCGCGTCGAACTCGACGCCGTCGGGGTGATACGTGGCCATGATCGACCGCTGAAACGGCGGCGGCGTCCCGCGGATGTCGAGGCATTCGATACTGTCGATGTAGCCCGCCATCTAGAAGTTCTCCGTTCGGTCGCCCGGTTGCGATCCGGCGCCGAGGGTATTGCCACGCATCCCCTCTCGCACACCGTCGCGGACCTCGCGCCCCATGGCTCGCGTGCGCCAATTCTCGTTCGCGCCCATGGCCCAGGGTTCCCAGGTCTTCGGCATGGCTACCTGTAGAGCCCACATACCCCAATCGAGCGCTGCGACCTCAAACGAGCTCGCACCGCGGTGCCGCGCGAACGCCATGACTTCATCGCGTCGAGTGTTCGCCACTTCTTCGGCGAGCGCTTCCGGGCTCTGCTCGGCGCCGATGGTCGCCATCTGTTCGGCGCGGCGGCGCCGCCGTTGCCAACTGACTTGTGGGTCGCCTTCGGCCCTCGAGAGGATCCCACCGATCGTGTCGACGCTGCCGCGGCGAACGCGCTCGACTTCCGTCGTGAGGGCCGTGATCTGCCCTTCCCGCTTGGTGAGATTCTGGAAACCGAACAAGGCCTGGCGCGGGAGCTTCTGTGCGAGTTGCTGTTGTGAGAGCCCGAGCCCCTGTATGCCTCGTGCGGTGGAGAGAAAGCCGCCTCCGGTGAGCTCGGGGAAGTTCTTCGAGGCGGCGACGCCGAACGACTTCAGCATGGTCGCCGCTTCCTCGGGGCTTCCGGCGAGGGACTCGGTCGCGCCGATCGCCGCGACGAGCTCGGACGGTGACGCGCCGATGAGTGAGCCAGCGCCGGCGAATTGGGCGACGGCGGGAGCCAGTTGTTCTGCGCCAATGCGGGGTGACTCCTTCGCGCCGCGGAACAGCATGCCGGCGAACGCACGAGGCGTTGCCTGGCCGCTAAAGTGTTGCTGGAGTGCCGCGACGCCCGTGGCGATCGCCGTCGGGTCGGCGATTCCGTGCAGGCGGGCAAACATGTCGCCATGGGACGATAGGCCGGCCGAGCGGAGGGTGAACTGTAGCTCGCCGGCTTCAGTTGCACCCATGCCGCCGACGGCGCGTAGGCGATTCAGTTCGGCCTTCTGCTGCGACATCGGGGCCGTCGCGTCGGCGATCTGCGCGAGGCGGGCCGCCGGCTTCTCGAGCTCGCGCATCCCCTGGACGCCGCGTTGTATCTCTTGGTTCATCGTCTCGAGGAACTTCGTGACGCCGGCGACCGCGGCGCCGACCGAGGCGAACGACGCGGCGTACCCAGTGACTTTCGACACAGCCATCGACCCGAACGATTTCTCGTTCGCGTCCTCCATGGTCCGCTTATTATGCTGCGCCTGTTCGCGGAGCTTCAGGTTCGAGCGCTCGAGCTTGCGCGTGTATTTGTCGTGCTGCGCTGCGGCCTTCCGGTAGGCCTGGTCGAGGCGCTTCACTTCGGCGCTGAAGTCGAGCTCGGACTTCGCCATTAGCCGGCCTCTTCCTTGCAAAGCGCCCTGAAGTCCGCGACCGTGGGCGCGTAGTCCGGTACTAGACCTTTGCGCCAGGCGAGATATTGACCTCGCCTGACGCTGTCACTTTTTTTGAGACGAGCTCCGCCAGCGACGGCATGTCTAGGAGCGCGTTCACGACGGGGATGATAACGGCGCTCGAAATGAGGCCGAGTAACGAGATCTCGACCGGACCGACGCGGTAGTTCGCGGCGATCGCCAGGGCCGCGATGTTCGTCTCGGCGTCGAAGTCGAGATTCGCGAACGCATCGTCGCCGCCGGCGGCGCTCGCTGCCAGCATGGCGTCGATCCGCAGCGCTTCGTTCCACAGCGGTTTGTAGCGGTTGACAATGTCGCCGGCGACCCACGTGCCGTCGTCCCCGAATCGTCTCACGGTCGGCAACGCCGCGGCCCAGCTGATCTCGCCGTTCGTCTGTATCGCGCGGCGCGCCATCGGGATCACCCACTCGTGCCCGTCGGCGAGTTCGACGCGGTGCCCGGGTAGCGGATGTTGCCTGATCAGGTCATCGGGCCCCGGCATATTCTGCGTGTCGATGCCGATCCAGTATGCGCCGCCCGGTACGCGCTGCCACTGTTGCACGTTCGGGTCAAACGCCGTCGGGCCCTTTGGCGAGAGCATCATGCCGCCTGGGCCCCCGGGGCCAGCGCCCGTGTGGTTCGCTGCGATCCCCGGGTAGAGGATACCGGCGCCGCCGGCCTCGGTGATGACGGCCTTCGCGCTCTCGCCGCCACTCTTGTTTGGAACGAAGTACAGGAAACCCCGCATGCATCCCCCTAGGCTATTGCGATGATGTCGCCGGCATCCTTGCGTGCCATGAAGCTCACCGTCATAGCGGCATCGCCCGGGTGCGAGCCCCCGCCATCTGAGACGTACATGAAGGCTTTCGCCAACGTGATCGTCACGTCGCCGCTGCCGGCGTAGCCCCCGCCCGTCGTGGAGAGCTTCTTCAAGGTGAAGACAACGCTTGAGACCTCCGAGCCGGCGAGGCGCGCTGTCGTGATCTCGTCGATGTCGGCGAGGCCGACCTGCGCGGTGGGCATGCGGGACCGGATGACGGCGTCGGTCGGGTAGAGCTCGCCCTTTTTGAGGACCTCGCCGGCCAGGCCGAAGTCGACGGACCAGTTCGTGGGCTTGCCGAGCGCCACGCCTCCGACCGTCACGGCCCCAATCGTGAACAACTCGCTCGAGGCGGGTGTTCCCGACGGCAACGTGCCGTCTTTTGCCAACGGCGCCGTGGTTCCGTCGGAACTGTACGGCAGGCAGGTGTACGAGATCGAGGCGATGCTATCCTGGGCGGCGACGATCGTCTGCGGGAGTACGAGACACTTCGCCGCGGTGATCGTGATGCCGCCCGCCTCATAGCCGCCGCCGGCGGAACGCTCCACGTACCCGAACTCGATCCCGGTCGAGCAGTCGAGGCCGCTTTCGGCGGCGACGCCGAGCACCGTGTCGATCTTGGACGTCTCGAAGCGGAGCGTCGGGCGATCGCCGAACATGACCATCGCGCTCGGGTCGAGGGCGCCCAGTGGCCGGACCGGCTGCACTTGCGGGTTCGGTGAGAACCCGCTGCCCGTGATCTCGTCGATGGCGGTACCGTCGATATCGACTATGTAGAGCGCATACCTGCTCACGCCTGCCATGGCGGCCTCCCTACTTCCTGAGCTTCCTGCGGCGTTTGCCTTTGAACGTCTTCATGAGCCGAGCGAGTTCGTTGGTGAAGACGGCCGAGAGCTCGCGGCGTTCCGGTTCGGTTACTGCGATGAGTTCCTCGTGCACTTTTCGGTGGACCACGTGGTGATGGAGTCTCACGCGGGCGCCCTTCGACGTGGCCGATACCGAATGCCCCGCCGGCGAGAGGACCTCACGCTTGAGGGCCCCTGTGAAGACTAGCGGTTGCGTGTGATGAAATATGGCGCGCTTCCGCCGATTGTGTCGCAGTGACCGGGGCTCGTAGCCGTACTTGCTGGCGGCGCCAGCGCGGAAGTGCGCCGGCAACATCTTCTTGAGCCAGATCTTGCCGACCCGCATGTACGCCTCTTTCTTGAGGCGATTCAGGTCGGACTTCCGCATCGCGGGCCATCCCTCGAGGTTGATGGCGGCGACAATCGGAACGGGCGTCATGCAGAACATTAGAGCCCCCACGTCACGTCGAGAGGCGCCCGAAAGGTCCAGCGGTCCTGTGCCTCGTCCGTATAGCCCGAGCGCTCGATCTCGCCGGCGGCGACGACTTGCGCGTCGAGATAGCCTGGCGCGCCCGCGTTTGCCTCCATCTCGGTCTTGATCGCCCCGAGCTGATTGAGGAACCAGAGATCGGCCTCCTCGAGCTCGTCGTCGTCGTAGTCCTGATAATCGGAGGGGATCTGGAATTCGATCATGACGCGAACCGCGCCGCCCTGGGCGAAGGCGAAGCCTTGGGCCATGGCGTTCCCCGTCTGGTCGAGATGGCTGATCACCGCGCGGTCCGTGCCCGCCGTTGCCGACTCGACCGCCTGCAGGTGTATGTAGTCCTTCGCTGCGGTCGCGTCGCCGGCGCCGACCTGGGCCTGAAACGTTCCGGAGTTCGCCAGGAGCGTCCGCACGTGCTCGAGCGGAAGCGACACCGCGCCGGACGCCGTGACGGGCAGGCCCGATGTGACACGCACAAACGCGGCATTCGACGGCAGCGACCATTCCGAGGTGAGATGGCTTTTCTCGAGCGCGATAAACTCGTAGCGGTACTCCTCGAGCCCTGTGACCTGCAGGTCGCCGCTGCCCGTCCGCGGTGTCGCGAACGCCGTCCAGGCGGTATCCGTCGTCGTGCGGTAGTACACATAGAGCAGGTTCGAGTCGTTGTTCGCCGTGAGCGTAAGGGTCGCCGAGGTCCCGGTCTCGTCGTCGACTGCACTCGAGATCGTCGGCGCCGACGGCGCCGTCACCGTGACGACGTAGTAGCGCCCCACCGCGCGCTTGCCGCCCGGGCAGTGCGTGGCGTGTGTGACGACGAGGAGCCACTTGCCCTCGGCATTTGCCGTGTAGCCCGCCTTGTAGCGGCCGCCGCCGAGCTCCGTCACCGTGACCGTGACGGAGCTCGATACCTCCGTATCGCTCGGGTTGTAGAGGGCGATGGTGAAGTCGCCCGTGCCGAGGCCCGTCACGGCGGCGCCGGCGACGCTGAACACTTCGAAGTAGTGCACGACCGTGCTGTCCTCCGAGGCGCCGAGCAGCGCGTCGTAGACCAGGTACGTCGCTGCCTTGCCGTAGGCGAAGTACGTCGCGTGCGTGATGACCAGGAGCCATTCGCCGGTCGCGTTTGGGGTAAACGTGACCTTGTAGTTGCCCGAGCTCCCGAGCTCGGCGATCGTCACCGATACTGAACCGGAGACTTCGCTCCCGCTTGGGTTGTAGAGCGCGATCGAGAAGTCGCCCTGCAGGAGGCCGGACACCGGCGCCTGCGTCGCGCTGTTGAGCGTGACGAAGTAGTCGGTGACGACCGTGTTGACCTTCTCGAAACTCACGTTGCTCTGCATCGCTCACCCAGGCGAACGGCGTTCGCCTACAGCAGACTGCTACTCTGCCGCCACCTTCTCGCCCGCCGGCGCCTCGACCTGGTCGAGGGCCTCGAGGAGCTCGTTGAGGCTATCGGCCATCTTCTTTCGGATCTCCTCGGGGTCGGCATACGGATCCACGCCGATCACCGGCTCGCCCGTGATCTGACCGGTCTCGACGTTGATGTCCCGGGGCATGCAGGAGAGCTTTTCGGCCAGGCGCTCGATCAGGTCCTCGAGCTCCCCGTAGGCCTGCTCGACCTCGGCGACGAGCGGGCGCTGCGCGGCGCGCGATTCCTTCGTGATGTGGCCGATCGGGACGGGTTTGTCGTGCGCCGACGGCTCGTGCCCGTCCTGCTGTTGCGGGATCGTGTCGAACACGACGCCGCTTTTCCAATCGGGGACCTGGTCCATATTCAGGTCCTGCTCGTCGAGCAGCTCCTCGCGCTTGTTGTCGCGATCGCGCACCGTGCGCTTGTAGCGCTTGAACGCGGTGCGCAGTTCGCCGAGGGCCTTCCCCTTGAGGCGTCGCCGCCGCGGCGGCGTCTTCTCGGCCTTCGCGTCCTTCTTCTTCGGCAACTCCGGCATCGTCTGCCCCTCTCGTGTGGTCCGCCCGCCGCGGCGCCCGTTTACCGTTGCTTCTCCCAGAGCTCCTCGACGACCTCGGGCGGGAGCTTCGTGTCCAGCAGGTCGAGCACGCTCTGCGGGACCTGCGGGACCATGTCGTACAGCTGCGAAAATTTGAACGCCGACCAGGTCATGCCGTCGTGATCGGCGGGGTTGTAGCCCTCGGGGTTCGTGTCGGGGTCGTACGGCGCCGGCTCGGCGAGCCAGCCCCTGTCGACCCAGCGCCGGACCTCGGCCGGGCCGAGCGTGAGCTTGCGCCGGATCGGCCGCGGGGGATCGCCCCTGGTCAACGGCGCGCCCTCGCTGTCCCGAAATTCGATGACGACGATCAGCTGCGACCGCTCGCCGTCGGGCGTCGGCTCGGGGAAGATGACCACCGGCACGCCCTTCGCCGGCCGAACGTTTCCGAATGTGAGATCCATCGTGCAGTCCTCTCAGGCCCTCTCAGGCCGTATCTACGGTTCGCGGCGCGTCGTCATCCAGAACCCGTGCGTCATTACCGAGACCGTCGCAGCGCCGCCATCCTCGGATGCGGCGTAGTTGATTTGTGAGGATGCATCAACCTTGATGGTCCCGCGCGCGCCGATACAGTCGAAATTCGCATCCAGCTCCCCGCGCACCCAGACGATCCCGTTGGCCGCTGCATCCGCCGGACGGATATAGAGAATACCATCGCTCTTGGACGCCGATGTCGGGTTGCTGAGTTCGGCGTAGATGTTGGCGACACACCCGGGTGGGACGGACGACAATGTGCCGGTCTCCCATGTGTTGTCGGTGATCGTCACGTCGTAGATGTCGCTCGGCGGGGCAGTCAGCGCGTCGCCCACGTACTCGAAGTACGTATCGGTGTGCTCAAACTTGATGATGTTCGCGTCACCGTCCGTCTTCACCGCGCCGATCAGCCGCTTGTAGTCGTAGTCCGCCGGCATCGTCGGCGCGCTAAACGACGTACTGAAAAGTGCGTCCACGACTCCCGTGTCCGAACGCTTAATGAGCCACACCGCGTACAGCGTCGATGCCGCGACCGCGTCAGCATCCAGCCCGCCCGCATCGTCACCCACCGCCCAGCCCGCATCGATCTGCTTGGTGATCTCGGAGGCGAGCACCATATCGACCGTATCGGTGGCGTCGCGCGCCGTGCCAGCCGTGATGTTGACATCGTGGTCGGTGTCGGTATCGGGGGAGAGGATGAGACCACCGATGTAGTTGGTGGGCAGACCCGTCTGGACGGTCTTCGTCGTACCGGCGCCGTCCTGGAAATACAGCGCGTTGTCGTTTTGCGACCAGAGCTTTGCGTGATCGGCGTCGGCGGTCGGGGCGGTGCCCTCCTTCATCGTCAAAGTGCCGTCGCCGAGGAGTTGCAGGTCGGTGCCATTGGTAAGCTCAGTCCCACCGATACATACGTCGGATGCGAATGCCCAGTAGTCCTCGCCGCCCTTGTAGGTGAGTCGTGCGGAATTGTTCGCCGCGATAACGAAATCATCTTCGTTACCATATAGGAGGTAGTACTCGATGCTAGCATCGTGGTTGTCCCCGGTGTACAGAATCATGCGGCCAGCAGTGTCGCCAGACGACCCGTACAGATAGAGGCTGCCGCGTACGCTGTCGTCTGCTCCAACGTACAACGCCCCATCACTCACCGTCACCGTGGGCGCGTCCAGCGTGATGCTGGTCCCCGCAAGCACTGACAGGTTGCCGTCGCTCGGGCTGTAGATGGACTCGGTGCCGGCGGTCGTGCCACTGGCCTCGTAGTAGGTCCGCTTGGCATCACCAATTACCATGTCATTCTTGTGGTAGCTGGGTACAGCAGTATCCGCCGAGAAGAAGGTGATGGTAGTACCGCTGCCGTTGAACAACGACAAACTCGCATCGTCACTGGAGTCCTTGGCAACGCGCATGACGCCACCATCATCGTCAGCAGACAATTCAAAGATGATTTGCGCCCCAGCTGTCGCGGTCTTCACGTGTAGCGGGTACGACGGCGTCACGCCGATGCCGACGTTGCCTGCTGACGTGATGCGCATCCGCTCCGTCAACGCCCCGCCGGTCGGCTGTGTGTGAAATGCGATATAGGCCGCATCCGTCGCGCCGTCATGGTTCGCATTGATCACCGCAACATCCTCATTCGCGCGAGCAAACGTAATCGCACCGATGTGCGAAGTTGTGCCGCCATCTGTGTGATCAAGGACTATCTCTGCTCCGGTGGCTGATGCAATGTCGAGAGCTTTTGCAGTCTGAGCTGAATAGAAGATCGCATCCGGATCGGTGGTGCCAATGCCGACGTTGCCGCTTGAGTTGATACGCATCGCTTCTGTTTCCGCACCAGCTGTAGGTGTAGTCAGAAATGCGATCTCACCTCCCGTAGAGGGATTTGCGTCATTGTTCGCGTAGAACCAGATACCTGCCATAGCCGTATCTGCACTGTTGTGGGCGTCGATCTTGGCATAGGTGCCCGCCAACGTCGTGCTACTACGCTCCATCTTCAATGCGCAGGCTGCTCCGGATGCTTTCATGTGTAGCAACGCATCAGGTGCAGCTTCGCCGATGCCGACGTTGCCGGTGTTGAACCTATGCGCAGTCGCCGCGTTGTAGTCCAGATACCCGTCCGCGCCGCTGTAGATGGACTCGGTGCCCTTGGTCGATCCCGATGCCTCATAGTAGGTTCGGGTCGCATTCGCCATCACGACATCTGACGACGACGTGATCTGTGTCGTGCCGTGCACGAAACGGAAGTATTCCGCTGCGAGCCCGATTGTCCCCGACTCGGCCATCGTGATCGAATCGGTAGACCCGATCGTAACTACACCGGCACTGGTGATTGCCAGGGGATGGGTGAACGTCACGGCACCATCTTTCGTACCGCTCCCTGCCACGTCGATGCTGAACCCATTGGCGAAGTTGATCTTCGTCGCGGCAACGGACGCCTCTCGGTACTTCCACCCACTATTATAGTATACGTTGTGGTTGATGTAGGATTCACTTCCACCCGACCCCCACAATGTCGCCCAGCGGTTCAACGCGACTTGATAATCGCTCCCGTTAACGGCGGTTGTACCGAACCACAACCCAGTATCACGGCACTGGATGCCGCCAGCATGTACGACGAGGTCGGTTCCGTTGAGGTCGTACCAGATCGTTGGTGATGCTGTCCCAGACCATACCTGAAGCCCGCCGGTTCCTGCCGGGTCTGTCGAGTACGAATTGATGATTACTGCATTAGTATCTCCAGAACAGATATGAGTTGCCGCCCCAGCTGTGTGGACAAGCCGATGGACTGTAGCATCGACGTCGAACATGACGAAATGGTTACTGGCGTTACGACCAACCTTCCACTGTTCGTTTTCGTCATAGTCCAACCACGTGAAGTAATTCCTGTAATCGCCTGTAGCGCCAGAGCGCAACGTCATGAAGTTATCGGCGTTTGTACCGGTACTGACGTTCAAGCTATTGAACACACCCGCCGTCGTGCTCCAGGTGCCGTCGGTGATCGTGCTCGCGCTGATCGAGGTCAACCCGCTTACGGAATCCGGCAGCGTCAGCGTAATCGTTCCGTCAGTGTCGTCCGTCACGGTGAGACGATTCGCCGTCCCCGTTACCCACGACGCGAGGTCTTCGCTCTGCAGCACCGATCCCGCCGACGTGCCGACAAGGCGGGATGCCGTGAGTCCGGACAGCGTCGCGCCGACGAACGTCGGGCTGCTCGCTTGCGTAAGCGACTGATCGAGCGCGCCGAGATACCCCCACTGAGCCGCGCTGATCGTCGTTGCACCGATGGTCTCAAGCTGGGAGAGTTCCGTCGCGGTGACGCTGTTGACGTTCGTCAAGCCGGTAATTGAGCCGCCCGTGAGAGATGCCGTGCCGTCGGTGAGCGTCGTCGCCGATACGCTCGTCAGGCCGCTCACGCTGTCCGGCAACGAGAGCGTCACCGTCCCGTCGGTATCATCGGTGACGGAGAGGCGATTCGCTGTGCCGGTGATCCATGACGCGAGATCGCTCGATACTACTTGCTTGCTCGCGTTCGTCGCCAAAAGTCGTGAGGCCGTGAGGCCTGACAACGTCAGCGTGCTACCCATGCTGAGTGTCGTGACTCCGGACAATGCGCCGCTCGACAGGGATGCCGTACCGTCGGTGAGAGTCGCCGCCGTGAGAGTACCCACACCACTGATGTCGTGCGTGCCCATTGCCAGGTTGCCCGACATCGTATCGCCGGTTTTGTCGAGGGCGTAGTCGTCGATGCGATCGAGCGCCGCCTGCAGCATCGTCTCGCTGGCGGTCAATAGGCCGCCGAAGCCCGATACGTCTGTTCGGATTTGGGAGGCGAGCTCGAGCGTCGCGTCAAGCATGTGTATCCCTTATCCCTATCTCCGCCGGCGGTGCCCGGGTGCGTGATATTCTTTCGTGGCGTCTCGCTCCACGATGAGTTGCGACACGCCGCCGCTGATGCCGATCTCCTCGGCGACTGCCCACTCGGCGCCGTCGATCGTGACCGAGTCCTTGCCGGGTGTGCGCGTCGCAACATCCGATGTCTGGACCTTGATCGGCATCCGGAGCTTTTCGACGGTGCCCCGGGGATCGTCGTGGTCGACGAGGCGCTCGAGGCGACCGCGATCGACGGCGGCCGTTACCGCCGAACCCGAGCTCCCCGTCGGGGTGTACGTGATCGACTCGCCCCAGTAGTCGAAGAAGCCCGTATTGAGAGCGGCAAAGTGCGTGTCGAAATCGCTGCTCATAGACTCGCTCCGCATGTGTCTCACGGCCGCCGCCGCGTGACGCTCGCTCGAACGTCGCGCGACGTCCGGTCGCTGTTACAGTGGTCGCCGCGGTGGCGGCTTGACGGCTGCGGTCGGTACATCCGAACTACGGTCTGCGTGCCTCGGCTCGAGTTCGACGGAGAGCTCGCCATGGCGAAGCGCCTCGAGGAACTCGCCGGCGCTGGCGTCCCGGTCGAGGACGAGGCGCGCGACGACCTTCCCGGCCTGGCTCTTGAGAATGATATTCTTCATCGAGCGACCCCGTTCGGTGGTGCGAGCGCCGGGGCCCCACGGAGGGGGCCCCGGCCTGGTGGTGGCTCGCTCGCCTACGCGTCGACCTTGAGCAGATGCGCGAAGTACGGATCGAAGATCTTCTCGTCCGTGTGCTGCCGGACCCGGTAGATCGTCGACCGCGTCTGTTCCTCGCGGTACTCCTCGACGGTCGCGTTTTCGGGACTGTCGTCGCTCCAGAGGACGGTGCGGCCGACACACGGCTCGATGATGTTGCCGCCCATCGCCGTCACGGCGATGAAGGCGTAGTCATCGGACCATACGTCGCTCATGCTGATCGTCCCGCCTTCGGCGGTGGCGTTGTAGACGTTGTCGCCGACGAGGATGCGCTTCAGGCCGAAGATCGACGCCATCGCTTCCTTGATGACGTCCTCGGTGGGCACTTTGACGTACTTCAGCATGTCGACAATGTCGTCGTTCCGCTTGAGGTTGTCGTAGGTGACCTTGCCGATCGCCATCGTGTCGGGGTTCATCCCCGTGAAGCGGCGGACCTTCTCCTTCGCGGCGATGACGTGCGAGATCGCATCGGACGACGTCGTATCCCAGGGCGCCGCCGAGACGTCCGTGTAGAGGTCGGCTCCGGTCCAGGTCGTGGTGTTGAACACGAGCGCCGCGATGCGGATCTCTTGCTCACGCAGGACGCGCCCCATGGTGACCCGGCTCGTCTCGTACTCCGCGTCGAAGTCGCTGGCGTACTGGCTTCGCTCGCTGTCCTCGAGCGGGCCCTCGAGGCCGTGCTCCTCGCACTCGTACGGCACGTCGACCTTCTCGAAGCCGGCGCGGTTGTACGCCCCGCGCTTCGCGCGCTTCGTGTCGACGCGGTACAGCGTCGCTTCGCGCGTCACGGCCGTGACGCTCGCTGCCTTCTTCTTCATGGGGAGCACCGTCAACAGCTGCGTGCCGATGTTGGTGACGTCCTCGTTCCGAAACTCCTGGATTGCCGCACCGATGTCGGCCCGCGGCGTTGCGTACGAGCCGCTCTGATCAATCATCGTCTGTTCCTTTCGCTTTCGGGGCCGTCAAATGCGGCTCCGGAATGGGTCCTTTCGTCCTGATCTAGTACTTCCGCGACAGTGCGAGATAGCGGACGTACAGGATCTTCGCCTCGGCGGCGCCGTCGGCTTCGACGGCGATGTACGGGATCAGCGCCACGGCGGTCGTCAAGGCGTCGTTGGTCGAGACCAGTGCGTCGTTGATGTAGAACTTGGGCACGAGGTCCGAGCCGACCGAGATGCGGAGGCGATAGGACGTCGCCGCGGCGACGGTCACGCCGGAGTCATTCGTGTCGTCGGTGCCGGACGCGGAGGCGATGCACTGGAACTTGCCGGAGTTGACGCCGTTCTCGTAGCGGAAGTACGCCTGATCGTTGTCCGTCGCGGCGACGTCCGTGTTCGTCAGCTTCAGGCCGGCCCAGATGATGCAGTTGCCGATCTGCGCGGCCGAGCCGGTCTTGATCCGGCACTCGAACTCGAGCTCCTTGTTCGTGAGCCAATCGGTCGTTGCCCAGGCGCTCTGATTCGTGTCGAGGTGCGGCAGGATGATCATCCCGTCGCCGTCGGCGCCGGCCGTCGTGAGCAGCACGCCCCCGCCCGCGTCCTGGACCGAATTGGCCGTCGCGGCGTTCGTACCCAAGAGCTCGAAGTCGACGTTTTCGCTCACGGCGACGTCGGCGTTGAGCACCGGCGAACGCTGGAAGCGCTCGACGAGCGAGTAGCGGTCGACGAGGCCCATCGCGTCGCCGAAACTGGACTTCGCGAGCTCGTTGAACACGACCTCGATGATCTCGTCCCCCGCCGCTGCCGCCTCGAGCGCCGTCCCGATCGGGGCGCCGCTGGCGGTGTCGTCGACCTCGCCGTCGGCCGCGCCGTAGATCGTCGCCCCGACGGTGACCGCGCCGGCCGCGGCGACCTTGAAGGTGCCGGCGACGCCGCGCAGTTTCACCGTCACCTGGTCGCCGGCGTCCGCGCTGTGCTGCGCGACGCCGATGAATTCTTCGTCGGCGCCGGCGTGCTCGACTGCCGTCCCCGACCCGCTGGTGAGCTGCACGCGGTGCCACGCCGTAATGGCCGAGGTCGCCGTGAAGCTCTTGTATCCGCTGTCATTCTGCTGCGACATGGTCTGCTCCTTCGTTCATGTGGCCCGTGCGTGTGAAGCGGAGGCGCCTAGTTGGCGCTTGCCGACACCGCCCGCAGGGCCTCCGTGATCGTGACCGCGTGCTCCGCGGCGTATTCCTTGGCTTTCGCCAGGCGCGCCTCGGGCGTCCGCGGGCTTCCCTCCGCCGCTTCGTGGTGGCCGACCGGTGCCGCGCCGACCCGGCTCTCGAGTTCCGCGACCCGCGCCTTCAGCCGCTTGTTCTCGTGGTCGCGGTACGCGTTGACGGCCTCCTCGAAGCTCGCGCCGGCCTCGAACTGCTCGAGCGCGAACGCCTCGTCCTCGGCGAACGCCTCGCGGAACGTCTTGAGCAGTTCGCGCTGTTCCTTCGCGCTTTCGTCCCGCGCTGCGGCGAGTTGTTCGTCGTTGTTTGCGGGCGTCTCCGGCGCCTGGGGCTCTGCGGCCGCCGCGTCCTCGGCTCCCTGCTTCGTGAGCTGGTCGACGAGGTCCGGACGGTGCTCCGCGAGCTGTTCGATCGTGAGATCCTGCAGCTCATCCATGTCCATCTCTCCCTTCTCTCGGGTTTTGAGGTCCGGACCTTCCGGTGCCCTCCTGACAACAGCAAAACCGCGGCGCTCGAGGTATCCCTGCATGAAGCGCCGCACGCGCTCGGGGTGAACGCGGTCGAATAGTGCGCGGGCCGGCTGCTCGTCAGTGATGCCGAATGCGTAGTCCGCGACCTCGTCGGCGGCCGCCGCGAAGGAGCTCGTGCGACCGCTGAACAGCCCGCCCGGGTTCGCGGCGGGTTCGTCGACGACGTCGACGTCGTCGAGCCGTTGGAGCCGCCAGTGAGGCAGGTTTTTCGTGTTCGTGGGGTCGGGGCTCTGGAACGTGCCGTCCGCGTCCGCGTGATCGGCGGCGAAACGATCTTCGGCGCCCACGTCGCGCAGAAATACGATGGAGGTCCCGAAGTCTGAGGGCGATTCATCCGCGAGCGTCAGGACGTAGTCGGCAAGATCCCCCTCCGGCGACTTGCTCGCGGCGGCGAGGAAGTGCAGGTCACCGTAGACCTGGTCGCCCTTGCGGGTCAGGTTGTCGACGCGGCCGAGTTGCTTGCCGAGGCCGTCGGAGCTCATGTCGGGGTGCGTGAAGCGCGACTTGATGCGCTGGCCCTAGGCGGCCTCTACGACCTGGTCGAGGAACTCACCGTCGATCCACGCACCATGTCCGAGCGCCTCGCCGGCGGTAATCACGCTGAGCCCGTAGATCGCGCCGTTCGGCTCGGCGTCGCGATCGACCCGGCCGCCCTCGGCGCCCTGCTTCAGGCCGCGCCTCGTGAGTCGGGTGCCCTGCGGCTCGTCCCCGACGGCTGAGATCGCACGGTCGCGAACGTCGTTCGCCTCTTGTGTTGACATGTGTTACTCCTTCGCGTCCGGACCGTCGGCCCGGTCGCTCGTCGGTGTCTGCTCGCCCGTCGTCGCCGTGTTCGTTGTCTTGGTCGACAGGCCGCTGAAGTGCGCGACCAGTTGACCGCGGAGTTGTTCGAGTTCGGGGTGCGCCTCGACCAGGCGCCCGACGACGTCGGCGGCCTCCCCGAGCTCGCGCTCGCGGACGTCGAGCCAATCGTGCCGGTCTCGGTTCGTGCTCTTGAGCGCTTCGCCGTGCGTGGTGAGACCGCGGTCGAGCTTCATGCCCCAGGCCTGCGCCTCTTTGAGCTGATCGAGCCAGGGGAACTGTGGCGTGATCCAAGTGTGATCCGTGGCGGTTGGCGTGTCCGCGACCTGGCCCTCGGCGATCCAGCGTCGGACCTTCCACTCGTAGATGGGCGTATGCCAGTTGTCGATGAGGCGATCCTGCCAGCGCGAGAACTCAACAAACGCCTGTTCGAGGGCCGCGCGCGCAGACGAGTAGTTCGTCTGCGACCAATCGAGAGTGATCAACTCGAGGGGCAGCCCGAGCGGCAGCCCGAGGAGGCGCAGGAAGACACGCACGGACTCGGGGAAGTTCGGGCCCGGAATGTTGTGCGCGATGCCTTCGATCGACTCGCCCGGCTTGCCGTTGAAGATCAACGCCATCCCGACGTCGTGCACGAAATCCGCGAGGTCCTCCGTGTCCGAGTCCTCGTTGTCGTCCGCCTTCGCTTTCGTGACCGCGAGCTCGGGTGCGTCCTCTTGCTTCCGCGCGACCGCGAGGCGCGAGAGTATTTGCCATGATGCGGCCTCGGAACTGAGGATGTCGGACAGCCGGTTCATGTCGGAGAACGCGGCGACCAACGCCGGCACGCCGCGCGTCTGCGAACTCCGCCGGCGATAGGCCGCAAAGGCAAACAGGTCCCGCTCGATCGCGCGGGCGCGGCCGCTCGTCTTTGCGGACTTGGTGTCGTAGTCTTTGATGTAGAAACGCTGGGGCGTGCCGTAGTGATCGAGCTCGATGCCGTTGACGATGCGGTTGTCCGCAGCCCGCGGCTTCGTCCTTCCGTGGTCGATGCGTTCGGCTTCGATCATCTGGATCTTGCCGGAGTCCAGGAGAATCGCGCCGACATCGCCGGCGACCATCATGTCGCTCAGGGCCAGGTGCTCGACGCCCTTCCAGCGATCCATACCGCGGATCTCTGGCCGGCGACACCAATCGCGCCAGAGCTTCTCGATCTTGCGATCGGTCTTCTTGTTGCCGGTGTTTGCCTGCAGGGTGAACCCGTGCCCGAGGATGTTGGTGATTGCGGACCGATGGAGCCCCTGGAACAGTGCGCTGTCCCGGTCGAGGCCGCGCGAGTAGCGAATGAGCGTATCGCGGTCGTTGGTGTTGAGGTGGAAGTCGGCCGACCCGCCCGCGGGGATCGAGCCCGGCGATCGCCGGATCTCCGTCGCGGCGCCGTAGCCGAGACTCGCGCTACCGTTGCCGCCGACGCGGCGAAATGGTCCGACGCTCGAGCGGGCTCGCTGCGTCATCGCGTCGGCCTCGCCTTCGTGAACGTGCGGCCGGCGCGCGTCGAGCGGTCGCGGCGCTGCTCCCAGTAGATGATTTCTTCGCGGACCTTGGTGAGGTCCTGCAGGAGGATGGACCGCGAGTCGTCGGACATCTGACGCTCGAGCTGTCCTGCCAGCGAGGTGTACGTCGTGGTGAGCGTGTCGATCATCGTCTGCGGATCGGGGTCTGCCACGTAGTACTCCCTAGAACGACAAAGGGCGATGAAGCGGGGGACGCGCTCGCGTCCGCTGCTTCACCGCCCTACCGGTGACATCCGCCGTCGATCGCGTAGGGGCGATCGCGTGGCGACGGGCCTGGCCGGACCCGCCGCGCCGGCGGACTCGTGTTGTGTCTGCGACTACTTCATGGGACTGTCTCCTGCGGTAACTCGCTCGACTCGTTCGACGTGATGTCTATGTATCGCATCCGCTGCATGCGATGCAAGACAGCAGGTGCCAGATCTGGCACTTTCTGCGCTCGGAACACAAGAAAGTGCCAGATCTGGCAGTCAGATCTCCACGCCGACGGTCGTGTCGGCCTTTCGACAGATCGCCGACGGGCAGAGCCACCGCTTGACGCGGCCTCCCGACATCGTCCCATTCGCGCGCATCAAGGTCTTGCAACGCGGACAACGGTGTTTCGTGACGTGTTGGTATTCCCCCGTCTGCGCCACGGACTCGGCCGTTTCCTCAACATGGTTGTCGATGAGGTCAGCGAGTTCCACGGCCTCGTCCTTGACTTTCTGACCGTTGCCTCCCTTGCTGCTTCGCCTCTGCTTCTTCGTTGCGGTGGGCATCTACGACTCCTCTCAGTATGAACGCCGGAACGACCGCGACGTCTGCCGCGGCTTTTTCGTGGCGCTCCTCTTTCCCTTCGGCGTGGACTTCTGTTGCGACGGCCGCTGCGTAATGTTCCTTTGTACGGTCTTCCCATCCGGCCGCGGCGGTGTCTTGATCGTCGACATCGACTCCGACTGCAGACCGATCTCGGGCGCGATCAACGACTCGACGACGGCGGCGGCGACCAGGCATAGATACGTCGCGTCGAAGTAGTGGTTCGCCTTACGACCCTTGACCTTGACCCACCGCGTGAGCGAGCTCCCCGGTACGACTTCTTCTTCCTGTTCGGCCGTGATGTGCGCGGCGTAGCGCGCGTGATACCGGCTGTGCAACGCGCCGGCCAGGATCTCGCCCGTGTCCTCGTCGACCGGGTCGAAGATCGAGATCGAACCCGGGTCGCCGGCGGACAGAAAGAACCCGGCGTGCACGTTCGACTTGTACCAATCCGAGTGAGCATAGAGCGATAGCACCAGGCGGTCCTTGGCGTTCGCGCGTGCCGTCCCTATCGAGACCCAGCGCGAGTACGTGTTGCGGTCGCGCGTTTGGTAGATGCGATCGCGAGCTCGCGGCACGCGCGCCCCCGACTCGATCGACTTCGGTACGCTCCACTGCCGCAGCCCCTTTGCCGAGCCCATACCCATGGCGGGGAGGTTCCGATGCTGCCCACACTCATAGCAGCACTCGCGGACCACATGCATCCCATAGCGCGAGTCGTAGACTGTGAGCGTGATCCCCACCCGCGAGCCGTCGGGCCTGGCGAACGTCGTTCGCTGATCCGAGGCATCCAGGGCTCGTATCGCCGACCGAATCGCCGCTTCGATCTGCATCTGTATCGCTCGGCCCTCGGCCGTGTCGCGATTAGACAGCCCCCCCGGCGACTCGACCGGCGTGACGTAGTAGTCGATGACGTGGCACACGCGGCCCGGCGAGATCGCCATGACGGTCGTATGTATTTCGTTCCGGCCGACGTCGCGTCCCTGGACGATGATTTCAGCGGTCGCCGGTGCGATGCGTTGTGGCAGGCCCGACCGCGCCTCGATGACGTTCGCGGCGCCGATTCTGACGACCGCCTTCGTCGCCGGCGGCTTCGGCTCGGCCTGGTACTCGGCGCGCCAGTTCGCGTGATCTTCCGATTTGTCCCGCGCCATCTTGTTGAGTTGCGACTGTATCGCAGAAATCTCCGTTCGTCGGAGGGGGCACGCGGCGACCTCGCCGGTGCCGCGGCCGACCTCGCACTGGTCGCACGGCACGCCGCGGAGCCCCTCGAGGTCCAGACAGAAGCGCTCGCGCGCCAGGGCCAGGAGGCGAGCCGCTTCGGTGGTGGCCGGTGTCTCTGCCATTGGTTCCTGCTCTCAGAATTGGCGACCGTTAGGACCCCGGCCGCGCAGGATCCGATTGTTCTGCGTGAGGCGCTTCATGTCGGCCTCCGTCGCCGGCGCGACGGCGCTCTGATTGAGACCGAGACTTGCGAGGAACTCTCGGAGCGCTCCGTCTTTCTGTGCCTTGAGTTCTTCGTCGACCTGGTCGAAGGCCTCCTTGAGATTCGTCGCGCGCGGGAGTCTAATCTCCCATGTGCGGTTCGCGTGGCGCCCGTTCCCGAGTTCGAGTTCGATGCGACCGACCCCGCGGAATCGCAGGAATCCCTTCGGCGGTTGCCCCGATACGATCCGGTGTTCGACGACCTCGCGACCGTTGTCGTCTTCGAAGCGGTGCTTCTCGGCTATCATGTTCGCTGTGCGTGCCACAGTGTCCCCTTCCGGCCTAACTGGCCTTGCGATCGCCGGCGGCGGCGAAGGCTGCAGTAATTGACTCGTCGCCGACGTCGCGGCGATCGAACGCTTCATCCCAGCCGGCCCGCGCGCCGGCCTCGATTTGTTCCTGGTTGAGCAGGTACCACGCGTGCGCTGCGCGGGCGTCGTAGTCCTCTCGCTCGAGCGCGCCGAGTACACGTGCGATGTACTCCTCCACGAGGTATGTGTTGGCAGGTTCCTCTGGTAGCGCCTTGAACCGCATCGAGAAGTAGTCGGGTTGCTGCTTCGACGAATACTGATCTGCCAGGTCCCCGGCTTCGATGATCGTCCAGATCGCCAGGATGGTGAGCGATTGCCCGGGCCCGACCATGCCCTCGATCGTCTTGCGGAGGTACGCGGCGCGCGACGCGGTCATGATTTCGCTGCGCGCGCTGTCGTCCGTTTGCGGGTCGTCGCACATACACAGATCCGGCCGCAGTTTGCCGCGGACCAGGCCGCGGATAGAGCCCTCGAGCCCGCGCGCGACGATCAGCGAGCCACTGCCGGGGGCCGGCGCGCCCGGGGCGAGCTCCTCCCCGTGCGGACCGCGAACGCCGGCCGGCGCGGGGACCTCGGGGAACCTGACATCGCGGATTCCCCATGCCATGTTTGTCCGCCGGATCCGCTCGGGTTGATCCCCGACCGCCGCCCAGGTGACGAGTTGCTTCGCCGCCCGCTGCGGGCTCCCTTCGAGGCCGATCGCCGGAATGCAGAGCTCGGGGAAGTCCTTCGCGAGCAGACCGTCCTCGTCTTCGAAGTAGTCTTTGATTTCGTCGAGGCGGTCGTTCGCCAGCGAGGCCTCGGAGCACAGCAGGACGATATATTTCCGGTAGCCGTAGACGAGCGCCCACACGATCGCGACCCGGCAGAGGGTCGTCTTCCCGAATCCGCGGGGCGCGACGAGTGATATCTTCCCGCCGTGGATGATGGCCCGCTGGAACTGGTGGATGATCTCAAGATGCATTGCGCCGAAGCCCAGGTAGAACAGCACGGGGAAGTACTCGAGGCAGAACTGCAGGAGGCTGGTGCGGCAGCGTTCCCGGCGTTCGAGGTCGGCGACGTCGGTGAGCTCGAGCAGCCGGCCCGCCTTGCGGCGCTCCGACATCCGCTCCCGCTGCGAATCACGCTCCTGGTCGGAGATTGTGACCTCGCGCGGCGGCGGTGCGCCGTCGTAGAGCAGCCCTTTCCCCTTGTCT
>Ga0272441_10005618_pt1 | contig 21621 bp, 29 predicted proteins | sample SSMProp6N_FD_193582 | JGI IMG/M metagenome (GOLD analysis project Ga0272441, IMG submission 193582) | Marine sediment archaeal communities from Little Sippewissett salt marsh, Falmouth, MA, United States - SSM-Prop-6N | ecosystem: Environmental > Aquatic > Marine > Wetlands > Sediment ... | reverse complement strand
GGCCACAGCAGCATCCGACCTAGCCATGTACGCCGCCACCACCACCGGATGTCACGACGGATGAAGTGCTCCATCACTCTCCCTCATTCCTCGCGTAGTCATGAACCCACTGAGGGAAATCGCCGGGGTCACCGAATACCTCCAGCATGTAGGCCCACACGCGGTCGGAGAGGTCTTTCAAATCCCGCTCGTACCTGTCACCTCTAGTACCCGCTCGCAAGAGATCGTCCTGCTGCCGTTCTACGATCCGTTTCAGCTGCAGTGCGGTAAAATTGCACTGGGTGCAGTCACACCAACCCCCCGGGCATGCGTTGTGATCCTCATAGTAGCCGATGGCTATTCTCTCCCAGCTGTCGCGATCCTGCTCGGCTTTCTCTAACTCCTCCTCAAGCGCTCCAATCCAAGAGATTGCCGATAGCTTTTCCTTGTCCATCTACTCGCCCTCCATCGGCACCCGCGTCAGCGACTTCTCCCAGTCCACCGGTGCGGGTGCGTGTTCTTCTGGTATTTGGCCGTATTTTTCGCGGTCCTTCTTATCTGTGTCCTGATTGCTGAACGAGTCAATAAACTTTGTGGGCTCATTGACGAACCAGTACCATTTCTCATCCCAATCCATGGCAACCCAATTTGCCCACGCGGGTAGAGTGGACCAGTCCATTTCCACCTTCTTTTCGATGGGCTCGAACATCACCGGACACAGGATGCCCCTCTCGGTGACGATGTGGTCACTTTCATAGCACCCGCATTTCTTGCACTTCCGCATCTTATCATCCTCGGGGTCGAAGGCGTAATCCTCCCCCACAAAATCAACGCCGCAATTCGGGCACCGCACCCACGTTTCCGGCGTCTCCCGCTCTATGTCCAGCTCCTGTTGCACAGCCATCTGAGATCTCGTCATGTCTGCCAACCTCCATTAATTGAACCATAAAATGGCACGCATTCTGTGACAATTCTATCTGTTTTTGCACAACCCACTATCTTTTTTATTGTATCTATATAATCATCTGTTAGTTTAACAATAAACATCACATCACCACCGGTATGGATAGACACACAATTTTCTTCAACTCTTGCCAAGATTTTTATTGGTCTAGGTAGATTGTCTTTTATAATAAGAATAACTGGATATCCATAATTTTCTATTTTACAATCATATCCTAAATTATTAGATATATCACCATAAATCTCCATGGCTATTGAAATCATATGGAAAGAATGGTTACAAACATTTATGTGCTCAATGAGCTGGTTCTTCAGTTTATCCATTTCCTCATCAGCATCAATCATCGTCAACCTTTCAATAAGTCTTTGCATGGTCGTGGGTCCGATTTTGATTTATATAAACCATACATTCTTCCATTATACATACATCTCTTACATAAATCAAGATTTCTAACACCATTAACAAGCTCGTCCCTGAGATCAGATAACATCTTGTGGTTGTCGATCATCACTTTTTCAAACCCGTCTTTACCTACATCCCCGTATGGAACCTCTTGGTTCATGTCGATGCAGCAGAGTCTTGTTCTTCCATCTGGACACACAAGAATTTCTGTTAATGGAGCATAACAAACACCAGATTTAGAATTATTATTGGAATTAATTCTGTTATCAAGAGATTTAACTCTCCTTATACAAAAAGATACTCCTTTTACGTTCTGAGCAACTTTTCTTCTTATTTCTGTGAGTCTTTTATGCTCTTCATCTGTATAAGAAGAAACCAGAAGAAATGTACATCCAGCATCGAAAAGCTCATAAGTGATGTTTTCTGTCAGATACCACCCATTTGTTCCAACTATCTTGTTTGCTTCCGGACACTTTTCTTTGGCGTACTCAAGAAAGCCAAATAGTCTCGGGTCGTTCATTGAATCATTATATAAATAAAAAGCTATTGATTTTCCCTTTCCATACTTGTATTTACCCAGTGTGTCCAGAATATCAATGACAACACTCCTTGGCATTATCTGCTTCTCTTTTCTTGTTGAAGCCGGGCATTTCTTATGTAAATATGAATAATTACATAAATTAGATAATTCTATATTCACATGAACAACATCATCAAGCAAATCAGTCATCCATATCTCCATCTGTGTCATTAATTTTTACTAACCTCGATTTATGAATCTTTCTCGTCTTTCCAGAAGAAACGTGCTTAATAGTCTGTTCTGATGCCCAAAAATCTTTTGTGTGTATGGTATATAAATCAGGCTGGAGTTCTCCCAATTCATCATAAATTATACAGCTTCTGGCATTTGGATCATATTCTGGATGTGACACTGCCTGGGATTTTGCTTGGTTGATTAGATTACTGGTTTTATCTTTTACCCGCTTTTTGCTCGTGTCCCTCATTGCTTTTTCGTGTGTTTTCTTACACGCATAACATCTTTTTGTTAAATTGTGCCCGGCAATCTCAATCCCACAATCACAGCATACGTTCATGAATTAGTCCCCCACCTAATAAATCTGCCAATTCGACATTTATTTAGGCAGTTACGGAAGTCAGAGGGAAAATAAATATCTCATTGGCAGAACAGTTATAATTTGTCATTTACATAGAAAATTCCATCTTTTTTTAGACTCCTCCTCAATTTTTCTATTGTTTCGTCTTTATCAAGACCCATAAAATCACTAATTATAATTACATCGAAGAAATCTTCTTGTAACTGTTGTGATTTATTAATAATTCCCTTTATCTTGTTCCCAAATCCTCTTTTTGCTATTCTCTTTAATCCAGTGGAAAATATCTTCCCCATATTATCTGCAAGATATACATGATTATCATTTTCCATTAGAGCTATGGTGTTTGTGCAAATACCAGACCCAAAATCTAGGCAAACAAGTTCGGTACACCCACGAAGTATTGATTCTAAATCCTTGCTTATATCGGGTCGCATCAAGTTTCTTAATAATCCAACCCCATCATCTACCTCTGGTCCATATGATCTTATTGATGGTAGTGATTCTCCAGTAATAAATGCTAGTTCTGAATCTCTTTCATTTTGGGTTTCATCTAAAACATTCTTAAGTTCAAGATTATAATTTGGGATTAGTTCTATATATGGGATTTCGAATCTGATTCCCACATTTACACAATTTTCATTTACACATTCTATATGATCAAATAACCTTACTAACATATTCTCACATTCGGGGCATTTAAGAAACATTATTTCGGCAAGAAACCCAAAATCATTGTCTCCATTTTCTTCAGATATTATAGTCATATGCTAAATAATACCTTTATGGATGCTCCATCATTTAATATCTCACATGAGACAGAGAGTACAGTATTCTCTGCGTGTTTAAAAATAGCTACTTGTTCACTTGTATGCAAAGATCGCACTATTGTTTTCGTGTGTCTATTTCCTGATAGTTTCAGAAAGCCGATAATTTTTTCTGTTTGTGGTGTTATCACTGTCTTTGGTGGTGTATCATAATAATATTGCCTTTTGTTAATGACAAAAACTTCTGTTCCTATATTACTGAAATAATTCCCACAGGCCAATAATCCATCAGGATCTGCGGCATGATACCATATATTCAGAACTTCATTTGGTTTTAAGTCATTATTTATGCAGTAATCAAAGAAGTTATGATAATCATGTAGAATTAGATCGTTAATCGTATAATAATCAACATCGGGGTGTGATGCTTCCATTAGTCATCCAGTTTCCATCGTTTTCCACAATTTATTGCATATAGATATGTAAGGGAAAAACTGCTGAACTTCTTGTCCTTTCGAATTGATGGAATGGTTTCGCCTTCTCTATGTCTTTTTCTTAATTCTCGGACCAACTCTTTATTCATTCTATAATGCTTACGCCTTAGTTTCATTGTTTTCTCGTGCTTTGTTTCCTCAAACTTGCCCCATTTAAGATTATCAAGAGAATTATTTAGTCTATCTCCGTCTAAATGAACAGACACATATCCCTTGGGACAAGGACCACGCCAGGCTTCTAAAACCAGTCTATGAATCAATTTTCTGTATGATTTATTGTTTTTCCTCAAATAAACAACATAATGTCTGACATTATAAACTGGTTGTAATGCACCAGATGGATTTTCCTTTCTGTGTCTATTATATTCAGGTTTTATATACACTGTGCCATTTCTATCTATCTCATAATTTGGAAAACCTCGTACTGTTCTTTTATCAGCTGGCATAATTACTCCTCATCAATGAAATAATCGTCATCGCTGTTATGAGATGATCTCATAACACCATCAAGAATATATCTTATGCAATCTGGATGAACAATGAATTCAAATGCTATATCTTCCTTACTCCAACCATCACTATATAATTCATGTATTCTTTCAACATCCTTCTTCTTGAGAATCTTAAGTTCCTGTGTGTTCTTATACTTCTGGGCCTTGGTTAATTTATAGCCCTTTCTTCTAACTTGATGAGTCCATTCAAGATTATCTATATGACAGTTGTGATGATTACCATCTTTATAGTGGGGAACTTCACCCTTCTTCGGTTTTCTCTTAAATGCGCATAACACAAGAACACATAATCTTGTGCTTTTCTTGCCACCCCTCGGCAATCCTCTTGAAAAATGCACAACAGGATGATCATTTTTTATTGAGATAGTGAGCTCACCGGTTGGATTTGTTTTATTAAATTGTGCATTCTGATTTATTGAATATACCTTACCATCAGAGCTTACCTCATAATACTCCTCAAAACCTTCTACTGGTTTTCTTTCTGGCAAACTCACACAAAATCCTTTACAACAATCCCGTAAACTAGTTTAAAAAAGCCATCTACATTCGAATTTCCCAGCTCTGCCGTATTAACAACAGTAGCTACTGAGATGCTGTTATCCTTCCCAGTGGGAACAGCAACCAGATCTCCAATATTTATGGTATCAGGTCCAACATATGTATAAGATGGGCAATTGGATTTGAACTTGACAAGGATCAGGCTATTATTCTGGACATTATTACATAAGTGTATCTTGCCCTTTATGAATGGGATATACCAATAATTAGTCTCGCCATTTTCTGATACAATCATGCCAGCAACATCTTTTCCATCGAAGAAACAAATCTCGTCGCCAACCTTATAAGTTTTTTTGCTCTTTAGGTGCTTCGACTTTATTGTTCCATCTTTCTTAACCCAGTTTGCTACATATAAATTCATAATTATCTCCTATTTTATATTTGATAAAATACATCAAAATGATTCGATTTGGCAATCTATGGCAAATATATCAACAGAGGTATTTTATGGAGCATGGTTTTCAAACGTGCAGTTTACCAAACACAAAACTGTTCAGCTAGACACCAGGCTAGCACTGTCTCTTTATCAGTTTATAAAGACATGTGGACTACATGTAAACTAGTCAGTCCATGCTCCTGGACTCAAAATGGAGTAGACACTTGGATGACAGGTAAAGCAGAATACGGAACTGCTGGGTCGAACTTAACCAGGATTAAAGCATACCCAGGCTCCTGGCTTGTAAAACAAGGCTTAACTGCCTAAAACCAGACCCAACATCTAGGTGCAGAAAACCAGAGAGAAAACTGGCTCTTTCTTGTTATGGTTTACTGAAGTAAAGAACTAAATACTGGTTATTTAATTTAAATCAGTTGCCTCAGTTCCGGTTTTACTTCAGGTTTGGGACCGGTGTAATTATATAGAGTGATAAATAGAATAAGGCTTAAATTAAGGGAGATAAATTAATGGAAAAGATGAAACCAGAAATGATAGAATGTAGTATTTGTGGGGTTGAGAAAGAAACTCTTTACATAGATGGCAGGAATAGATGCAAGAACTGTACTCAGGATTTGGTTGATAGGCTCAAAGAGACATTAAGGCTTGTTCATAATGGTGTTAAGGGTGTTGATAGGATTTTCCAGGAGAGATGTAGAGTCGAGGAATAGTCTTTTAGATTGAAAATGATATGAGAATACCGGAGCGATCTACAAAGTTCAAGGGAAGGCAAGAGAAACAGCAAGGAATGGCCCTCCAACGGGATTTAACATGCTAGATTGTAACAAAAATAACAAAAATCCAGCCTGCACACACTCCCTCCTGTGCACCTCTAATTAGTCTAATGGGGGTCTTCGGACCCCTCCCTCCACCAAATACCAAATATACTTTACAGGTGTGGTATATAAGTTTGGAAATGGAGGACGACAATGAAAATTCTCATGATATCTATTTGTTGTGTGTGCCACAAAGAATATGGTAAGAAGTATGTCGAGGTTGAAAATAATTATCCAGAACACCTATTGGATGATGGTAAACTTTTGTCGCATGGTTATTGTGACGAATGCTTTGAAACTGCAATAAAACAGATAAATAATAATACTACCGGTAGTACTATGATGCTGGCACGATAATTGCTATAATTATTGTATATGTTATTCACTTTTTGGAGGACTAAAAATGGCAGTTACCAGGAAGAAGACGAGATTCAAGGCAGCACGGACAGTCGAGAGAAAAAGAAAGACAACAACATCGACCGAGAGAAAACCCACAAGAGTGGCAAAAACGAAGACAAAATCGCACAAATCAATCGCCACAACTCTAGCTAAAGCTGCCATGTACCTATGCATTATTTTCATGGGCTTTGTGCTGTTCTACATTTGGGTTCACGGAAAAAGAACCCAAATGAGTCTAAGGAAATCTAAGCTGACAATTCATAGATGTAATTTGCTAAATGGAGATCCTCGTGCCATACGATTAGAGCGATTGCGAAGAATGAAGCGAGAAATTGAAGAATTAGAGAATTAGACATTGTAATTTCCGCATTAACATTGCGCGGACTAGGGTAAGGTAAGGTATGGTCTGGTGTGGTTTGGTGGGGTGTGGTATGGTGTGGTTTGGTGCGGTACGGTCTGGTGGGGTCTGGTTTGGTCTGGTTAGGTAAGGTACGGTCAGGAGATGGGGGGCAATTTGCCCCCCATCATTAAGGAGAATCAAGATGATCAAGATGATTGAATTCAGAGTAAGAATTTCCAATGACTCATCGTATGGAATTTTGTTTCATAATAACCGAGTGGTTGATCCACTTGACTCATTCACAAGATATTTCAAGACACACCCAGTCAATAGCAAATCATCAGATGAACAGTATAGAGAAAATTATATGTTGCAATGGTATGCTGGTCTATATACAAATCATCAAATAGAATATGATAGTGAAGATGGTATAATGATAGAAAATGGAACTGAGATAATTATCCCACAAAAAATGTTGCAGACGGCGTTTAGAAGGGGTGCTTCTCAATTAAACAGGCTTGGCAAGAAATTTTCAGCTGGGTGTCTGGTTTCTGGTGATTCAAAATTGAAACATAAGCATTCAAGTAAATCAATAAGGGATCTTTGCGGATTATGTTCGCAAATAGACGTTGTTAAGATTGGGATGGGGAGCAAGATTATTAGATGCCGACCACATTTTGTTGGGTGGGAATCAGAAGTAACCATAAAAATTAATGAGTCTGTTATAAATCCAAAAGACGTTTTTGACGCAATAAAGCTTAGCGGGATTTGCTGCGGAATTGGGGATTGGAGACCAGAGAAAAGTGGTGTTTATGGGCAATTTGATGTAGAGGAGATTGCATGAATTACGAACAAGTGAAAAAGTTTGTATCTGGGCTAAACAAGGGTGATGTTATCGCACCAGAAAAGTGCGAAATAATCCTCGGAATGTCTTGCAATGATGAAAATTATCAAATTGGCATGATGAAGTTAAGCAACGACTTGATACGAGCTTCTGTCGAAATTAATCGGCCATTAAGTGTTCGTGTTCATCATAATTCAATCGTTGTGAACACAGACCATGAAGCATCAGAGTACCACGAACAACAACAGATTTATGGGATTAGGAAATTCAAAAGACACCATAAGCTCCACGACAAGCTAGTTGATCAAAACAATCTTAGTCGTGAACAGCTTGAATCGCACAGATTAAGTGGCGAGATATCTAGGCGAATCAAAAATGCAATTGACAGCGAAATACGTATTACCATGGTAAAATCAAAACGTGTTAAGTAATTTCCGCATTAACATTGCGCGGACTAGGGTAAGGTATGGTGAGGTATGGTGAGGTATGGTTCGGTTTGGTACGGTGTGGTTTGGTGTGGTGAGGTCAGGTCTGGTGCGGTAAGGTAAGGTAAGGTGTGATAAATTTTGCAGGCAAATTTGGGGCTTGTCACCCCTACTCCTTCTTGCCTGCTGATGTGGTCCTCCATTTCCAAGGTCCACATCTGGGGGGTACCCGCAATGGGTACCCCCTATTTTTTCTTCTTAGAATGCTTGGCGGCGAGATAAGCCCTATAAGATCTTTCTGCTGCAGCTTTGCTTTTATAGGTGGCCTTGCCACTCCCTATTTTATATCCACCCCTTACTTTTCTGACTGGCATTACATATCCCCATTCATATTCATCAGTCGCACCCAATGATTATTTGTTATTGAACTAGCAATGTCGATGCCTTCTGATCCATCGACGCCGCATTCATAAGCACAGGGCTCGGTTTCCCAACAAATACCTTTCCTTGTTGCTGTTGAGATAAAATTTAGCGCTGTGTGTATGTGCGTTTTACATAAATGGCATTCATTCGCCTCCATCCTTCTGCCAGTTCTTGTGCAAAACCATGTATTTATGCGACTAGGTTCTTTGATCTTGTCTAAGTGCGCCTGACGTATTGCTCCGAAATCAGAATTATTGAGGGCTTCATATAATCCCATGGCATAGCTTGCTTCTTCGCCCTCAATATCTTCTGGCGCACTTCTTCGTAGTGAAGTATCTATGAACTGATTGGCAGATGAGAAATCACCTTCACCCATAAATTCCTGTAGTCTTAATAATTCATTAACTGGATCATCCAAAAGACAATTATAATTCATTACAATAACAGGTATGTCTGAGTGGTTGATAATCCACTTGGCAGCTCTTGTGGTGACAGAAACAAACATCGCAATATCTCTAATCAATACCTTCTTCCCATTGCTTGTTGGTGCTGATTCCGGGTCCATGGGACTATTTCTACCAAGTCTTTCCTGGCTCTTTGCTACTGCCCGTGGATCTCGTGACATATAAATTATTTTATCTATATATTTAGGATCAGATGCTGCAAGTCCTTGAGAGACAATTTTGCAAATTCTTGGTTTCTCATCCTCGAGAATTTCGTTCAATAATTTCTCATGTCTTGGAGAATATAAAATCCCCCTAACGGAGAAATCCATTTCATAATATCCATTTGGATTCATGTCACGAGCCCGCAACATAGCCCTGTTATTCTGGGCCGTTAATTTATTATGGATATATTCCTGGATCTCGTTCCTCTTTACCTTTCGCTCTTTCTTCTTCGGCCATTTTTTGCCAAGAATTCTGTCAGCACCATACACATGTTCCATGATCTTCATCATCATAGATGTGCCGCTTCTTGGACATCCGCTAACTATATACATCCTATCTCCTTTTATGGCCAGCCTAGGCCTTTTTCCCATGTGTAGGTGATGCCGCTTATCGTCGTGCTTCCAAACATCCCATTATGGATCTTGTAGTCATTTTCTCTTGGCGGGGCTGCGCCAGCTGTCAACACGCCAAGCGGAAATGAGCTCCACCCGCTCAGGTTCATTGGCGGTGGGAAGGGCGTTCCGAATTGTGTTGGCGTGAATGCTATGAAATCTTGATCAGATCCACTTGGCGCTTTATTGAGATCAACCGATGATGCGATTTGTTGCCCGAATGTTTTATACATTTTAGAGTTGAGCAAATCGTCGCGCCTTCCATATTGTCTCTCCAGCCTCAAGCTGTCAAAGTTGAAACTCCAAATATGCTTACAGTCTATCAAATTGCTGCTCCATGGGCTTCCGTAACTGCTCCCGGCATAGTTGAGAGTGTACTTATATAGCGCATAGACTGTCGGGCAAACTGATTTCTGGACACCACTATCACCAGGCAGGTCCCAGGTTTCCCCACACCAGTTGATCGTCCCGGTGGTTCCTGTCACAGTCAAAAGCATCTCGGGATCATCGCATGGGTTTGTTTCTCCTCCCTCACAAAGCGGGAAGAAAACTTGTTCTTTGTTATTATCTAATACGATGAGTCCATGATCATCCTTAGATACCATTATGGCCACCCATCGCCCTTTTCCCACGCATAAGTTATGCCACCAAAGGTATAACTTCCGAAGAAATTACTATTTAATGTATAGCTACTACCAGATGGCAATGCACTTCCGGATGACAACACACCAATCTGAAATGTATCAAGCGTGATCCCAGCATGATAGTCGGTAAGTCTTCCACTACCATAATTTAAGAAGATGCGATTAATGCCACTTGATAATGTGGTCTGGTAAGTTCTTTCAAGATTCAAAGAACCAGTTGATGGTCCGCCAAATCCCCAAGTGTGTCTAAGATCACTGCCAGATGTTAATAATGTATAGTTAGATGGACACACGCTCTTCTGAGTGCCGCTATCCCCGGGGAGTACCCAGGTTTCCCCACACCAATTGACAGTACCACTGCTGCCAGTAACTGTCAGTGTCATTGTTGGGTAATCACAGCCCGATGCGGTGTCGGTCTTTACGAATACATATTCACCGCTTGCTGTTGCTAAAAAACCAAAATCGTCTTCCTCAACACCACCAATTACTTTTGTAGCAAGTAACTCACCATTTTCTTTGTCCCTGATGAGCACACAAAAATCATCTTTTTTGATTGCACAAGGCATATTTTACTCTGGTAATGCATAAACTGTAAATTCAGTTCCAGAAACATTGCCCTCGACGTCGCAGAATTTAACTGTTACTGTTTGTGTCCCACTGGTGCCGCCGCCTGTGCCAGATTCTTGATCTGCTGTTGCTTTAACAAGTGTTGGCATTAATGATTGAGGGCGCACAAGACACAAATCATTATCTTCGTCATAACCAAGACATTCAAAACCAAATCTATGCATTGACATCTTATAGGTATCTGCTAGAGTTCCCACAAAATCACCAACTTCTGGAACTCCTTCGCTCTCATCAAAAGCAACCCATCTTTTTCCAACAAAGTGGCAAAATCCTGTTCTAAGATAATCTTCATCTTCTGCCGTTGCAGCACCAAATACTAATCTCGAGTTTGGTATATTATTTTCTGATGGCCTCTTTATGGTGTATATACAATCTGATGATATTTCTTCTATTTCATAGACACCCATAAAATCGCTTGTTTCTTCATCAACCTTTAATTGGCACAATATTGGGTATAAATCGCCTCCAATAGAGGATTGGGGAAGTTCATTTTTGCCTTTGTTGAATTCTCTCGGTATCATATCAAACCCAATCAATATTCACCAAACGTATCGCCAATTATTGTTTGTTGATTAAGAAAATCAAATACAACGGTATTTGCTACACTATTAACAAGATATTCTTCCGTTGAGGGTTGCTTGTTTACGTATACATATCCAATCCAATCACCAGAATCAACAACTGTATAAATTCCTGCCTGTTGCCAGCTTGAATTGCGCACCGGTCTCCTGGTTCTCATCATTTCTCTAGTGGCTGCATATTCAGCATGAATTGCCTCGTCACCAGGAGGGACATACCTGGTCAGTGGTGTTGTTAATTCGGTGGTCCCATCAGTTCCGCCGTAATACTTGGTATTTGCTCCAGGATAGCTATTATATTGATAATAAGACCTGAAACTATTTGGTTTATCAAGATATCTCATTGATACATTATCACCACCAACAAATGCGGCATCATAATCTGTGCTTATACCGGACTGAACAACACCTTGCGAACCAGTAAGACCACTCTGCGGACCAATTAGCCTGTGCCCCATTGTTCTTGTGTCTCGTGGCATTGCACAATTTATTCTAAACTTTCGGAGTGTTACCCGCTCATCATTTATATCCGCAGCATTTAATGCGCTTCCACTGTAAATACATTCTATTGTACCATCTGCTGCTGTGCTTACACCATCAAGCCATAAAAGATTATTTCCCTGATAATCAGTAGTCACCCTGATTGCAACATCTCTTGGAACATCAAAATAAGGCGTATCATCGCTATATTTTATAGATACTCTTATTGGAAGACTGGTTCTAAGTCTAACATCTCCAATATCAGATGATTTCCACGTAAAGAATTGAAGTTGTGTTGGCAGGATAGGTCTTGGGTGAATCAGAGTTCCCTGATATCCCTGTGGGCCAGATAATCCGGTCGCAAGATCTCCTTGAGTTTTAATATGAAATGCCCTAAAAACATGTGGAAATGACTCTTGGGCAATTGCTAAGGCTTCCTTTGTGAATGGTTTGGCTGGTTCTGTTTCATTCGTTCCATCTGATTCCCAAAAATCAGCAGCGGTATAAGATTCTTTACCAGAAACTTTTGGAACTAGCGCCCACGCCCCGGGGTCATTGCTTGTGTAATCGAAATCACCATAAATGCATGCAAAAAATGCTTCTTCCTGATCTGATGTCCATGCAGGAACTATTGTATCAGTACCAGATACCCCCTCATAAACAAGTCTTGTCTCAAGATATTCGGTTTCTCCCTCACAATATACTTTTCTTGATGTCCCTATTGAATCCTCAGATAGAGAGAAATCAAAGATTCTTCCTGTTGACTCATCGACCAGAGAATCAAATTGAATATCGATATTTTTCCAATCACCAGATCCAAGATAACCTGATGGTTTGAATATTAATAACGTCTTTCCTGCTGGCGGTGTGGATGGGGGTGAAAAGACAGATGAATCATATCGAGTAGCTAATTGGTGTGTTCCTGCCTGTTCCAATGTCTTTGCAAATGCCCCAATCAAAGTGTCGCCCTGGAGACTAAGTTCATATGATATTCTATCAAGCGGATCTTGATTGGAAATTGCGGGGTCTTTCCCGTCAAGACCAGTTATGTGATCATAATCAAGATATAAATAATCAGTATCCAAACTGCAAGTACCGTGATCTGTTTCCCCATCAACGCCACTAGTAATTTCATAAGCATGCATTACAAGCTGGAGATATTTCAGGATTCGTCTTGGTGTCCATGGCTGGTGTGATCCATCGGTTGATGGGTTGCCAGAATAGGTGGTGTTTGGTGTTTCATATGCTTTCCCATAAACAGCAGTTGGTGTAAAGACAGGATAGACATCTCCGCCTATTGATACACCAGTACAATTCCATGCTCCTTTTGGATTAAAAACAGTATATAATGCTGAGGAATATTTTAATTCATTAGTGCCATTTAATAAAGTATCAAGAACGTAAGCGCCCCTAACATAAACGTTTCTTAATAAAATTGTATCATCTGAAGCAGTCCACAAAACTGTGTTCTGCATATGTTGGTCTTGTCTTTTTGTTAACCACCCCTGGAAGAATATGCTACTTGTGGAGTAATTATATATCATTACTCTTTGTTTATGTTCATATGATCCGCCATTTGTCAGTGTTGTTGGGCCAATACCAGTTCCCTGTGGTCCTTGGTGGCCACTTTCAAATCTTCCTATATACTGAAGATCGGCTGTTGACGGTGTCACACCAACCTTTTTTGTTACTCTCAGGCATGCAAGGTCTGTGACTTCATTACCAGATATGTTTATTGTTGGTTTAATTGCTGTTATTTCATTTCCCATTATGTGATTTCCTGGTAATCCTCTGAGAAGACCATTGCAATATCAACAAAAACCTGGTCGGCAACTCTTCCGGTTGCAGTTATTGGTGCCGTTCTTTTGACGCTTCCAGGCACAAGATTGCACCCAGTGTATGTTATTCCACCATGTACGATATCCTGTGCTGCCCCAGCAAATGTATTAAGATCTGTCGCAATTGCTGACTCAAGATCTGCTATTGAACTATGAATATATCTAACGGCAATTAATATTTTATGACCAATAATACCATTTCTGATAACCAATGATCCATTTGTGCCGGGAACTCTAAATTTAGAAATATCTGCTACCCTGGCACCGGGATCAAATTGCCTAGCATATTTACCATCAGCTACTGGCAAATCATTTTCTGCATAAGTCACAGAACCCACTGTAAATGTTAATCCCATTTTATCCGCTCCAGGTTAATCCTCTTGTTAACATATCTGTATTGAATGCCGAAATAGCACTTTGCCTATCATGTAAATCTCGTCTCTCAAGCGCTTTGTTTGCATTTGCTCTATTGAAGAAGAATTCTCTTGCTCTTTTGTATTCTTCGCGCCATTTTCCTTTATTTTCTTTCTTTATGCTCTCCATAACCTTAGCTTCTACGTCATCTATCTCAGACAATCCAATTCTTCTCCACACATCTATATATTCATCTTCACCCATCCCATAATATCTTCTAACATTATTTGCTATTGTATTAAGATATCCAATTTCCTTATCCATCATTGTTCTGATTTTAACTTTCTGAGTCTTCTTGATGAAATTTTCATCCATATATCTGCCATACTCATTGCCAAATTTCTGAGTATTCATGATTCTTTTTACAGTTGCTTGTTGAATTTCATCTTGTAAATCCAGTGCTTCGCTGTCTCCACCAAGCACCAAGGATTTAATTTGCCTATAATAGCTTGTATTCATTAATTTAGCAACATGATTATTTGACTGGCTTACTGCCCTAGCATTTATTTCAGCAATATTTTGTTCAAATGCGCCACCAGGTGGAACACTATTGAATACATCAAATAAATATTCAGCGGTTTTTATTGTTCCTTCGGCTCTCTTTTGCCTGATATCTGTTTGTCCTTGATATATGCTAGTTCCAACATACGCTGCAGCTGCGCCGATGGCAACAGGTGCGGCTGCGGCAGCCATTGCCTTTCCGGCAATTGCTCCACCAGATATGAGTCGCATTGCTGCCTTCGGGCCAACAACACTTCTTAATCTAGCCCCAGCTTCATATGCAATTAGTTCCGCTGCTGGTGTTTCTTTTATTGTTTCCATGGCAAGCTCAGAAAACTTACCAGAAGCCCGATCCAGCACCATATTAACATATCTTCTTTTGGCAAATTCTGATGCCTTTGCCGCAACAAATGATGTTGCGGCTGCTTTTGTATATCCAAATGCAGCCTCTGGTGATTTTAAGCTTCTTACTGCATCACCACTGGTAAATGCAAAATCGCTTTGTTGCCCGACTCTGTTTTCTAATCTTTCTTTTCTTGCTCTAATTGAGTCAATCCTGCCCTGAGTCGAGGCAGGAACTGCTCCAGTTTTACCTAATCTCTTAGCATCATTTTCAGCGCCCTTTAATTCACTACGAACGCTTTTTAGAGCATCTTGATACCTACCTAGGGCCTCGAGAATTTCTGATGGTAATTTATTTGATTGCGACAGTGGCATCTCATGCTCCTAGCCTCACTATTCCAGATTCAAACAAGTGAGCGTCTTCAGTTTTAAGCCTTTCAACTGGATCAATTTGTTTCTTTGGGTCTTCAATCTCTTCTGTTTCTTCAGCATTTCCTGTGTAAATATTGAGAAGAGATACCCACTCATCTATTGGGATTTTTGGCATTGGAAGAAGAGCAAAAGATTCAATTACTTCCGCATTGGTGAATTTAGACACATCTGCAATTGAGTTAATGCGCAGATGAGCTCTCATATAGGAAATAACGTCCATAATTCTCCTTATGATCTCGAAATGCGGCTGGTGCCAGTACCTTCATATCTGAACATCAGGGTAGAAGTTGCTGGAATTGATTTTCTACCACTTGCTCTCTGACCAATAAATACCATGTCAGCGAATGTAATAACCTCATCAGCTGAATCAGCATCCTTTGTAAATGTAAATACAATGTCGCTTTTTGTCCCCTCAGTTATGCTAGTATATGGATCACGCATAACTATGCTAACAGTTAAATCCCTTTCTGGGATAATAACTGCTGATGCATAAATCTGATTAGCAACCCTGTCGCCAATCTCGTTGGAACTATCATCATAGTCCCAATCAAGCGGTCCACCATTAGAGGCGTTATAAGTCTGCGAGTTAAAGGTGAACTGTTTAATGCTCCACACACGATCTAATGCCATGATATTACCTCATTTCTATTCGCTGAAGAGTGATTTATAAATCATTTCTGAAATCTTTGAAGAAAGTGCTTCAACCTGATTTGACTTTAAATTCCAGAAACCATACTTGTTATTCAATGAATTAGCAACTTCATAAAAATTACTACCACTAGTATATTTCCCCTGTCCATCTGGAATGAAAACAGTATAATATGGTCTCTTTCCATCCCATGTAATTTTGATTTGTACAGATGAAAGTGCGTTCCTTAGCTTACCAGTTCTAGACTTAATGCCAGACCTATCATAATTTGCAAGAACCATTTGGCGAACAATTGGGGTTAATTTATTACTTATTGATGGCAGTATGTTCTTAATATTAGAATTGATAGTATCATTTATTTGATCTATCTTCTGGACAGCAGTCTCGGCGGCTTCGTTTGCTTCTTCAATACCCATCAATAAGTCCCGCTTGAATTTCTACTACATTCAATAATAAATTCTGCTGATGTCTTTGGAATACCATTCCCCGGGGATACTCTATCTATTTCATATACCTCACTATTATAAGTAATCGTTGCTGTTGGCTTCCAATCGTCTGCTGTTTCTCCTGGTGGGAAGCTGGTCTGCCGAGGAACAATTAAACGCAAAGACTGCTCGCCTGTAGTTACTGTATTTCGAAGGGTTATAATGCTTTCTCCATCCTCGATCTTTGCCCAGACATTTACTGGGGTTGCTGCTGATCCGTTTTGGAAAGTTACAGTATCACCGAGTCGACTATGAGTCAAAATGTGGAGAGCAGTCCTTGCGGTGTTGTCTCTGATTTGGAAATCATAATCTCCAGAAATTGAGAAAGGCCATGGATCAGAAGGAAGTGAATATGAACCGTCCTTCTGAGAAATAGCTGCTGCTTGATAATTACCAACTGCTTGGGTTATTGTCACATCGCCATCGCCGGATCTCGAGCCGAAATTGGTAAGAGTCAAGACACCACCAAAGCTCAACCACCCATATACATAAACAGTTGATCCCGGATCAGACCCAGAAATTGTTGCAGTAGCAGTTGACCCATCTTTATTATCAGCCACTGTCATTGTGGGGGTTGTTGGAGTTACACCAGCACCGGCATAATTGCCAGTATATTGATCATCATATCCATATACTTCATTTAATTTTACAATATCTTCTGTTGGATAATTCATATCTAATGGTGTTGGTCTAGGAACTAAGTTCCCATTATCATTTATGCCAAACATTATAGCATCTGCGTTATATTCAACAATAGGCATGAGTTACTCCTATAATGGCACTATCGTGTGATGTTTAACCACAACTGTTGAATCATACCACACTTCAAATCCCGCTGCCTTCGCACGGCGACAGAAATCAAAATCTTCTGCTTTCACTGTGTCGCTCATGTAACTATAATCTATTTTCTCAAGAACTTCTCTCTTGATACAGGTACACCCACCACCAACAGCGTCACACTCAAACAGACCTTTCTCTGTTATTGGAACGTAGTTATTTGGTGAAATTTCCCTCAATGCCATCGGAACTATTCCCATTTCTTTTATTGATTTCACACCGGCAGAAATAATGTCTTTGTCTCTATCAATCAATGTCAAAAGATTATCCGGTGGTAAAATATCTGAGTCGATCTGAATCAGATAATCATAATCTCCATCTAGGAACACCTTTCTTATGAATCTCCTGTTCGCCTCTATTGGTCTCATTTCGCTAAGCATCCGATCAATCGTGTGTCCCATCTTATCAAACCGCCATGTCCATTCTGCGAGCGCTGCTAAAATATTCCCAGTGTTGGGGATGGCAACCAAAACATTACTCATGACGGAATATGTGATTTCTTTAATGTCTTAATGTCAGAAATATGATCAGTGTCAGTATGATCTAGATCCTTATCGTCATCAACCCAGTCCTCAACTAATGTCTCAGCATCGGAGGAACTAACTTCTGTGATATCATCTGAGAATTCATAGTCATCTGAAACCAGTGCCAGACAATACTCGATTACTTCGCCCCCATTCTGGTAAATGAATGGAGAAATTTTACTTTTGTCATATTCATCGGGATAACTGAATTTGGTGTTGGTACCGTTTTGACTTCTATTTTTTATGATTTTAATTTTGGCAACCTTCATCCTTGCCCCCTAATAGGCGTAACAAATACCTACAAACTTACCAGAATCTGTTACAGTGAAACTACTATCAACAGTAGAACTGATGCCATCAAGTAAATAAATATCACCAGACCCATCATTGATTGTAGTTAAATTAACACCATCGTATGTCATATCGCCAATATTATTTGACGGTGTAGAAAATGACGAACTAATAGTAGAGGAAACACCATCATGAACATAAATCTTATCGGTACCAGAATCTACTGATACTAAATTCCCGTTTTCTGAATCATAAACAATACCATATGGTTTGTTATTTGGGGCGGCAAAACTTGATGTTATTGATGATGTTATTCCAGAATGAACATAGATCTTATCGATAACAGCATCTGATGAAATCAAATTATTACTGTCGTCAAGTGTTAAACTTCTTGGGGCACCACCAGGTGTTGAAAAACTGGAACTAACAGTTGATGACACACCAGAATGTATATATATTTTATCTGAATTAAGATCCGTAGAAATTAAGTTTGTGCCATCAAATGTCATACCAGTTGCTAAGGTAGATGGTGTTGAAAAACTATTAGTAATTGTTGCTGTCTTGCCAGAATGAACAAATATTTTACCTAAAACATAATTATTGTGAATAATATATGCTGATACTCCCTCCTCAGCAAGAACCAATCTCTTGCTAATGTCTACTGACAATCTATTGCCTGCTGAGACAGTTATTCTAGTCGCCATCATTATTCCTTAGACAACTGCCCCACATTATAACATCTGCGTTATATTCAACGATAGGCATAACTACTCCTATAAATCATCTCTTAGTGTGTTTCTTAGTGCAAGTTTATCTTGAGCATCTTGGGGAAGATCTGTTATTTCAATCGTACCATTTGAAACAAGCACTTTTACTAAATCTTCAATAACTCTTACTGTACTGGAATCAGAATCTTTTAAGGCATCAATTGCAATCTGTCTGTCTTTCTGCTCAACATCAAGAATCCACTGACCCAATTCTTCATCCCAATTACATGGAACCCCATCAAATGCCTCTGTTGGTGGGGGTACATTTGTAAAATTATTCTTTCCATTATCCCAGTCACTTGGTCTTTCTACAGACCAATCGCCTGTACGATAATATTCTTCATTTTCATTTGTGGTTTCTTTGTTCCAAAATTTCACAATGCGCTCCTTACATCACACCAACAAATGGTTTCTGCGTGATGGATATTGTATCATCTGGAGTTGAATTTGGCGACGCATTAAACACATTAGAATAAATAATAAACAAATCCTGTATCTGGCCATCACAATAACTAACACCAGCTCCGGTCTCTCCAATATAAAGAGATCCAGCAAATGTGTCTGCTGTAAATGTTGCATCATATGCAACCTGCGTATCATCAACATAAACACCCGTTTCTGCACCCTTTTTAACGATTGTTATTGTGCTTTGGGTTGTTGTAACATTCCCACCAGAAATATCAATATCTGTTGATCCTGCGCGTACATATTTTAGAGTGATAGTGTTCGATGATTCAGCTCTTACAACAAACCATCTGTTGTTTGCATCTTCTCTTTGCCCAATAAAAGCATCGCCACCAGTTGATCCAGTTGCATTATCTAATATAACAGTAAAGCTTATAGTAACATCTGTATCTGTAGACCCGAAGACATCCCAATCACTAGAGTCTGCTACTGAGCAATAGTCATCTGTTCCATCTAATTCAAGCGCATAATTTCTCCATCCATCAATACTAGACATTGCAGCGTCGTTGACTGATTCAACCAAATGCCTTCTAACTTCATCAACCACTATTCCATTTGTCGTAGATCCTGTTGCCTTTAATCCAATGCTTCTTGGCAAAATGTGAAGCACAAGACCCTCAAGCTTGACTAGACCACCAGTTTTTGAAATAACTTTCCAATTTGTATCTGAGTGATTATATTTCAATCCAACAATAGATTTTTCTACTAAATCTATTCCGTATCCATCTCCGTTTGTCCACACACTATCCGAATCACTTGGTCGTATAAATACTTCATATTCGCCATCATTTTGAACATAAAATGTAATTCCATCATCTCCAGCGCCAACGCTTGGCAATGTAAATGTCTTGCTACCTGCAGTTGCTGATGTGAATATAAATAATTCACCTTCATCAGACGTTGCTGGCGACTGATCTGTTGTGACTGAATTAACTGTAGTCCATGACTCCCCAGAAGAACCTTGCCATCCTTGAGGACCTTGGGATCCCTGGAATCCCTGGGCACCTTGATATCCTTGGGCACCACTAGCGTCATTGCCTTGATATCCCTGAGGACCTAGGTTTCCTTGATATCCTTGTGATCCTTGGGCACCTTGATATCCTTGGGCACCTTGATATCCTTGGGCACCCTGATGTCCTTGGGTTCCTACTATGTCTCCAGTTGAAAGAGGGACCTTGAATTGATCTGAACCATCATAATATCTTAATTCTTTTGTTGTTGCGTTCTTCGCCTGGATCCAGATATCACCGGATTGAGGTCCCAACACGCCCTGAGGTCCTTGGGTCCCATATTCATCTAACTGGATCATGGATCCATCGCCGGGCGCGTTAGTGAACGGCAATTCTCCCTGCCATCCTTGATAACCCTGTGCTCCCTGAACACCATTTGATCCAGCGGTGCCTTGATAACCCTGTGGTCCCTGGTTTCCACCACCAGCACCCTGGAAGCCCTGATAACCCTGAGCGCCAGCTTCTGATTGGCCCTGGAAACCCTGTGGTCCCTGGTTTCCACCACCAGCACCTTGATATCCCTGGGGACCCTGGTTTCCACCGCCAGCACCCTGATATCCCTGCGATCCAGCAGTGCCTTGATAACCTTGGACGCCAGCTTCTGATTGGCCCTGGAAGCCCTGCGATCCAGTTATTCCCTGATATCCCTGGGCACCAGCTTCTGATTGGCCCTGGAATCCCTGAGCACCACTAGAACCAGATATACCCTGGTATCCCTGGACACCAGCTTCAGAGGGACCTTGCCAACCCTGTGCCCCTTGGGAACCCTGGTTTCCACCACCAGCACCTTGATATCCCTGGGCACCACCTATTCCCTGGTATCCCTGGGCACCAGCTTCAGAGGGACCTTGCCAGCCCTGTGCTCCTTGAACACCATTGGACCCGGCAGATCCTTGGTAACCCTGAGAACCAGATGAACCAGATCCCTGATAGCCCTGTGCTCCTTGAACACCATTGGAACCAGCAATGCCTTGAGAACCAGATGAACCAGCAGTACCCTGCCAGCCCTGTACTCCTTGAGAACCAGACGAACCAGAATCACCCTGATAGCCCTGTGCTCCCTGAGGACCTTGGTTTCCACCGCCAGCGCCTTGATATCCCTGTGCTCCTTGAACACCATTGGAACCAGATCCTTGATATCCCTGGGATCCGTCTATACCCTGAGCGCCCTGAGCGCCACTAGAACCAGCAGATCCTTGGTACCCCTGTGCTCCCTGAACGCCATTGGATCCAGCGGTGCCTTGCCAAC
>Ga0272441_10005617_pt1 | contig 21623 bp, 19 predicted proteins | sample SSMProp6N_FD_193582 | JGI IMG/M metagenome (GOLD analysis project Ga0272441, IMG submission 193582) | Marine sediment archaeal communities from Little Sippewissett salt marsh, Falmouth, MA, United States - SSM-Prop-6N | ecosystem: Environmental > Aquatic > Marine > Wetlands > Sediment ... | reverse complement strand
AGCAAATCAAGCAGTCTTCTTTGCTTTATTGAATCTAAAAGATAAGTTTCTAGGCTTCAGCTTAACTTCTGGAGGCCATCTTACTCATGGTAGCCACGTAAACTTCTCTGGAAAAAATTACGTTTGTGTTAGTTATGATGTAGATCCTAAAACCGAGATGTTGGATATGGGGGTCATTCACGAACTAGCTAAAAACGAGAACCCAAAAATGATTATCTCTGGTTTGACCGCTTACCCAAGAAAAATTGATTTCAAAGCTTTTCAAGAGATAGCTGAAGAGGTGGACGCTTACCAGCTCGCCGATATTTCCCACATTTCGGGTTTAGTTGTAGGTGGAGCTCATGAAAGCCCTGTTCCTCACGCAGATGTTGTAACTACTACAACTCACAAAAGTCTTAGAGGACCAAGAGGTGCTATCATAATGTGTAAAACAGTAGACAGATTACATGAGATTCACCATCCAGAAAAGAAAACAAAGAGTGGAGAGCCTTTTACTTTGGCAAGATTAATAGATTCAGCAGTGTTCCCCGGATTGCAAGGAGGACCACATGATCATTCAACTGCAGCAAGGGCAGTTGCATTTGCTGAAGCTATGAAACCTGAATTCAAGGGTTATGCAAAACAAATCGTAAAAAACGCAAAGGCTTTAGCTGATGAACTAATGGCTTTAGGCATTAAACTCGTAACAAATGGAACTGATAATCACCTCATTCTGATTGATCTTCGTCCTGAGGATTTAATAGGTAAGGGGGGACTTATTCAAACAGCATTAGACGAAGCAGGTATAACACTTAACAAGAATACTGTTCCATATGAACCTTCAAGCCCATTCAATCCTTCAGGTTTAAGGCTTGGAACTCCTGCAATAACATCAAGGGGCATGAAGGAATCAGAAATGAAGGTTATTGCCGAAGGTCTTGCAAAAGTAATCAAAGCAAAAGGTGATTCTGTAGTAAGTAAAGCAGTTAAAGAAGAAATTTTGGAGCTTACTAAACAATTTCCACTGTATCCAGGTTTATCAATCTTAAAATAGAAGTAATATCTTTATACTTCTTCTTTTTCTTGTTCTTCTTGTGCTGTGTCCTTTATCAATTCAGTTTCGATATTTTCCAAGATTTTCAAAAAAACATCATTATCAATATCATCAATGCTTAGGGATATAAGAACCAATTTTTTTATTTTAGTAGCTATTCTTTCACCAATCATTCTTACATATTGTTCATTCTTTTTACCAGTAATATAGAGGGTTGAGGCAGACATGAATTCTGTTGGAGGAACCGAGATCCCAAAAGTACCAAATTTTGGAGTATCTTCGTAAATGTAAAGAGAGACCGCATTTTCTAGAAGAACCATAATTAACTCATAATTCTTATCCAGTATACTGAAAGATATTTTTGAGGTTTCTTCTTTCATAGACTAAGTTACTTTCTTTGTTAAATAACTTTATTCGTTAATATATGCAAAAGTTTTGAACCTCTTCCATTGTGTAATTTTCATAGTAATCTCTAACACAACGTTCTAGCTCTTTATCATCCTTTATTTGGTTAAGCTCAAAAGCTAAAAACAAATTACTAGCCAACATACTCACAGTCGCAGGACCACTTCCACCAGGTACAGGAGATATTAAAAGAGCATCTTCCTTTAAATCATCAAAATCGACATCACCTAGCAGTTTACCATTTTCAAAATTTATTCCAACATCAACTATAATCGCACCTTTCTTTATCATCCCTTTTCTAATTAAGTGAGCTTTTCCAGCGGCTGTAATCAGAATATCAGCGTCTTTAGTATAGCGCTCTAATGGTTGTGATCTCGAATGGCATATAGTTACAGTAGCATTTTCTCTAAGGAGGAGATGAGCTACAGGTTTACTTACAATCATACTTCTACCAACAACTACAACATGTTTTCCTTCAAGAGGTACATTATAGTATTTCAAAAGAGCTAAAACACCAATAGCTGTTGCAGGTACTAGATTTGGCTTAGATTTGGTCCAAGCATATACATTCTCTGGCGATAGACCTTCTATATCCTTATTAGGAGTGATACTTTCTATGATTTTATCTTCAACAATATGGCTTGGTAACGGTAGTTGTACCATTATTCCATCAATACTCAGGTCATTATTTTGATTATCAATTATCTCAAGAAGTTCTTCTTGAGTGGTTTCTTCAGGTAAACGTGTTACATTATAATCTATACAAAAATTCGCAAAAAATTTCTCTCTTATACGACGATAAGATTCAGATGCAGGATTATCTCCAACAATAATAGTAGAAAGTTTTGGAGTTTTGTCATATTGCTCTTCTAAGATTTCACAGCGAGGTTTTAGAACAAGATCACTATATTCTTTTGAGAATTTTCTACCATCCATTATATTGCTCTGAACTTCTGGTGAATTCATTCAATATCACTTTCAATTTAACTTCTTCTTCTCTTATTATATAAATTCTGACACTATGTGTTTTTTCTTGGAATATCGTTCCATGAGCTCTAGTACAGAATAGTATGTTTGCACAGATTACAAGCCAGCAAACCAGATCCCGATGAACTATTGAAGCTTTTTCCATCTGAGACTAGGAGTGACTGGCATCTAAGAGCTCCATATCATGCATTTTTCATCTTCTTTGGATATTATTTGGGAAATAGCTGGACTTTGTGCTATTCGAAAACAAACTCATACAAACGCTATAATAAGATTTCAAATTCCAAACCAAACTCACTAATTAAAAAGGTATACAAACTATATGTTCCTTGGTTATTATGGAGAGCAGAAGTATTGAAGAGATATTTTGAGAAAGGTAAGAATGAGTTTAGAAGCATTCAGGACTTGCTTCATGAAGGACTAATTGATGATGAGTTAGAAGAGTTATTAAGCTGCACGTATCAAGAAATCAATTATAGAAAAAGTTCTACTTTTAAAACAAATAATCATAAAGAGTTAACATTCGTTGAAAAAATGATTTGGTTTCATATGAAAGAAGTTCAGATTCTTGATTCAATATCATTTAATCTCTCTGAATCATCGCATATTATGGAAGAAGTTATGAAAAGTTTGGATGAAGTTGAGGATTTTCAAGAGTTATCAAAAAATATTGATTCTATTTTTAGTCACTTCATATGAAAGAAGTCTAAAATCAAAAGGTTTTTATCAATTACTAGACCCCGTGAGTAAAGTCACGTGACTAGTGTAGAGATTCAAAGTCATTTTTGGGAGAAAAACAAAGAATGAGTACAATAGGGTATAAAACTGTACGAGCTGTTCGCTTTGGTTTGCTAGACCCCGATACTATCAGAAAGATGTCTGTTGAGCGTATTATTACTCCTGACACTTATGATGCCGATGGCACTCCTGTTACCTCTGGTTTAATGGATGGTCTTCTTGGAACCATTGATCCTGGCCAACGATGCAAAACTTGCGGAGCTAGAGTTGGTAGCTGTCCTGGTCATTTTGGTCATATCGAGCTTTCTCGTCCTGTTATTCATGTTGGTTATAATAAATTAATTTACAAAATTCTTCGTGCTACTTGTCGCACTTGCCATAGAGTTTTGTTAGATGAAAGAGAAATTCAAGAAGCCACTACTAAAATGGAAGATTACGAGGAACAATGGGGAGATCCTGATTATGATCTTATTGAGGAACTTATGAAAAGGGCTGCAAAAAAGAATGTTTGTCCTTATTGTGAAGAACCTCAAAACAAAATCCGTTTAGAAAAACCTACTACTTATTTTGAAGAAGTTGAGACAGAAACTGGTCAAAAGCAGACCAATAAACTTTCTCCACTTGATATTCATAGTTGGTTTAAGGAAATAACTATTGAAGATTGCACACTTCTAGGTATAAATCCGGAATATGCTCGCCCTGAATGGATGATTCTTTGGGTTTTACCCGTCCCACCAGTAAGTGTGCGTCCAAGTATTACTCTGGAGAATGGAATCAGGTCTGAAGATGATTTAACCCATAAATTGGTAGATATAATACGTATCAATCAACGTTTGCTTGAAAATAGAGAAGCAGGTGCCCCTCAACTTATTGTAGAGGATTTGTGGGAATTACTTCAATACCATGTAAGTACATATTTCGATAATGAAATTAGTGGAATACCACCGGCTAGACATAGAAGTGGTAGGGCTCTGAGAACACTTACTCAAAGATTGAAGGGTAAAGAGGGAAGATTCAGAGCTAATTTAAGTGGAAAAAGAGTAGATTTTAGTGCTCGAACAGTAATCAGTCCTGATCCACTATTGAGTATAAATGAAGTGGGTGTTCCTCGAGATATCGCTGAAATTCTAACAGTTCCTGAAAGAGTTACCGAATGGAACATTGAAGAAATGAAAGAATTGGTTATGAAAGGTCCAAGGAATTTTCCAGGTGTGAACTATATCATTCGTCCAGATGGAAGAAGAGTAGATTTAAGATATGCTCGAAACCTACAAGCAGTAGCAGACTCCCTTCAACCGGAATTTATTATTGAAAGACATCTCCGTGATGGTGATGTTGTTTTATTCAATAGGCAACCAAGTCTTCACAGAATGAGTATTATGGCTCATGAAGTCAAGGTTGTTCCTTACAAAACCTTTAGACTTACATTGCCCGTTTGTAGGCCTTACAATGCGGACTTTGATGGCGATGAAATGAACCTTCATGTTCCACAAAGTGAAGAAGCCCAAGCTGAAGCAAGAATTCTAATGAGGGTTCAAGAACAGATAAGTACCCCCAGATATGGTGGCCCAATTATTGGTGCTATCCAAGATTTCATCACAAGTGCCTATTACTTGACCCGCAAGACAGCATTCTACACAAAAAGTGAAGCAGCACAGTTAATAACAGCAGCTGGGTTAGAAAACTTACCAAAACATGATAAGAAGGGATCAAAAGGTGAACTATTATGGAGCGGTAAAACACTATTTAGTGCTTTATTACCTGATGATTTCAACTTTACAATGAACAATAACCTCTGCGAAAAACATGAAATATGTAAAAAGACTAAATGTCCAGTTGAAGGTTATATTTTAATTAGAGATGGGATTCTTGTCTCAGGTATTATAGACAAGAAGGCTTTTGGTGCAGAAGTACCCGATAGTGTTCTACATAGAATTTTGAAGGAATATGGAGCAGATACTACTCGAAATTTCTTAGATAGTGTCACAAGAATGCTAACTACCAATATTACTCTTCGTGGATTTAGTATGGGAGCTAGTGATATCGACATTCCCATTGATGCAGAAGACAAAATTGAAAATATTTTATCTGTGGCCAAGAAAAACGTACTCAAAGTGATTAAAAAATATGAAGATGGAACTTTGGAACGACAAGCTGGTCGTACCGAAGAAGAAACATTAGAAGCTCAAATAATGGAAATATTATCAAAAGCAAGAACTGATTGCTCAGATGTAAGTGCTGAATACTTAGAAGATGATAATGAAGCGTTGATAATGGCAAAAACTGGTGCAAGAGGAAACATGCTCAATTTAGGACAAATGAGTGCTTGTGTTGGACAACAGGCTGTCAGAGGACAAAGAATACAAAGAGGTTACAAAGACAGAGTTCTTCCATTCTTTAAGCAAGGTGATTTATCAGCTGAAGCTCATGGTTTTGTTGATAGTAGCTTTAGATCTGGTTTAAATCCAATAGAATTCTTTATGCATGCTGCAGGAGGTCGTGAAGGTCTAGTTGATACTGCAGTTCGTACATCACAAAGCGGATACATGCAGAGAAGATTGGTAAATGCTTTACAAGATATCTCCTCGTGTTATGATCGAACAGTACGTAATGCTGCGGGAGAGATAGTACAATTTCTTTATGGAGAAGATAATGTTGATCCAGCGAAAAGTGACCATGGAAAAGCTGTAAATGTTTCAATTATTATTAACAAGATACTAGAAACTCACCCTGAGGAGGAATCGGAGGAATAAAAATGGCACAATTTCTTACTAAAGATCAAATAAATCAGCGTTTAGATACTTTTCACAAGAAGAAAACTGTTCCAGATACTGTATATAACGAATTAGAAAGAGAACTCAAAGGTAAGAAACTTACTAAGAGCCAACTTGAGCAAATCATCAAAGAAGTAGTTAACAGTTATGAATTTGCCCAAATAGATCCAGGAAGTGCTGTAGGTACAGTTGCAGCCCAATCGATTGGAGAACCTGGAACTCAGATGACACTTCAAACATTCCATTATTCTGGTGTGGCAGAAATGTCTGTCCTCAGAGGATTACCACGACTTATTGAGATACTTGACGCTAGAAAGAATCCGAGTACTCCTACAATGAAAATTTATCTAGAGGAATTTGCTGAAAAGAACGAGGAATTAGCTAAGCAAGTTGCGAGAAGGATAGAATTAACTACAGTTAATAAAATCGCTCACAGCATTACCCACAGTTTCTCTGAGGGGACGGTAAAAATAAAACTAGATGAAGATTTGTTAAAAGACAAGGGCATTGAAGTCGGTATTGTTGCTAAGAAAATAAAGCAACGTAGAAAAGAATGCAATGTTGATGTTGATCCTGACGATAAAAACACAATTGTGATTACACCAATTAAAGAATTAAAATTCAGTGATCTTCCTAAACTCGCAGAAAAAGTACGGGAAATACCAATCAAGGGAATCAGAAATGTTTCTCGAGTTGTTGTGATGAAGGATAGAGATGACAATTATTTCTTGCAAAGTGAAGGAAGTAACTACAGTGAACTTCTAAGAATTCCTGGAGTTAATCCAAGAAGGTGTTACACAACTGACATTAATCAAATTGCTGAAACACTTGGAGTAGAGGCTGCTAGAAATGCATTAGTTAGAGAATCACTCTTTGTTATGAAAGAGCAAGGTTTGGACGTAGATAAGAGGCATGTAATGTTAGTTTCTGATCTAATGACACACACAGGAGAAATTCAACAGATAGGTCGTCATGGTGTTTCAGGAAAGAAAAGTTCTGTTTTTGCCCGTGCTGCTTTTGAGGTTACTGTTAAACATCTGCTAGATGCAGCCATTCACGGGGAATATGACCCCTTAGAAGGTATTACTGAGAACGTTATTGTAGGTCAGACTATTGCTCTTGGTACTGGAATTGTTGATTTGACCATGAGTTCAAATTATAGAGAATTCAGTGATAAGAAGAAGAAATAAGCTAATTATTTCTTTTTTAATTCTTTTTGACTTATTTAATTAAATAGTAAAAGTAAGTGAACAGAAAGTTTTTATTAAAAACAAATGAGGAAACTCTAACCAAGGTTCAAAGTCTAACAATGGTATATGTATACGCATAAAAAATGTGATTTAATATGACTGGATCAAAAAGTCCGAAAGGAGAATTCGCTGCAAGAAAACTAAAAAACAAAAGAAAGCACTTCCGCTGGAAAGATATCCATTATAAAAGAAGAATGCTGAGATTGGATAAGAAAACTGACCCTCTCGAAGGAGCTCCAGCTGCAAGAGGAATTGTCGTAGAAAAATACGGTGTAGAAAGCAAACAACCCAATTCAGCAATGAGAAAATGCGTAAGAGTTAGACTGACCAAGAATGGTAAACAAGTTGGTGCTTTTGTTCCTCACGACGGTGGTCTTCTTTATATTGATGAGCACGATGAAGTACTTGTGTGTAGTATTGGTGGTGCTCAAAAGGGAGCTATGGGAGATATACCTGGTGTCAAATGGCAAGTTACACATATAAATGGAACCGCTATCAACCAAATTGTTATTGGAAAGAAAGCTAAACCCCAGAGATAGAGTAATACTATCTCGGTTTTGATATAATCTTTCCTCCAAGTATTTTATTTTACCAAAATCCTTTAAATCTGTTATAGTAATAGACATTCAATAACAAAGAAAAAGAACTTATAGGAGATATAAATAAATGTCTGAACTTGATGTCAAACCTGTAAAAGCAGGCCAAATAAAAGAAGGATATTACATTATTCACAATGATGATGTTTACTTAGTCCGTTCTACTGAAAAATCAAAAAGTGGAAAACACGGACATGCAAAATGTAGAATGAAAATAGAGAACATCTTTACAGGGAGCAAAACTGAAATCACCGTTCCAGGTGACTTTAAGATGCAATCTCCAGTAATAGATAAAAGAAGTGCTCAAGTTTTATCGTTATCTTCAGATAGTGTTCAACTGATGGATCTTGAAACATATGATACTTTTGAAGCAGCCATACCTGATGATGAAGATATCAAAGGTGCTATTAAAGAAGGAGCGGAAGTTGAATATTGGAATGCAATAGGGAAAAGAAAGATTATGAGAGTTAAAAGCTCTGCATAGAGTTTTTCAGGATTTTATAATCGTTTTCCTTTATTACAACTTGATTTTATTTTAGCCGTTTTATCAAAAACTGGCATTTCTGTGCTTAGGGCCGGTAGATCAGTCTGGGAGATCGCTTCGTTCGCAATGAAGTAGCCCCGGGTTCAAATCCCGGTCGGTCCACCACTTACTTTCAATAAAAAATCAATCAATTCACGGAGAAACCCCTTTTTGTCGGAATTTTAGATAAGAGCAAAAAGATTAAAAGGTTATTAGATTAAATAAACACTAGGTATTGTGGTGGAATTACCATGAGAGATGTATTAAACTTCACTCGTACTATCAGAGATCCAATCTATGATGAAGTACGCATGACAGAGATAGAAAACAAAATTGTTGATTCTCCTATATTTCAAAGATTAAGATGGATAAGTCAACTCTCTGGAGTTAGACAAGTATATCCTTCAGCTATTCATTCTCGATTTACACATAGTGTTGGTGTTATGCATTTGGCTGGTAAATATACAGAGGAAGTTTTCAGGAAACATGATGATGTTGTTGAAATAACTCAAACAGCTAGAATTGCTGCTCTTTTACATGATATAGGTCATGGTCCTTTCAGTCACACATACGATGATGTTGTTTTCAAAAGAGTTTATCCTGATGCCCCCCACGGTCATGATGTACATAGAGATAAAATGGTTTTCTCTGAATTTCTTAAACCTATTATAGAGGAATTTACAAATCCTGAGGAATTAATGAAAATATGGAACGGTGAAAATTATCTTGTCCATCCATTAATTCAAGGTGCACTAGGAGCAGATAGATTAGATTTTATGCTCAGAGATTCCTTTTTTGCAGGAACTTTGCACTTTGGAATAATTGCGGTAAATAGAATTATCAACAATACAACAATACAAACACATCTTGATAAGGAGGCAATCCATTATAATTGGAAGTGTTTAGACGACATCTATTCTTCTCTCATAGGTAGGTTTTTTGAATATAAGAACGTATATTTCCATAAAACTGCTAGGGCGGCCGATATTACCATCCATGAAATGTTAAGGGAAGCTTGTGAGCCTCTAGAACTGATAGAAAGAACAAATGATTTAGGTAAATATACCTACCTCAATGAATATACCCTTCTAGGAGAGATTTTTTCTAAGGAATCAGAAGATTTGGCTACAGCAAAATCATTAGCAAAGGATTTGTTTGATCGGCGGTTATACAAATCTGTCTGGGAAAAGATTATTGATGAATCAACAGCAGAAAGTTTGGGTATAAGCGTTGAAGAATTATGTAATCTAACTGCTCAAGAATCTTTTATTAAGAAAATAAAAACTTATGCAAAAGCCAACAAAATCAGATTCAAATTTGATATAAAAGTTGATTCTACTTACAAACTATCAACAATTAATGAGCAAGAATTCCAAGCATCAAATATTTACATATATGACCCATATGATCGCATCAGACCAGGAACAAATTCATTTACTCTTAATGAAGCACTTAACACAACTTCCTACATTACTACTTTTTCTGGACCTAAAGCATATAGAACATTGTTTACATTGGTTAGAGCTTATGCTCATCCAAATGATGCAAATAAAGTGAAAGATATATGGAAGAAAATAAGACCTAAAACAGATGATAAAGATCCAGATGTGTCAGTTACATCTTATTAGGCAGAGGAAAATAATTTCTCTGCACTTCTAATTATATCTATGCTGGATTTATAGCTTAGTAGACTATCTTCAATCGTTTTTATCGCTTCATTTAATTCTTCTTCAGATAGAACTGTTTGGTTTTTTGTAAGGTAATAAAAACCATCATTTGTTATTTCTACATCTTTGTTGCAACACATATGTCTAAGATATGCAGAAATTGTTTCTGAAATAACGGAATAACCATTGAAATACCAGTCAAAAATATTGAAATCTTTTTGTTTTGTTGAAAGCAAAAACAGGCCACTGTGTATAGTTTCTTCATGTTTTGGTAAAAATTTCTGTACGAACCCTGCTATGTAAGAATTTATTTTGGAATCTGTTTCCCCCATAGCTTTTTCATCTAGTGTATTTCTCAAAAGCAGTTGTAATACGGAAGCTTTTCATTTATTTTTTCAAATAATTTTTAGAAACATAATATAATCTGATAGAAGCTTCTAATAAGGTCTTCTGGTAAAATTTCCATAAAATTAAGCTATAACTGTTCCATAAAGTTTGGCTTTCAATGAATCATTTACCAATACGTCTGTAAGTGTCAGATGAAGGATATTATATTCACTTAGTAGCTGATAAGCTGTATTTTCCATCACGTCCGCTACAACTATACAAAGAAATTGGTTTCTCAATCCTGCTATTGAACTAAGATGCTCAACTATTTCATAGGCATGTGTCTGGTTTAAGATATCTTTATAGAATTTCACGAAAACATAGTAAGATTCTTTTCTAAGTACCAAATCAAAATTTTCCTCAAAAATTACTGTTTCTTTAAACTCAAGTTCTCTGAAAATTTTGTTTAACCTAACTTTTAGATATTCAGTATCAAAAACAACATTCATTGTTCTTGGTGAAGGTACAGAAAGCTCATCCATTTTACTTGGCAATAGTTTAGCTTCAGTCTCAATAGTTTTCGTGAAAGTTGGTTTTACAAAGGTTTTCTCTCTTTCTGATTTTACACTAGGATAGGGTTTTGATCTATGGCTCACTCTTTCAGATTCTTTTAGCATCACATTTCTTTGCGCTGGTATTGACAAAGTTTCCTCAGGAATAGTTGTGTTGGTTTCTTCAGGTTGGGGAAAGGGTACAACTATACGTCTTGTTTGCATTGTTGAATTTAGAAGTTTTGGCAAATCTATTACATCATTGAGAACACCTAAATGCTTTATCCAGGGGACAAATAACCTAAAGTTGGTTTTGTATCGCGTCATTTCTCTTTTTGTAAGGAATTGAAGTTGACAATTCAACTTCTCTGTAATTGCAGAAATATATCTTTGGAATTCCCTCTCTTTTCTCTGAATATCTTCCTTTTCATTGCTTTCTGCTATGAACATAATTCCCCAAGAATTAGATCTTTGTCTTTCATCATCTCTTGTTGCAAACTGTGTTAAAACAATGGAGAAAATATCAGCTTGTACGAGATCTTTTGCAAAATTACTGAAGATTCGATTTATTGATTTAGAGTTTGTACCTACTCGGGACAAGATGCATGTAAGAAAATATTGTTTTGCACCACTTTGGTAATTAAGAATTGTAACCTTACCATCTTGCTCTACTTTTCTTATATTTGGGATAAAGATATCATCTGTTTTTTTAACTTCATTTAATGAATATGAGCCTTGTAAGTGCCTTAGTAGAGTATCTCGAGTAGTTTCGTTTTTGTATAAGTTATCTAAACTATAAATTATAAGATGCGTTTTCTCTTTTGATATTTTTACTGAAAAAGTAACACTTCGAGAATAAAGCTCGTTTACTAGATGCGAGAAGTTTTTTTCATGGGCCTCTGAAGTTATTTCATATACTCTTATGTTTAGGTTCGTATTTTGGTCAGAATTATTGTTTTCTGGAAATTCTTCAATCACTTTCATAGCACACATATCCATCTACTCAGTACAAATCTCTCGTATTCTATACTGAGAAAGTTATTTAAACTCAAGAATTCCTTCTTTTTCTTTAGAAAACTCAGACTACTGTGATTCATAAAGAATTGAAATAGACGATATTAAATCACCCAAACCAACGGTTCTTTTAGGATTATCTACCACAATTGTCGGCACTCCCACAAATGAAAAGTAAGATGAATGAAATATTCCCGTCTGATTTGGAGTGTCTCCTTCTGAATAGTTTACCTCAATATGTTGATAAACCCGTTCTAAATCCTTTAATCCTTCATTAGATATTTCCAAGTGAACATCTTCAACTTCTTCTAAATTCATAATACTTGGTCCTTTAACCTTTGTTGCAGCTAATAATGAGGCTAGAATTAAACCGTTTCTTCTTTTTCTTGCGAAATTATTTGTAATTTGCTTTGAAAGAATCATAAAATACCCAAGATAATGGAAATGAATTCTAAGATTTGGGTATTCATCAAAAATCTGTTTTAAAGCATTAAATACAGATACAGGGGTGAAAGAACGCCTTAAATCATCAGCAAGTTTTGGACTTATAATTTCAACAAACAAAATTAGTTCTTGCTCATTCAAACCAATCGAATCAACTAATTGAAATAACACTCTTACAATAGTCCTTCTCAATTCGATATCTCTTGTAGAAGCAAGTTCCAAGTGGATACATAAATCGGGATTGAGTTCCCTCCAGCGCATTAACAGTGATTTAATCGGCCATAAGATATCAGAAAAAGAAATAGAAGAATTCATTGTTTTATTTATCAAATGAAATCCAGATATTACTGCAAGGGGATATTCATTGATGAAGTCATCACAATGTTCCAATAAACCTTTACTGAATTCCATTCTAGTATTTAGCAAATCATGAGAAAGAATAAAACGGTTGAATCTTTTATTTTCAATCTTATAATTTCCCACAGTGTAGGATCCTGGTGCAAATTCAAAGACATAGTGGTAAATAGGAAGGGTGACAGCTGAGTTGGGTAAAGAAATCTTGTTAATAGAATAACTTGTATCTTGTTCTGAAATTGTTAGAATGTTGGGATTCAACAAACTATAGAGTTCTTTATTTAATTGAGGTAAACTGAGTAAAATTTTCTCCATTCCTATTTCATTATATAAATTTGCAATAATTCCGGCTTGACCACCTATTTTTGACTCTTCTATTTTAAAAGTTTCTTCAATCCAATCACAAAGCTTTTGGGAGTTTGTTAAAACTTCATCAGCTCTTTCATATCTTATTGATTGTAGAAGGCAAGATAAAAAATCAGTTTTATTCTCTATAATGGTGTATGTTGAATTCTGTTCTAAATCAATTTGATCAACTATTTCAGGCGGTATTATTCTAGAAATGATATTTGAATCAATTTTAATAATTTTATCAATATTAACATTGAAACCAAGTATAACCCCCGTATTTCTCTTAATTTCATACAGTTTTGCATTCAACACTTCGGAGTAAATATCAAGCCAATTTTCCATTGGATTACTTTTGACGATATTCTTATAAAGAGTTTTTTCTAAAAAACTAATGAGAGTGGTAATTTGGACTGGAAATAGCCTATATTAGGTTGAAATCACTAACTATTGTGTTAGAGGAGATTCCAGTACAATATAATCAAGCTTTTAATTATAGTTTTTTTTCTATGAGGTGTAAAAATGAATCAGAACACTGAATCACATGATATTGAAAAAAGAGAAGACTACGAGGAAGTTCTCAAAGAATTTGGTATTTCCGAGATAGATGGTATTCTCCCAAGAATTGGAACTGACCACTTATTCTTTAGAAGAGGCGTTGTTTTTGCTCATAGGGATTTTGACAAAATACTTAATCGAATTGATAAGAATAAATCTTTTGCAATTATTAGTGGCAGAGGTCCCTCAAATGATCTTCATTTTGGTCATCTAATATTGTTTGATCTAATTCGATATCTCCAAGATAAATATGATTGTAAGTATTTTCTACCTTTCTCTGATGATGAAAAATATGTATTTCGGAAAGTTGATACATTAGAAGGAACATATAATTTAGCTATACAAAATGCAATTGATATCTTTGCTATAGGTTTCAAACCAAACAACGTTCACGCATATATTTCCAGTATAACGCCTAGAATACATTACTTAGCACTTAATTTTTCAATAAATCAAACTTATAATGCAGTTAAAGCAGCTCTTGGTCTAACAGGTGAGGAAAATGTTGGTACGAGCTATTATACTTTTATTCAAGCAGCTCACATACTACATCCTACAATTGACTACAATTTGCCTGTCGTAGTACCAATAGGATTAGATCAAGATGTATATATGAGATTAACAAGAGATATAGCAAGAAAAAGAAAAATATCTTTGCCAGGTTCTCTTTATATCAAATATCTGAAGGGTTTGACTGGAGGTCCCATGTCATCATCAGCAGAAGAAACATGTGTATTTCTTAGAGATGAACCAGAAGTTATCAAGAAGAAGATAATGAAAGCACTTACAGGTGGAAGAGATACCATAAAAGAGCAACGAGAACTTGGGGCAAACCCAGAAGTATGTACAGTTTTTGATTGGTTCAAAAAATACTTTGTCGAAAATGATGAAGAACTAGAACAAATAGAAAGAGATTGTAGATCTGGAAATCTCATCTGTGGTCTCGATTGCAAACCAAAACTCATTGAAATGATAATTAAATACCAAGAAAAATACAAAAGAAGGAAAAAAGAGGTTATCAAGAATATCGACAAGTATTTTGAACATGAAATTGATTTATCTGGTATAGGAAGTGATTAAGTGTGACAGAACATCAACATGATGGAAATCCATTTCGAAGCGTGAAATATATTTCTTCTGTTGATGAAATAATTTCTGTTGCATTTAAACAAGCAAACGCTATTAGGATGAAAACTTCTAAACGTAGATCAAGAGAAGAGAAGATTGCTTCACTTGAAAGGGACAGAATTTCAAAACTCTCTGAAGTAGTATCAGAAAAATTACAAAGTATAACCAAACAATTTCCATGGATAGAAAATATACATCCCTTCTACATAGAACTCTGTGACTTATTGGGGGGCATAGATCAGATTCGGAGAATTTTGGGTAGAATTGATGGAATAGCTAATCAAACTAAGGAAATCGAGAAAGAACAACTGTCTAAATTAAAACTGACTGATCATCCATTAGAAATAGCTAGAATTAGAAGAGAAAATAATGGGAGAATTGCGTCTTTAGTTAAAAAGGCTAGAGGAGATATTAATTATCTAATAAGAACTATCAGGAAATTAAAATCTATTCCAGATTTCAACGTAATTTATCCCACAATTGTCGTTGCTGGTGCTCCTAACGTAGGAAAATCCTCTTTAGTAAGAGACATATCTACAGGTACACCAGAAGTGGGAGAATATCCTTTTACAACAAAAGAAATAGTCTTTGGTCACAGGGATTTAACTCTGACAAATGTTCAGATTGTCGATACACCAGGATTGTTAGATAGGCCTTTTAAGGAGAGAAATATAATTGAAAGGCAAAGCATCACTTCTGTAAGACATATTGCAGATATTATAGTATTTATTTTTGATATTTCAAAGGATGCAGAACTTACGGCTAATGAACAATTAAATCTATTTGAAGACATAAGAACTGAATTTCCTGATGTACCAATAATGAAGATACTTAACAAAATCGATTTACTATCAGAAGAGGAAATAGACAGAAGTATTACAACTTTTAAAACAGAATTTCACATATCTACTAAGGATAGAAACAATCTAGATTCATTAATAGAAGCTTTAGAAGCAAAAGTCATCCACATTGTTAAAACTGCAGATAAATTCAAAAAATTGCAAAAACTTACAATATCAAAGGAATTTCTCCCTCTCAAAGAGGAAGAAATTAATTATGAATTCTAAGAATGTTCTATACAAACATTCCTTCATCTGAATCTTTATCCACATCTTTTCTAGATTTGTTAGCTTGTAAAAGAGATTCGATTTCTTTTTCTATCTTCTCAGCTTCATCCAGTAATTCTTGTACATTAACATTGATATCAAGTATTTTATTGATTTCTCGAATTGCAACACTTGCTGCTACAGGGTCTGGTCTTGATCTTTCAGCGTAAGGTAAAAGAGCTACTGCTTCAAAATCATTTAACTCATAAAACATTAACATATAAGCCAAAGGACCTGTAACATATAACCCTTCATCAAGAAATTGAATTTCAACATCTTTTCTATGTTCTCTGAAAACTTTAGTATAAATGGCCTTGATTTCAGATTCATCTTGTAAGCGTCTATCCAAACCCCCCACAAGTATTGCTTGTTTGAACTTCTGGTCTATAGTCCATTGAACTACTGTTTTTGTAAAATTCAAATGTTCTGATTTGATAGGTTCAAAAATTGGCAAAATTATAACAATATCTCCACCCCTATAAATTTCAAATGGAAAAGTAATTTTGTTGTTCTTTATAGTTATGAACTGTGGAATGTTACTAGTAATAATATAGCCTATTCTCTCTGCGCCTAGTTTGTCAACAAGGTGACTCATTGAAATAAAACCGCATTCACCTATTCCATGCCAACCATTAAGTAATGTACAACCTTCGAAGTTTTGGGGTTCTTTAAAAATAAACTCAAAATCCCCATAAATATTCTTGTTTTTCATAGTTATCGCCTTAATTTAAGAGTCCTAATCTAGTTTATAATGACTAATTTCTGTACAGCAAGATTATTTGTTTAAATACACTTCGTATTATCTGGGGATACATGAATCAAGGAAATAATTTGATGGAATTAATTGAAAAAAAGAAAAAAGAAAAATGAATAAGGAGTAGGAAAACTACTTCTTACCGCGTCTTCTACCACTTCTTCTTGCTGCGATTAAACCAACCTTTCTACCAGGTTGTGCATGTCTTGATACTGTGGTTGATCTTGGGGGACCTTGATGAGCACCACCACCATGAGGATGTGATACTGCATTCATAGCTACACCACGAACTTTTGGATAGAAATGACCTTTAGCTTTCTTTAGGTGGAATTTATTACCAGCCTTCACAAAAGGTTTCTCTGTTCTTCCACCACCAGCAACAATACCTATAGTTGCCCTACAGCGTTGTGGAATTTCTTTCATCTCTCCACTTGGAAGTTGAATTGTGACTTTTCCTTTATCTCTACCCAAAATAGTTGCATATCCACCACTAGAACGAATTAGTCGTCCGCCATCTCCGGGGGTTAATTCAATATTGAAAACAGGAGACCCATCAGGAATTGACTGCAAAGGCATTGTGTTTCCCAATTTAATGGCAGCACCTGCACCATATTGGATTTTTTGTCCTACTCGTAAGCCTTCTGAAGGCAATATGATTTTCTTTAAACCATCTTCAAAAAGAACACGAGCTACTGGTGCACCTCTACCTGGATCGTGAACCAAATCTCTAATTTCACCGGTTATGATCCCAGTGTACTCCAATTTGGCTAGTTTCCTATACTTAACACTACCTTTCTTTTTGTGTGAAGCAGCTCGAAATTGGGAAGTTCCCCTTCCACGTCTTTGAACTAATATTTTTTTACCCATTCACATCACCTTCTTTAGAACAAGCCCATCCTTGATGCTATATCTGCTGCATCATCGAAGTCACTAAGTCTTACATATGCTTTCTTAGTTCCTTTAGATGTAATCAAAGTATTAACTTTGTCAACTTTTACATTGTAAAGTTTTTCAATCGCTTCCTTGATTTGCTGTTTTGTTGCTTTTAAATCAACCAATATTACAAGTTTATTTTCTTGTTCTATTAACTCAAAATCTTTCTCAGATATGAGCGGTTTCTTAATTATTTTGTATGGATCCATCTTTTATTCACCCAAAACGTTCGTTTAAGGACTGTATTGCGTCCTCAGTCCAGATAGTAAGTCTTCCAGGATATGTACCAGGAGCTAACAATTCAGTTGTAAGTTCATTAATTGATATGACTTCTGTTCCTAAGATATTTCTTCCTGCTTTGATTAAGGAACTCTCTTTATCTTTAACAATTATTAAAGGTCCGATAGGAACTTTGTACTTACGTCCTCTCATCTTACCTTTACCTGCACGAATTTTCTTACCGATCTTTATTCTCATAAGTTCTAAGGAAAGTCCGAGATTACCCAACAATTTTATAGCATCACTAGTTTTTTCAATGTTTTCAGCTTTAGATTCAATTACAATTGGAAATTCCATTTTACTCTCAAATCTATGACCTCTTTCACTAACAGCATCTTTTTGAGCTGTGTAAGCAATGGCTGACTTAAGAGCTAGTAAATGTTCCTTTTTGTTGATCTTCTCTATGATGTTCTTCTCTGCTTTTGGAGGATGTGCTTTATGACCACCTTTTGCTTGTGGAATAAATGCAGTTCTTTGGGCACTATGAGTTCGAGACCCTTTTACACGAGGAACACGTGCCGCACCTCTACCTGGTCCCCAATTTTCCACAGATACCAAACGACCCGCTAGAGGACTTACGCCTTTTGGTTGTCTTTTCCAACTTTGTTCAGCAAGAACAGCACGTCTTATGATATCAGGACGTAGAGTTGTCTCAAATACAGTGGGAAGTTCAATTTTTTCACTCATTTTTTGTCCTTTTATTGAATATTTTGTTACATTCATTGTTATCTACCTCTGTCTAACCTTGCTGACTCTTCGTTGAAATGAAGAGAACCTGTGGTTCTTTTATTGCTTGAGGAGCCTGTCTTATATTACCTCTTAGCATAACTGTTCTTTTCTTTGAACCAGGTACTGAACCTTTAACTAATAGATAATTGTTCTTTACAACACCATATTTCACAAAACCGCCTTTAGGTACTATTTGTGCCCCATCTGAACCAATTTGCATTATTCTTTTGTTGTAGTCAGTTCTCATATGGAAACCCATTTGCCCATATCTTGGTATAGTCCACATAGTTCTGGCTGGATGCCATGGACCAATGGAACCTACACCTCGTTTTGTTCCTTTAGATTTGTGCTGAAGTATTTTGATACCATGTCTCTTTACTGGACCTTGGAAACCTTTACCCTTGGTCACACCTATCGCATCAACAAATTCTCCAGCTTTGAAAACATCTCTTATCAGCAGTTCTTTACCTAATAGTGAAAGGCCATATTCATATCCTTCTTGTATAGTGTTACACCCTATTTTTATTTCAGCAATTTGAGGTGTTTTCATACCAATTCCTGTCAAATATGGTTGAGTATGAACTACAGCTCTAAGTTCTAGCATATCTTTAAGATTATCTTCAAATTTCTTCTTTGATTTCTTAAAGTCATATTTCTTTGGAGGTTTTAGTTTTCTTTTGAGTTCTTCCTTAGTTTCAGATGCCATCAGATCTGCTGCAATCTGAAGCCCATAAGCTGTTTTCTTGTAACCTCTTAAGCTAAATATCACTATTGGAGGTGTTTCAATACAAGTTACAGCTGCAGTAACCTCTCTATTCGCCAAGTGACTCCTTGGACGATCTTCAATGTAAACGCAGTGCGTCATCCCTGCCTTTATTCCTAAGAATCCTAATAACTTCGGAGCACCCTCGTATTTTTGCCAATCGCGAGGTGCAGGGACTATTCTTCTTGCTCTTACCCTTCGGTATCCCAATGATGACCGATGGGGAGCACTTACCTTTCTATGCCCCATAAACATCACATTTGTTTATTTCGTTCTAACATGACACGTTTATGTATGTCGTACTCCGGCACAAATAGCTTCATATAAAGATGTCGTTAAGAAAGAGTTTCAATAGAAGCAAATAATCTAAGGAATTCTTGTACACGTCAAGAAACCAATTATATTCAAATCATTCTTAGCTGTAGATATAGTTTGTATTCATTCTAGCTTCCTGAGCTTGGATATCTAAATAATCCAGTAGTTTGTTTTCCAATTTAGTGAACTTGTATAGCCGGCATTTCTTGATGGCCAGATATTGATTGACTGGTCCCATTATATCACCATTCTTATAAGCACCAATTTGAATAAAGGCTTCCATGAACAGACGTAATTCAAGAACTTCTATTTGATCGAGCCGTTTTTCGTATTTTCTTAGCAAGGGATAAATTTCAGTGTAACGTTTGAGTTTAAAATATTCTTGAGCAGCAAGAAGATCAGCAAAAGCTCGTTCTTCTAAGGTCATCCTTTTCTCAGCTGGTCTTTTTTGCAGTGTAGAAACAAGTTCTATAACCTTTTTCTCTTTAGCATTTGCTTTCTTTGCTATTAAGAAATCAAGAATATGTTCAACTCTACGGGTACTTGAAGTGTCAAATTTCTTGATGTTTACCAACTGTTTCTTGGAAAGGTTAGCGTTAAGAAGGAACTCACTGAAGAATGCTGCGTCACTATGATAGGTTTCTAAGTTTTCGATGATATTATTACTCAACTCTTCTAAGTCCTCTAACTTAACATTACTCAATCTTGAAAGAACATAGAATTTTGTTAAGTTGAAATCATGTTTTATTTGCTCTTTATTAAATGAATCAAGATTCTTGGATGTTTCACCTTCCTCTATTAAAACCTCTACTTCCTTCATCTGATAATACGACAGTTCTAATTTTCCTTGAAGAGCATAGCAAGCAGTGAGATGAGCTAAACCTCTCAAATAATATCCTGTGTAAATGCTCTTATCATGAATAGATTTCAGAACATTAATAGATTTCAGAAAATAGTTTTTGGCTCTATCTATAGAAAAACATAGTTTGTTACTTACACCTATAAAGTAGTTAATGATTGCAGCAATTTCTTGTGGAAATTTGTTTATTAACTCGTTCTTACTTATAATCTTCTTAGTTAATTCCATTGATTTCTTTTTATCCTGAGTCTGTTGATAGATTAATAAAAGAATAGCTAAACACTGTGCAAAGCTTCTATAGAAACCATTTTCAAAGAAATAATCAGCACATTTTTCTAGAATATTGGTTGAATTTGTATCTCGTTCTCTCAACCATTTATCAACGGCAAAAGAATACATACAAACATGGTAAGCATAATTTTTGGACTCAAGAAGTTGAACATAATCTATCGACTTATCTAATGATTCTCGGCTTCTTTCCTTTTCACCTCTTAGTTTCCAAATGTACCACTTTTTATAATAAGCTAATGCTAATCCCTCATTATAATTAATGTTTATAGAAATTTCTTCCATTAATTGAGCTAATCGAAATATATCCTGCTGTCTTTCTCTCAAGTGCTCAATTTGGGATATCTTTAATTCATAGAGTTTTACCAAAGACACTTGATCTTTCAAGTGTATGCATTTCTGTATAGCTTTATCAATTGTATCTAATATACTATTGTTATTACGATTATTAGAAGCATAAACTCTAAATCTATCTATAAAAGAAGACATAGATTTAACAGAACGAATAGCATCAAAATCTTTAACCTTATATTCCATAGTTAAGCCACCAACAAATGAACAAATTACTCTTTTCATTTAAATATAGTCAAGTAAGTTACAGCTAGGTTACATTTTTACGCATTTTACAGAAAAAGAAAAGAGAACATTATGGATTTAAGGTGTCCACAATGGAGGAAGTATGTCACCATCTCCCTCATCAGGATCATATCTTTCTTTGAACATTCTAACTCACTCGTAGGAAAGGGTCACTATAATAGTTGAACCAAGCTATTAAAACACCTCAAGAAAGAAGATGACAGGAAAAGAAATAGAATAGGATTTAACATAGTATATTAACGGAAGAAAATTACTAAGTTACTATAATTCTGAAATGGCTTCCATTTTTTTGATATGTAATAT
>Ga0272441_10005616_pt1 | contig 21623 bp, 56 predicted proteins | sample SSMProp6N_FD_193582 | JGI IMG/M metagenome (GOLD analysis project Ga0272441, IMG submission 193582) | Marine sediment archaeal communities from Little Sippewissett salt marsh, Falmouth, MA, United States - SSM-Prop-6N | ecosystem: Environmental > Aquatic > Marine > Wetlands > Sediment ... | reverse complement strand
TAAGAAAATTAAAGAATTAAATTTAAAAAGAAAAGATCTGAAAAGCAAATTAAAAAATATTGATAAAAATTTAGAAAAAAATTTATCTGAATTAAGAATAGAAAAAGATGAAATAGTAGAGAGGTTAAGTGAATTAACTTCTCAAATTAATGAATATAATTCTAGAAAAAAAGATGTAGATAAATTGAAATATGAACTTAAGATTTTGTATGATGATGCTAACGTTTACAACATGTTAAAAAATATTTTTAGTAAAAATGGAATAATAGCTGAAATAATTAAAATTTCGATAGATGAGATTCAAGATGAAGCAAATAAGATATTGAATGATATTAGTGATGATAATAAAAAGATAATATTTGAAACGTTAAAGGAGAATAAATCAGGAAATGTGAAAGATACCCTAGATATATTTATAGAAAACAATAATAATTTAAGAAAATATGAAAGTTTTAGTGGTGGAGAGAAGACAATAATAAACTTTTCTATAAGAATGGCATTAAGTAGAATATTGTCTCAGAGAGAAAGAGCTTGGTTTGATATTATAATTTTAGATGAAGTTTTTGCATCTCTTGACAAATATCATAGAGAACAAATGACAAATGTTATAAATTATCTTAAATCTATATTTAAACAAATTTTTATTATTAGTCATACTGAGCTCCAAGATTCTTTCCCAAATTTAATAAGAATTGAAAAGAATGGAAACACAAATACAAGTTATATAAAAAATATTTTATAATGGAGAATAATATGTCAAAAATAATGAGAGTAATGATTATTACTGATAAATCAATAAATGTATTTGATACTAACCAAAGAGAAAGTGATGTTAAAATTTCTCCGAAAGATAATAAATTAGAATTAAAGTTGGAAATAGACAAACATACAAAATATGAATATATTAATAGTGCAAAAAAGGAGATAAGCAAATCATTTGAGTTGGGAAAAGGAAGTAGCAAGGAAATATAACAATAAATGTCCACATTGTAGTGTTGAAGAATGTAGCCCACATCATATAATTCCAAGAGGATGCAAAAGAACGAAAAATATTTTAGAGAATGGAATATATTGTTGTAATTATTTACATAGAGTTTTTGAAGGAAAATATGGGAAGAAAAAAAAGGAAAAAGCAATTGATATTTATGTAGGAAGAGAAAGGTATAACAATTTATTAAAAATAAAAAGAGGATTAGCAAGTTTAGAGGATTTTAATTATTTAATAATAAAATGAAAGGAACATTAGATAATATAAAAAATATGGAAGAAAGATTTGATCTTATATTAATAGATGGAATGAATATCTCTTATAAATTTTCTTGGGTTCATAGAGACCTTACAAGCAAAGACGGGAAAGAAACTGGTTTATTTTTTGGTGTTATAAGATTTATACATTACTTAAAGAAAAAATATAAATGTAAAAGAATAATTATTTTATGGGACACAAAACCAAAATACAAAAAATCTATCAGTAATGATTACAAAGCTAATAGAGATCATTCTGATAAAAAGAATTTTTTTAAACAAGTAAAAGAATTAAGGTATTTATTATCTTTATATAATATAGACCAAGCTTATTCAAATGGTTATGAAGCTGATGATTTGGCATGTTTTTTTGTAAAAAGAGAATTAAAAACAAGTAAAGAAATTTTACTTGTAAGCAATGATAATGATTGGTTTCAATTACTTTTAAGAAAAGATATAAAAATATTAAAAGGAAATGAGATTTTTAATAGAGAGACTATAGAAGAAAAATACAACTTAAATATAGAAAAGCAATGTTTGTTTAAAGCTATAACTGGAGATGGAAAAGAAAATGTTAAAGGAATTCCAGGTATTAGAAAAAAATTAGTTTGGGAGCTTATTGAAAATGTTGATTCTATAGAAGAGGTAATAGACAAATGCTATTTAGAAGACAATAAATGGTATTCTGAAATAATTAAAAATAAAGATACAATAATAAAAAATTATAAATTAAAAGAGTTAATTTCAGAAGGATATGATATTCAATACATTGAAAAGAAAAATGATTTTAAAAAATTGTTATCTATTTTAAAAAAATATAATATGAATTTTTTAGTAAGAGAGTTGGGAAATGAGTAAAAAATATTTTGTTGGTTTAGATTTATCACTTTCTAGTACTGGAATTACTATAATAGATGAAAAAGGAAAATTAATTTGTTTAGAAACAATTACTAGTGAGAAAACAAAATCAAATGTTAATTTTAGATTTTCTAGATATTTAGAGATAATAATAAAAATAAAAAGTTTTATAATAAAATATACTAAGGAATACAAAAATATAGAAATAATTGCAATAGAAAGTCTGCCAATTTATAGAAGAGGCGGAGTTTTAAATTTATTTGAGTTAGGATCATTAGTAAGATATTATTTATATAAAAACAAAATTTTAATGATAGAAATATCACCTATGACTTTGAAAAAATTTGTTAATGGAAATGCAAGTGGAATGGATAAGAATATAATTTGTAAAGAGGTTTTTAAAAATTTTAAAGTTGACGTTAATACTAATGATGAAGCTGACTCATTTTTATTAGCATTATTTGGAATGTTGTATTATAGGTTTAAGGTAAGAAAATATACTGATATTATTTTAAGTAAATATAAAAAGTATAGATATGATATAGTGAAAAAATTTGTTGAAAAGGAAAGAGAAGTTTTAAAAAAAGATTTGAAAAATATAAAAAAATAGGAGGAGTAAAATGGCTCAATTAATTAATAGTAGAGAAAAAGGTATGAGCAAAGAGGAAAAATTAAAATTAGAGTTAATGAGGACATTGGCAGCAGGAAAAGGGTTTAATTTAAGAGAGCAAACTGTTGATTTTAACTTTAGAACTGGATCTAATTTTTCTAAAATGGCTGATTTTTTATTGAAGAGATTTGATATTAATTTTAAAAATAAAGGCGAGGAAAATGTTTTTTGGCCAGAATCTGATTTAAAATGGGATGGCAAAACGGAAGCAAAACAGGAGAAGAAAACTGAAGAAAAACCACAAAAAGATGTTATAGCTGAGCAAACAGGTCAAACTGAAGGAATAGATGTAAGTGAAATTCCTTTAGATAAAGCTTCTTCTGAAAAGGGAGGTGAAGATGATAACAAAGAAGAAAATGAAAACAAAAATAACCAAGCCAAAAAGCAAAATAAAAAACAAGAGCAAGAAAAAGGGAAAACCCAGAAACCAGAAAAAGATAAATAGATGCATAAGATGTGGAAAGAAAACATATAAAAATAATTTATATTGTTCTGAATGTTTAAAATCTAAATATTTGAAAAAATATATAAAGGAAAAAAGAGGAAGAAAATCTAGGTTTTTGATTTGTAAATGTTGTGGTTCTTCAAAAAATGTAATGCCATTTTTTGGTTTTTGCACAACATGTTATAATAACACAAGGCCTTTAAGGGAAGATTTAAAAAATGAGAGGTGAAAGTATGATTGAAAAAATAAAAAAATTAGATTTGAAAATATTATTGTTTATAATAACTGTTTCTATTTGTTTTCTTTCCTTAGTTGAACTAAGCAGATTAATAGTTGATAGTGGTAAATATAAAAATAAAGTAGCTGCAGAAATTCTTGCCCTTAGATCTGAATTTGATTGGACTAAGATGCCTGATGCTGAAAGCAAATACACCAAAATGATGATAGATATATTGACAGCTTTTTCGTATAAATATGACCAAAATTATAAAAAATCTATGAATAAAGACCAGAAAATAAAGTATATAAGATTTAATTATAGGTGTGCTACTATATTGTTTTTTGGGTTATATGATGTTCCAATAATACATAAAATGGAAAGTAGTTTTAATCCATGGATGGATCATGATTATGGAGAAATAGGGATAGGTGGGATAAAATGGCCAACAGCTTTATTAGCTGAGAGATTATTAAGATTTATGCCAGATAATATAAGAAGGCTTTTATATTTTGAGCTAAAATCTAAAAAAGATTTATATGATCCTATAACAAGTTTAAAAATAACTTATGCATTACTTTGGTGGGAAAGAAGAAGTTTTCAAGGGAGGGAAGATTGGTATGTTTCAATATATCATTGGGGCGGATTCTTGTCAAAATATTGGGATAGAGGTGAAGGAAAAGTTCCAGTTAGTTTTACATTAAATGGAAAAAAGTATAATGTTATAAAATATTATTATACATTTAGAGAAATGAAAGAGGCATATGAATCTGGTAAGCTAGAACCTTGTAAAGAAATAATTGAAAAATGGCAAGCTTATTTCAGTAGAATAAGAGAGGAAGAAATTGATTTTAGAAAAACTAGATCTATAATTAGATCTTTGAGAAAGAAAATAAAAAATTATGAAGAGGCTTCTAATGAAAAAGATGAGAAATTAAAAGAACTTAAAAAAGAATTAAAAAAAGCAAATAAAAGATTGAGAGTAATTTCTAAACAATCTAGAAGTGGGAAAGGTGTTAAAGCTTTAAAAAAAGTAAAATGGGTTGCAAAAGATATTTTAAAGAAAATAAAAGTAGGTGATAAAATTTCTATTGGTTTTATCATTACTTTTATTTTATGCTGTTTCTTTTTTATATTTTCTGTATATATTTACATTGTTGGATTCATTTATTTTTTTAGAAAAGCTTTTAAAAAGAAAATAAAAGAGGTAATTTATAATGAAGCATCAGCGACAAGTAATCAATGATTTTTTAAAAGATTGTAATGAAAATTTTATAAAAATAAAGGAAATATCTTTTTCTAGAAGTGATTTTAAGAAAATGATAATGGCAATACCGATTGAAAGAAGTTCTTTAACAAAATTAACTAAAGATATTTTCAAAAATAAAAAATTTACTTATAATTCAATATTTGGAAAGGTAGATATATCATGGAAGGAATAGGACAAATTTGTCAGAGATGTATGAAAGAAATAACTGTAAAAGATGATGAGGAAAAAAATGGTCCTATTACTATAAGCAATCTTCCAGGATATTATCATAAGAAATGTAAAGCTTATTTTGATATGGAAATAGTTGGGAGGGGTAATGTTGTTGAAGATTTAAGTAAAAGTGATATTTACAAAAAAATAAAAGAATAGGAGGAAAAAAATGAAAGAATATTTTAAGAAAATTTGGAGTGAAATAAAATTAAATTTTTGGGTTTTTTTTAAATCACATTTTAAAATAACTAAAACTGATAAATTTTATATTACTCCAACAATGTTATCTTTTTATGGTAATATCAAAAAGATTAAAAGAAAGAAATATAGAGTTGTTTATGTAGCAATTCTTTTTTTAACATATGGTATTTTAATAAAAACAAAAGCTATTGAGTATAAACCAAAGAAAAAAAATAAAAAAAGAAGAGCAAAAAAATGAAGCAACTTGAAAGTATAAAAAAAATAAAGAAATTTGAATATGTTGAATTTAAGCATAAATGTGAAGGATGTGGTAATGAATTGAAAGTAGAAGTAGATTTTAAACAATCTATAAAAATAAGGTGTATGAATAAAAATTGTAAAATGTATAAAATTACAGTAGAATTAAAAAATTATCATTTTATAAGAAGGAAACCACAATAATGGAGAAAGAATATGAATGAAATTCAAAATGCCTTATTAAAAGCAAATGTAGTAACAAAAGATTATATTAGCAAATTTAATAGAGATCAGAGAATAGAATATGAGAAAGACACTGATGGTATTGAAATAGATAAGGAGATGGAAAATGAAAGAAAAAATAGAGACAATACCTATAAGTAATTTTTGTAGGAAAAATAAATTAAGCGTGGTTAAATTAAAAAATTTAATCAAAAGAAAAATTATAAAAGATGGAGTCCATTGTATAATTGATGAAAAGTTACATACAAAATATATAAAGATTTTTTCTGTAAGAGAAGATGAGATTTTGGAAATATATAAAGAGCATAAATATATTTCTTATTATTCAAAAGGACGACCAGAACATATTGGGACTATTATGATAGAGAGAAAAAATGAAGACAATTGATTTAAAAAAATGTGATGATGATACGGTTTTAATGTGTCTAAATTGCCATTATACTAATACAGCTGATGTTTGGAAAAAAAATAAATCAAGATGTAAAAAATGTAGTAGCAAAGCTTTCATTGAATTTTCTTTCTCTAATATTTTTGGGTTTAAAATACCAAAGGGGAAAACAACGACAAGGAGAAAAAAATATGAAAGAAAAGGAAGCAGTGACAATAAAATTAAACAAAAACGTAGAGATGATAGTAAAAAGAAACAACAAAGAAGAAATGATACTAGCAGTTCATCATCTAAACGGACCAAAAATGTTCATAAGATGCAACGAAAAAAGAGAGTTAAAAAAATTAGCAAGAGAAATTCTAAAAATAGTAGAGTGACAACTTTAGACAATTTAATAAAAAGCAAAAAATTATGAAAAGAGATTTAAAATGGTATAAAAAAAGATGGTTGACTTATTCACAGGTTTGTAAAAAAACAAATATAACATACAGCTTAACTAAAAAAATAATAGATAAATATATTGATGAAAAATATAAAGTTGAATTCCCAAGTATTCATAATACTCAGAGGTTCTGCCATCCTAAATGCATAAAAGAAATTATTAAAATAAGAAAGGAAAAGTATAGAAAATGCAAAAGAGAATTTAATTAGGAGGTATATATGATAAAAGTAAAAAATGGTGATATTTTGTCATTACAATGTGATAGAATATTTAATATGATATCAAAAGAGTTACAAAACAAATACCTAACAAATGATGATAGAATAGAATTTTTTAATGCTTTAGGGAGTAATATACAAAAAATATTATCAACTTATAATAGTTATGGAACAACATTAATTATAAATAAAGGAAAAAGATTTTATAGGATTGTCGTTTTTGAAAATGAGATTTGGATAGAAAATGAGGAAAATGAAGGTATGGGAGAAATAAAAGATGGAAAATTCTTTGATATGATAGATAAATTTTTTAAGGAGAATTTTTAATAATGAGTGAAAAGAAATTAATAGAGATTATTAAGAAAAAAATACAGAATGAATATGAGAGAGAAAAATTTACTTATAATACAATTAAAGGTAAGGCACATAAAACTTTTAGAGAAGGTACTATGCAGGCTTATGGAGAAGCATTAGATATAATTAAGAAATGTGAAGAAGAATATAATAAAATGGAGAAAAAAACATGAGTAACATAAATCATCCTAAACATTATAATATGTCTAAGTTTGAAGTCATTGATGTTATAGAAGAATGGAATTTAAATTTTCATTTAGGCAATGTTATAAAATATATAGCAAGACATGAATTCAAAGAAAAATCTTTAGAGGATTTAAAAAAAGCCAAATGGTATTTAGATAGATATATAGATAAAACTAGCAAAAAAGAAAATAAAAAAATGGGTGGAATTCATAAATGCTTAAAATGTGGTAAAATAGTTAGCAACTCTGTGGAACATAAATGTGAGGTGAAAAGTGTTAAATAAAAAGAAGTATATAAAGAGTATTTTAAAACAGATAAAAGATATATTAGAGAGTGCAAGTGTAGAAGATATAAACACTGAGATTTTTTATGGAACTAATGAATTCCTAGCTTGTTCTTTTAATGTTCCCAAAATTGAGCATAATGGATCAATTACTTTTGTCTTAAGAATAAATAAAGGGGCTACCAAGATAATTCATAGAGGCTCAGGAATAGAGACAATTGATTTGTTAAAAGAAAGTTTAAAGGAATAATAAAATGAATTTAACTATAGAAGCATTAAGAAAATATCTTGAAGACAATAACATAACCAAATATAGATTGGTAGAAAATTGGAATGATCTTTCTTTAATCTTGGTTTTTCCATCTAGTTTTGAAAATAAAAGAGAGGAATTACTAAATATATTGAAAAGAGATATTATACCAGTAGGTATTATGTTTGATATTTTTTTAAGTGATAAATTTGAGGGGAATAGAATGTGAAAGAAAGATCTTATAAAGAAATAATTAATAATTTAGAATTTTTAGATATGTATGATGTAATTTATTTAATAGAGAAATTAAAGAAAGAAAATTCAAATTTAAAAAGAAAAATAACAAGGATGAAGAAAAATGAAGAAAAAAGATCTAATAAATAAGCTAAAGTATATATTAGAATATTTCAGAAAATGGAAAGATTCCCAAGCTCTTCAAATGCTAAGTGATTTGATTAAGGAACTTGAAAATGAAAAAGAAAAAGATTAATTTGGAATCTGAGAATATTTATGTCATGATGAATGGGAGGTTTATAGGAAAATGTGTTAGTATGATATTTGAAGAGAATAAAGATATGAAAAAAAATGTTAGAGTGTTAAAGGTACCTAAAAAGAATAAATTTAATATATTTACTAAATTTAAGAATGTAACTTAAGGAGTAATATGTGTTAAAACAGACCAATTAGAAAAAGAAGGAACAGTAATGAGTTGTATAATAGAAACAATAGTAGAATATGTTAATGAGAAGATAAAGAATATAAATCCTAGATTGAATTGATTTGGAGGAAATTAAGTGGGAGAAAAAAATATAAAAAAACAAAAAGACTGGGTAATAAATAATAAAGATAAAATAATAAATAAAATAAACAACAAATTCAAAAAAGAGAATATACTTAATGAATATGGCCAGACAATGGAATTTAGTAAAGAAGAATCAGAGAGTATAATGCCTATTATTATCTCTTCAATTTTAGAAGTATTAGAGGAGTATATATGATGTGGAAGAAATTTAAAGGACAAAAACTTAATACTAGTGATCTAGTATGGTTTAAGGATAGTGGGCTTGCATTTGTTGATAGCAGCTTGTCAACAGGCCAACCTGATAGATTTTCAAGTATACCAGAAGGGTGGTCTTTTGGTGACGTAGATGTGAATCAAAGAAGTTTTGATAAATGGGGTGCTGCACATGTAAGAGAGAACGGATGGGTATATCAGGATAAAAGATGGGGTGGTAAAAAGTTTGATAGAATAACTCATGTTATGAGGATTAAAAAACCAGTAATTACGGAGAAAAAATGAAAAGAAAAAAATATAAATTAAAAATTATTAGAACAATCTGGCCATATAAGGAAGGATATGGAGTCATTGATAGAGAGAATAATATTCTTCTTTCTAGTGGAATGGCAAAGAAAAGAGCTAAAGAATATTTAAAAGAATTAAAGGTGGAGTTATAGATATGAAATTTTTATCATGGGAAGAAGGAAGAAAATTATCTGATAAAGAAAAGATAAAATATTTACATGATTTTATGAAAGTAAAAAATAAAGAAGATCATCAAGATGATGATGATTGGGAATTTTGTAATAAAAATATAATTGGATGTTTTTGTATCGTTGGCTTTCCTTATGAATTAATGTGCCCTCTTTGTAGAGATAATAGAAACAAAGGAGATATTTATTCACGCTGTGTGTGCCCACCGAAATTTTAGGAGATTATACAGTATTATTTAAGTATATGGGAATAAAATGCAGGAAAGAACACGTCCAGGGATAAGAAGAAGACAAGTAAAATTTTTTTACTTGTAAAAATCTTTAAAAATTCAAATATAGAGGAAGCGCCTATAAAATGACTAATAAAGACCCAGAAATTTTCGAGAAGATAGAGAAGAAAAAAAAGGAATTGATGAAGATAATTGAACGAGAAAGAAAAACTTCTAGCACAAAAAAAAGAGAAAAATGGGAAGATTTTAAATATTACAAGGACGGGCGGATAGTTATACGATGTCAAGCAAAATTGCAGTCATCTCATCCTCCTAGACAATGCCCATACCCAGCTTTAAAAGGAAGGGTCGTTTGCAGAAGGCATACTGGTGTAAATTTAGAGAAAAAAAAGGAGATAAGGGAATTGAAGAAATCATTAGGGTTATATGATATTGGCAAAGATGCTGCTTTACAAAAAGAACTAAGAGAATTGGAGGGTCTTGCAGAAGAAGATCTTACAAATACACTTGATGAGTTAAAATTATCAGTTGTTGTTTTAAGAAAATTTCTAAAAGCAAAAACTGATGATGAGATAGCAGAAAACCCAGGCAAACTAATGTGGTTGTTAGACAATATAGTTAGATTTAAGAAAACACATTGGGAAATGAAACATGCTCCAAAAGTATCATTTACAGTAGAACAAGTTGAATATATGTTTATGAAGTTTAGAAATATAATAATAGATGTTGTAAAGGATCCAGAAATGCTTTCAAATATCTCCAGAAGAGTCCAGGAGTTAGGTGCTGAGATAAGAGCTCAAGGATTTAAAAAATAATTGTTAAAAAAATCTTGGAGTTGTATATATTATATATGAGGTAGTTATGCAGACATTTTTACCATACAAAGATTTTGTTAAATCAGTTAGATGTTTAGACAACAAGAGACTCGGGAAACAGAGAGTAGAAGCTTACCAGATATTATTAACATTACAAAATTTACATTGTGGATATAAGTATAGATGCAAAAAGTGTGGAAAAAAATATGGAGAAAAACTAAATAAAAACGATTCAATGATATGTTTAGAAAAATATGATGGAATATTATGTGGTGGTAAAATTAGAAAAATAGGTTGGTTAAACCACCCAGCAATTAGAATGTGGTATAATTATGAAGATGCATTGATTATTTATTTTAATGATTGTGTTGATGAATGGGTCAGAAGAGGATTTGTTAATAATATGAATATTATTAAACCATATGGGAAAATAATATATCCTAAATGGTTAGGAAATAAGGATTTTCATCTAAGTCATAAAAGTAATTTATTGAGAAAAGATTATATGCATTATAATAAATATTTCAAGAACGTTCCTAATGATTTGCCATATATATGGTTTGATGAAAAAGGAAAGAGAATATGATAGAGCAAAATAAAAAATTTAGAAGATATTTAAAAAAATTTAATATAAATGAATATACTATAGTAGTAAAGTTTAATCAAAAAGGAAAAATATATTTAAATTTGGTTTTGTTAGAAAAAATAAAAAAAGATATAGAAGTTAAAATATTAAATTATATTGAAAAGAATATTGTTCCCGTAATGTATTTGGGTGTTGTAATAATTACTTTTGAGTATAAAAAAATATAATGGGAGAAAAATATGATAAGTAAGAGAGAATTCGGAGGTATCAAATGAGAGAATACAGAGGAAAAAGAGTTGATGGAGAAGGTTGGGTTTATGGAAGTTTAATGATTTTTGAAAATGAGTTTTCTATATTGCCAAAACAAAAATGTCATGATGTTATTGTTCCTGATTTGCATTTTCATGAAGTCAACCCCGAATCAGTCGGGCAGTGGACAGGGTTGAAGGATAAGAATGGTAAGAAGATTTTTGAAGGGGATATATGTAAATCAATATCACATAATATATCAAGAGTAATATTATTTCGTAATAGTCAATATTGTTTTGGAGAATGGCATATTGAAGAAATACCGGGACTTTTAAAAGTCAAAGGAAATAAATTTGACAACCCCGAACTACTGGAGGGTGAGGATCAATGAGTAAAGGAGAAGGTATGAAAGATAAATATTATTACATTAGCGGAATTGAATACGATAACGATTTGATGATTTATGGAAGTACATTTGAAAAAATTATACAAGCCCCGTCTTCTTCAAAAGCTAAACAAAAACTTAGTGATTTTTTCGATATGAATTTAGTGAAGATTTATGAAATTTATGAGACTAGTAGTGATGCTATGATTTAATTTCACTGGGTAAAGGAGAAGGTATGAAGATGTATAACAATTATAAAATACATGATGAAAATAAGGTTGAAATCATAACAGTTATAAAAACATATTTAGAATTGCGTGGAAATGGTAAAGATGATCCATTTAGACGTATTACACAATATTGGACATTAGATGGGAAGTTGTTGGCTGAGAAAGATATAAATAAGGAGTCCCTATGAACAGAGAGAAATTGAGAGAAATAAAAATGGAATCAAGAAAACATGGCAAATCATTAGAAATGTTAATTGATTTTATTAAAACAATAAAGAATAAAAAAACAGCTATAATTCATTCAAAAGATTATGTTGTGATGGATAGAGAAAGTTATAACAAACTCACAACATATTCGGAAGAACATTGCAAAATCTGTGGTGACAAAGTGGATGAAATGAAATACAAATTTCCTAAAACTGATTACTTATTATGTCATACTTGCTACGGGAAAATATATGATGAAATAGGTGTGCAGTTGAAACGGGATAGGGAAAAGGTTATGAGGGTGATTGATGAGTGGGAACAAGAAATCCCTTTATCCCCTTATGATGAGAAATGGTATATGATAGATGATAAAATAATAGCCGAACTCAAACAAAAGCTAAAGGAGGTTTATAATGGCAAAAATTGAAGAAAAAATTTTTAGAGAAGAATTACAAGCATTGGCTGAAAAATACAATGTTAATATAATTTATAGTGCTTTTTTAATACAAGATAAAGATGGTAGGAAATTTGCATCAGGAGTAGCTCAGAAAAGTAAGTGTTTTACAGCATATGAGTTAATAGATCTTTTAGAAGCAAGCTCAAGATCACACCAATTTATAAGAGAAAAAGTAAGAGAACTTTTATTTAGGGAGAAAAAATGAAAAAAAGATTTAAGAAAAATGATGTATTAAGAGTGGAGTTAAAAATAGAAAATAATAGTTTAGTTAATTTAAATAATGAAGATGTTAGAATTTTAAGAGAATTAGCAAGAATAAATGGGCTTTGTTTAAGAAACTATGTTGGAATGGCTTTAAAAAAACATATAAAGACTAATAAAAAATACACTGACATTTATAAGAATTATTCAAGTAAATAATGTTAATGATTTTTTTATTTTGTATATATTTTCGTAAAGGAGATCTTAATGAGTGATAAGAAAGAAGTAAAGAAGCAAAAGAAAAAAACAACTGTAGAAAAAAGTGGTGAAGCAAATAAAAAGAAAAGAGAAATAGATAAATCTAAATTGAAAGAAAAAAATAAACATGTTGAAGGGTGTAAATGGAGAGGGAATCATTTGCAGCATGAGATAGAACTAAACAAAAAAAGAAAGAAGAATAGAATAAGAAATAAGATAGCAAGAAAAAGTAGAAGAATAAATAGGAAAAGAGGATGAATGAAGGATGATAGTAAAGCTTTTAGAATGATATTAAGGAAATTAAACAATAAGGAGAATAATCATGTGGATAAGAAGTCAAGATAAAGATTGTTTGATGAATTGTACAAGAATAATAATAAGTCATGGAGGAGAGCAGATAGCAGGAACTGATTCATCTGGTTCATCTTATTTTTTAGGAAATTATAAAAATAGAGAAAGATGCAATGAGATATTAAATGATATGGAGAAAGCCATACATATACAGAAATATCCAAAGAAAGAAACTGATGCAGATACTGTTTTTGATTATTACAGTATATATAGAATGCCGGAGAAATAAGAATGGTTTATAAAAGAGAAGATCTTGCAGAATATAAAGAATATAGTGTTTCTGGTGATGGAGAGGTTTTTTCAATAAAAAGTGGTGTTAAAAAAAAATTAAAACCAATGAAAAAGCCAAATGGCTATCTTTATGTAACCCTTTGTAAAAATGGAAAAAAGAAAAATTTTTATATTCATAGATTGGTAGCAATTCATTTTGTAAAAAATAAATATGATAAAATATATGTTGATCATATAGATAGGAACAAAGAAAATAATTATTATAAGAATCTTGAGTGGGTAACACACAAAGAAAATATGGACAGGAAAAATGGAGTTATAAGTTAATTTTTTTATTATTTTGTATATATAAATATTAAGGAGTAATCTATGAGAAACATATGTTTAAATTGTGGAAATGAAGAAATAATATTGAAATATGCTAATAGTGATTTTAATATTTATGAATGTATGAAATGCAAAAAATTTATTTTTTATTGGATTAATAAAAAAAGAAGCAGTAAAAATATTACTTATATGAGTGAAGGGCAGCTGTTAAAAAGAAGGGAGGAATTAAAGTGACAAAAGTTTTGGGAATGACAAACAAAAAATATATGAAAGAACCACGTTTCATTAAGATGTGTGAATTAGCAAATATAGAACCTACAAGAAGGCAAGCTTCTAAATTTAAAAACGGAAAAGGGAGAGCATATAAAAAAGCTATAGAAATGAAAGGAAAAATAGATGGATGAAAAATGTTTTTTAAACGATTCAGATTTAAATGAATTGATAAATATCTTGGATAAAATGGAAAATTTTCTGAATGAAACATGTTTAAGTTGTAATACCATTGATTGTGTTTATGAAAATGATCCCGGATTGTGGAAAAGTGAAGAAAAAATACGTCATTTAAAGAATAAGTTGAAAGAAATAAGGTATATAAGACTATGAAAGATGGTTATTTTGATTTCTTAATAAAAAATAGTAATAATGAAAAAATAAGCCAAGAAGTTTTAGGCAAAGCAATAAAAGAATATGATAAAAAATGTAAGGTATACAAAAGAAACATTGTTATGTTTAATGATATTACAGAAAGAGTTGGAAAATGGAAATCTATAGAAGTAAAAGAAAATAATAATTTTTCTATAAATCTAATTGTAAATGAAAAGTATAAAAATGTAGCTAATAAGTTAAATTTTCATATTTTTGGGCAAATAAAGAAAATGAGTACAGATATAAAGACAAAAGAAAAAATCATAGAGGATTTTGATTTGTTTAGTATTGTTGCTTATTTAGGAGGAAATAATGGGTAAAAGTGGAATAATAAAATTTATAGAAGAGAATGAAAGATTAGATGATGAATATAGAGATCTTGAAAAAAACAATCCGCCAAAACAAATAGAGCAAGAACAAACTATTTTAAAAAAAGCTGGTGAAGATATTTCTAAAGAACAATTTGATTTGTATTTAGAAAAAGTTAGATGGAGAACTTGGCCAAGAGGGTGTAAACATTATGCTATTTATAATCATAAAGATCAAATGACAAATTTTAGTGTATATGAATATGATGATAAGAAACATTTAGAATTAGAGTTGATATGGGAAGAATTAATGTTTGGTGGAGATTATTGTGGAATACTTAAAAATGATTTAAGGGATGCTAAAATTACTTATTGTAATATGGGATATTTATGGCTAACATGGGGTAGTTTTACAATTCATTTTGGTAATCATGATAGAGTATTAAAAAAATCTGAAGAATATTTAAGAAGCTTACCTAAAGATTTTGAAACAAGAGTATATTGTAGTGATTGTAATAAATTACAAACAAAGTCTTATAAGAAAAGTGCATTATATTTAGTAATGAATTCATTATCTATGGGTTTAAGCAAAGCATTTGGAAGCCCGCCTGCTTGTGAAAAATGTGGGTCTACAACATTTGGGGATTTAAATATTCACACAGATATGTTTTATTATAGGGTAAGTACAGGAAGAAGAGTGAAATATGAAACATTAAAGAAAATAGCTAAAAAACAGAGAATAAAATATGATGACTTATTAAGAATTGAAAAAAATGAAGAAACAACAAAAAAAATTAGAGAAGAAAACAAAAAAAAAGAATAAAAGGGGAAGAAGATAAAAAATTGATAGATAAAATAAATAGTATAAAGATAAATGTATAAGGTTCTAATATATGGTATCAACAATTATATTAATTATTGCAATTTGTTTTTTTATTCTTGGATTTATTGGTGCAGTTTTACATGGAGGGGAAGATATTCGAAACAGAAGTCTTTCTATGGATGAACATAGATGGTATAGATTTGGGTTTCATCAAGTTTCTGATTATCTTCAAAAATTAGATAGAGAAAAAAATGGTGAAACTTTAATATTATGTAAGCAAAAATATAATCATTTTTTACTTGTAGATAAATATGGTGAAGTAGGAATTATTTTGTGGGAATTTAAAATGGATAAAAATTATAATAAAACGAAAAAAATTTCAGAAAAATTGGTTGAGCATTATAAAAGCTGGGATGAGTTTAAGGATCATGTATTGAGCATTTTATACAAAGATTATAAATGCCCTGAAAAAAATCAATATTGGAAAAAGAAATGAAGGAATTAAACTCAATTATAGAATTGTTAAAAAGAGCGAAAAAGAATAATACCAAAGGCATACATTTTTATGACAAAAAATTAAATCTTGATATTATTGATATGATATATAAGTTAGAAGTAAAAAGAAAGAAAAGTTTAAAATATAAGATTAATAGAATAATAAATAAGCATTTAGAAAATATATGAAAAAATATGAATATTATACAGAAAAAGAACTGAAAAAAATGTCTCTTGATGAGTTAGAGGAATTATTTGATGAATTATTAGATTTTTCTACAGAATACTCACATTTATTGTTAAGGTTTATAGAAGAGAGAGGCGGTTAATTTTTGTTTACATATTAAAAATTTTGTATATATTAATATTGTTAAGGAGATATAAATGCAAAAATCTTTAGGTTTTACAGGAGACAATAAAAGAATTAAAAAATTAAATGAAAAAATAAAATGGGCTTGTATAAAAAGAAATTATAGAAGAATAAATCATTTAAGAACAATGTTGAAAAGGATAAATAAATGATAACATTTTATCAATTAGGATTATATGAATACATAAGTATTTTTAATACTATTATTACTAAAGATGGCGAGATTAACAATAAAAAAAGTAGAGTTGAATTAATTAATATAAAAAAAGGTGATAAAATAGAAGTAATTGGGTTTGATAAAGAATTTATTGTAATTAAATTGAAAAATCACAATGATGAGATTGTTAGAATTAATAAAACACAATTAAATAGTAATTTTTATAAAAGTTTAGATGGATATCCAGAAGCTCCAGAGCCAGGAGGTGTTCAATGTTATTGACTATAACATGGGTAGTTGTTCTTTTAATTGCAATTATTTTAGAAATAAGTATAAAAATTGAAATGAAGAAAATTAAAAAAATATCTTCATTTAAAGATGTTGATAATTTTTTTAATTTGCTGGACGTTTGCGAAGATATAGAGAAAGATGCTTTAGAAATAAAAAATAATACAGAAAGAAGAGAATTTTTTACTGTTAATGATTATATTATAAAGAAAGAAAAATTTGAAGAAATGAGTGAAATATTGAGGAGAATAAATGGAAGAGAAAATAAAGAAAAAAATTGAGTTAGAAATAAAAAAATTAAGAATAAAAGAAGATGATGTAATAGTATTTAAGTCTGGAAATCTAAACGATAACAAGATTGAGTTATCAAGAATGCAAGAACTTTTTAAAGATAGAGATATGCACAATTTAGCAATATTACTTAATGAAGGTGAATCAATAGAAGTAATAAGCACCGATATTTTAGTTAGGATTTTGAAAGAGAGGGAGAGAAATATAGATTTTAATAAATATTCTAAGCTGAGTCTTCTTGAATTGGTTTTTACTTCATTTCAAGTTCTTCTTAATGCTCATAATGATTTAACCTTAACAGAAGGAATTACAGCTTGTTTAAATACATTAGATGAAAAACCCTCATTAGAGAAAGCTTTTGTTATAAAAAATAAGAGTATGGAATCAGTAGCAATGTTAATTCAATTAATGAAGTATAAGCTAACAACAGAATTTAAAGATTTATTAGTAGAAAAATAATTAAGGAGGATTTTAATGGGTGCTAAAGAAATTAAACAAAAATTGTTTGGAGATTTTATTAATTATTTAAAAACTATGGGAGTGAACGATGGGAATTTTTCTATGGATGTGTGGATGAGTAAAGCTTTTGATATTTTATATGCAGAATATTTAAAACAAATTGAAACATCAAAAGAAGCTTTAAATGTTTTGAATAAGATCCCAATTGAATATTTAGAAAAAATAATCAAAGAAAAAAAAGAGATACAAAAAAAGAGGCAAGATGATGAAAATAAGGCTTCAAAAGAGATTGAAAAAGAAAGAAAGAATGTTATAGATCTTCAAAATAAAAAAAGAGAGAAAGAAAACAATGGAAAAGATATTTCATAAAATAGAAAAAGATGAACCAATACAGGTGAAAGTTGTAGAATTTAATGGTGAAAAATATCTGGATATAAGAAAATGGTATTATGGCAAGAATAATGAACTGCAGCCGTTAAAGAAAGGAATAACACTAGATTATGAAGACGCAGAGGAAATATTAGACATATTGTCTGAAAAGAAGTGGGAAATATTGGAGACAATGTGTAAATGAGAACTTCTTTCAAAGAGTTTATATTTTTTTCTTTAATAGCTGGAGTTATATCAACTACAACACTTTTCTTTATGGTTATTCTCTCAATAATTTTTCAAATACTTTTAGGATTGATTAAATATGTCTTTAAAAAAAGAAGAAGCAAGCGAAATAATAAACGATATAACAAGCATTATATTAAACGATGATGATCAAGAAAAAGTAGAAGCATGTAAAGTCTTTGATTTAATAAGCAATAGTATCTCCAACTATTGTGAATTTACAAAAGGAAAAGGGAATCTTCAAGAATGGATTGAAAATAATAGAATGATAGGCGGGCGAGTTTTTAGCTATAAAGATGCTGAAATAGAGATGATGCTTGGAAATAAAGACAAAAAAATTATAGAAGCACCTCGTCCATATTTGACGCAGTACATAAATGATACATGTAAAGACAAGACAGTCATAAAATGCAGGCAGAGTGAATTTACGGAAAATGAAATAAATGAGAATATATATCTATGTGCATCACGTCCATTTACTAATGTAAGGCACATCTTTCCTACAGCTGGTATGGCAGAGAAGATGGCAAAAGAAAAGATTTCAATAGCTATAGAAAAATCACCAAAAATAATAACTCAATTAAAGAAACCTTTTAGTATGAAATCTAAAGAGTTTAAGAATGGAAGTTTTTATACAGTAGACAGTTCTTGGACTGATTATCAAGGAAGAGGGCCATCAAGTGACAAGATAACATTTGATGAGTATGAGAGTCAGAACCCGCAAGTAGAAGATATATATTCAGAATCAACTTCACATAGTGCTATAGGAAGGAGGACAAGGATATCAACACCAAAATTTCCTAATAGTGGAATAGATGATAAGTTTAACAAGGCTAGTCAATATGAGTGGATGATAACCTGTCCTAAATGCAAGAAAGAGCAAGTGATGGAGTTCCCAGAAAACATAAGAAATTTCTTTGATGTAGACCATGCAGAACCAGATGACGAGAAGTATTTAAAAAAACTAGATACTGTATATATTGGTTGTAAGTATTGCGGTGAGTATATTGACAAGACATCTCAGTTTTACCTGAAGACATCAAGATGGGTTCCTAATAAACCACATTTAATTATAACAAGAGCCTCGTACAGGGTCACTTACATGATGCTGCCGTGGAAAACAGGAAAAGAGATTTTGTACAAATACCATACGTTCAAGTTTATCCATCAATTTTGGAATGAGATAATGGGGTATGCATATATAAGCCCTGAAGCTCAAATATCAAGAGAAATATTTGAACAATGTCAAGACAGGACTTTTGTAAATCAATATAAACAGATAGGAAATACAAAAAATGTTTCTATAGGTGTTGATTGGGGTGAGGTAAGTTGGGTCGTTGTGATGGCAAATGGATTCCCGCCAGAAGTACACAAGCCAAAAATAATATATATAGAAAGAATAGATAATAAAAGTCTGCAAAAGCATGGGTTTGCAGGAAGACAAATTGATCATGCAAAAAGAGTGGAGAAAATAGCAATATTTTTTAAAGCAGCAATCATAGTAAATGACGCAAATGGAATAGGAGTAGATAGGAATTCTTATTTAGTAGGAAAATTTCCAACACGAGCTTGGGGATGTTTCTATGATACAGGAGAAATACAACGGCAAAAGAAAAAAGATATGCTAATAATCCCAGCATGGAACCAAAAAGCAAGGAGAGTAACAGTTTCTAGAGTTGGAACATTTAAGGCAATGATACAACAATACGAAGAAAAAGGAATAGACATCCCAAGATTAGATAGTAACATTGAAGAATTTATAAAACATCATGCTAGCCTTGCTATAGAAAGATATGTTGATGAAAAAACTGATTCACTATATGAAGTGGTAGGGCATACAGGACCGGACCATTATGCACACGCTGGAAACTATGCCAAGATAGGATTTGATAAGCTTTTTGGTTTGCATGGAAAATCCTCACCAGGAGTAATAACAGGCTCTTCAAGATCTTCAGACGAAAAGCAAAAAGAGGATATAATGAAAGAAAACATCCACCCGTTATTAAATTAATTTTTCAATAATATAAAAAAGTGGTTAACTATTTTGTCTTTATTTGGTATTATATAATTATATAATAATATAAGGAGGCAGAGTATGGATAATTTAAAAGGAAAAGATTTAAAATTTTCATTATCACAATTAGATGATAATGCTAAAATTTATATAATGAATGAAAAAGGAAAATATAAAGAAATCATTAATACTCATATTATAGATGAAAAGAGAATGATTATAATTGTAAAAAGATAATTTTTCAAGGAGGCAAAGTTATGAAAGTAAAAGATTTAATTACAAAATTAAAAAATGTAAATCCTGAAAGTGAAGTAGAAGTCTCTGTATATTCAAGAAATCAAGTTTATCCTGTTTTTTGTCAGATTGGAGATGATTGTTTACAAAGACCAGACGATAGTATTACCAGAATTGAATGTAGCTTACCGAAATGTTTTATCCCTGATGAAACGGACTATTATTATGTAGTTTCTAAAAGAAAGGAAAAATAATCCAGAATCTTTTCTGGTAGGAGGCAGAGTATGAAATATTCATATAAAAACTTTGATATTCAAATAAAAAATGAAGGATATGCTTCAATTAAATTTGTAACAAATAAATCTAAAGATTTTGCTAAAGATAAGAGTTTAAAAAATACAAGTATTATACCTGAAAAGAATTATAAAACTTGCATTGATAGGTATTTTTTAAAAAAGTTTCTGGAAGAAGCTAAAAAAAATAATTTGATGATTGATCAAAGATCTGATTTTAGTGAAATTTGGAGAGATCTTTAAAATTTAAAGTAATAGTTTAGGAGGTAAATTATGGAAAAATTAAAATAATTAAAATTAAGAAAGGAAGTTTTTGAAAAAGAACTTAAAGTAATTAAAGAAAAAATAATTAAAAATGAAAGAAAGAAAAACAATGAACTTAAACTAAAATTGGAAGAATTTTTTAAAGATGTAAAAGGAATTGAAGATATAAGTGTAGATAATTTTGCTTTAGATGTTTCTTTTACTATTTCTACTTTAAAAAAAGAAAATTATTATGACGATAATTTAAGAATATATGCTAGATTATTAGATGTTGATGGTAAAATGTGTAAATTTTCTAGAAATAATAAAGCAATTGATGCTGAATTATCTATGTCTTGGTTTTCTTCTAGTTTTAAAGAGAATGAAACTGAAAATTATTTGAAATATTTATCTGTTGTTGGAGATGTTTCCAAAATAATTTCAAATAAAAAGAAAAGAAAAGAATTAAAAAGTATAATTATTGCTACTTATATTAAATTTAATAATAATGATGATTTAGCAAAAGAAAATGAAATAAATATAGCTATTAGTGAATTGAAATCTGAAATCAAAGAAGTTTCAGATAAGATGAAGATAAATATTTTTAAAGTTAATGATGTTATTACTTTCTATGATGATAGTTATGGATTTCA
>Ga0272441_10005614_pt1 | contig 21634 bp, 14 predicted proteins | sample SSMProp6N_FD_193582 | JGI IMG/M metagenome (GOLD analysis project Ga0272441, IMG submission 193582) | Marine sediment archaeal communities from Little Sippewissett salt marsh, Falmouth, MA, United States - SSM-Prop-6N | ecosystem: Environmental > Aquatic > Marine > Wetlands > Sediment ... | reverse complement strand
GGCGTGATCATCTCGCCCCTTGGTGAGACAGGCGGGCTGGTGTTCGTAAGCGCCGCTCTGGAGCGAAAAGCATAGCCATAGCTACGGTTTGAGTGAAGAGCAAGCTTACGGACACGAAGACCAGCCTGAACCGTGATAGGCACTGTTGAAAAACACGCTGTATTTTCGATCATTCTAATTTTCTCAAAAGAGCCAATGCCTTGCTAGTAATCGGCGCCGCCTGGTGAGAAATGCGGGCTAGGCATAAGCTGGTCTCTAAAGTCGATATCGCATCTTACCCGAGGGCGGATAAACCGTGTTGATCGTCGACACTGGCGCACTTGCGACCACGTCACACATGAGGGCAACAAAAGCCATCTAATCGGCTATTCTCAATCTGGCTTCAGAAGAGCAATCCCATGACTACCGTCATCACGAGCAGGAAAAGCAGGGTCATGATGCCACCGGCCCTGATGAAATCGACAACGCGATAACCGGCCGGCCCCATGATCAATGCATTGACCTGATGGGTGGGGATCAAAAAGGAATTGGACGTCGCGACAGCCACAGTCAGCGCGAACACGGCTGGATTCGCACCAGCGCCGATGGCAATGTTCACCGCCAGCGGGACCAACAGCACGGTCGCCCCAACATTGGACATGACCAACGTGAAAAAAGTCGCCAGTGTCGCGACTGCGAGCTGAATGACCCAGATCGGCATATGACCGACCACGCCGAGCACCTGCTCCGCGATCCACCGGGCTGTGCCTGAGGTTTCGACGGCGAGCCCCAGGGGTATCAGCGAAGCCAGCAGAAACACCGTCTTCCAACTGACCGAGGCATACGCTTCGTCGATACTCAACACGCCCGACAGCACCATACCCATTGCTCCAGTCAGCAGTGCCACCGACAAACGGATGTCGGTAAACAGCACCATGACTAATGCCAAGGCGAAGAAAGCGGCCGCCCAGCCCACCTTGTGCGGTCGTAGTTCTTCGTGCGGATACTCAGTCGTGACCACAACGAAGTTGCGGTCCTTTTCGATCCGCGACAACACCTTCCAGGGCGTGTGAACCACCAGCGTGTCGCCAGCCTGAAAAGGCATGTTTCTGATGTCGTCACCCTCGCGCAGAGTTTTGCCGCCGCGATGCAAAGCGATCAGCGCCATACCGTAGGTTTTGCGCATCCAAATGTCACGGGCGCTTTTGCCTAACAGACCCGATCCTGGCGGAATCACGACTTCGGCGATACCGGCCTTGGCAGCGGACAGGTCATCTGCAAATGTGCGCAAACGGGGGCGCTTCTGCAGATCATATTTGGCAACGAAACGCTCCAGGTTCTGAGGATCAGCAATCACGCCCAGCACCATACCGGCGCTTACCGCAATATCCCGGGCCAGCGCCCCGGGACCGATACGACTGGCCTGCCCGGGAAGCTTGGTTGCGATCACACGCACCCGGTTTAGCGGCTCGATATCGTCGAGCTGCTGGCCAATGAGCGTGCTGTCGTCGGTGACGACCAGCTCCCACAACGCGTAGCGGACACCATAGACGTCCTGAAAATACTTCATCGGATCCGCCGCTGTCGATCCACTTTGCTTGGGTGTTTTTGGCAGCACGTAGCGGCCGGCGATCACAAAATACAAAATACCAGTTACGACCAGCGCCAACCCTAACGGCGTGACCGAGAACAATCCCCAGGTTTCCATTTGTTGTTCGGCAGGCAATGCCCTGTTGGATGTCTTGATCAAGTCATTAAGCAGGATCAGCGGACTCGAACCGACCATTGTCATCGTACCGCCAAGAATCGCAGTAAAACCCATCGGCATCAGCAGGCGCGACATCGGCAGGCCCGAACGGGCCGAGATCCGCGATACCACCGGCAGGAACAGCGCCGCAGCGCCGACGTTCTGCATGAATGAGGAGATGACCCCAACAGTCGCGGATATAATCGGAATGATTCGTCTCTCTGTACTGCCGCCAGCCTTCAGGATCAGGGCTGCAACCTGGTTCATGATACCGGTCTTGTCCAATCCAGCACCAATAATCATGACCGCGATGATCGAAATCACAGCGTTCGATGAAAAACCGTCGAACAGATGTTTATTGTCGACCAGCCCTTGTTCCAGGCCCATCAACGGGGCCAGCAGCGAAGTCAAACCCAGCAAAACCATAATGCTGGCTGCTGCCACATCGACGCCAACGAGCTCAAAAACAAAAAGATAGATGGTTAGCATCAATATGCCTGTGACCCAGGCTATTTCGACCGTGGGTACGACCTCTGCGAGCATAATCGCGACAGAAAGAAAAATGGCTGCCGCGACCAGTTGGCGTACGTTGAGCTTACGCGAGGTAGCGATGCGTTTTTCTTCATCTGCGAGTACAGCCATGTCGTTAGCTCCCTAAGCCTGTGTTGAGTGTTTCTTTTACAAACGCTATCAGCAAAACTCGATTATCGCACCTTGGAAATCCTCATGCCTTTCCAGAGCACAACCCTTGACCAGCATACTTGAAAAACACACTGTGTTTTCGATCGCCCGAGTTTCACCAAACGCGCCGATGCCTCATCAGTATTCTACGCCGCCTGGCGCGAAATGAGGGCTAACAGCTTAAGTCCGACAGACTGCTAACCCGCACGCTGGCGTCAGTTATGGGCACCTTGCGCCTATCAACGTTCGACCGGATCGTGCATAATGCAAACGATTCTCATTGATCCAATCTAAGGCGCCGCTATTATGAGTAAAGCAAGACTGCTGCTGGTACTGGCCCTGGTGTTGATCATTGCCAGTTATTTTATCTTCGACCTTGGCGAGTATTTCAGCCTCGATTTCTTCAAAGCGCAACAGGAGATAATTGACGATTTCTTTGCCGAGAATCCACTGCAAACCGCCTTGATATTCTTCTGCATTTACGTCACTGTAACCGGGCTGTCGCTCCCCGGCGCGGCGATCATGACGCTAATAGGGGGCGCAATCTTCGGCTTGCTGTGGGGAACCGTTGTTGTCTCTTTTGCCAGCACACTGGGCGCGACGCTCGCATTCCTGGTGTCGCGTTTTTTGCTTCGTGACTACGTTCAGAGCAAGTTTTCCCGCAACCTCAGAGCGATCAATGCCGGTATCAGGAAGGACGGCGCATTTTACCTTTTTACGCTGCGGCTGATACCTCTGTTTCCATTCTTCGTGATCAACCTGGTCATGGGACTGACCCCGATCAGCACGCTGAAATTCTTTCTGGTCAGTCAGATCGGTATGCTACCAGGAACGCTGGTGTACGTGAATGCCGGTACCCAGATCGCAAAACTCGACTCACTCAGCGGAATTTTGTCGCCGCCACTGCTGATCTCATTCGCATTGCTAGGCGTCTTTCCGTTGATTGCAAAATACACAGTGGCTATGCTCAAACGACACAAAGCGCTCAGGCAATACAAAAAGCCTGCCCGTTTCGACCATAACCTGGTCGTGATCGGCGCCGGATCGGCTGGACTGGTCAGCGCCTATATCGCTGCCGCAGTCAAGGCCAGCGTTGCATTGATCGAAAAACACAAGATGGGCGGTGATTGTCTGAATACCGGGTGTGTTCCGTCCAAGGCGATCATTCGCTCGGCCAAGTTTCTACACCTGCAGACGCGGGCTCGCGAATTCGGTTTCAAATCAGCCCATGCCGAGTTCGATTTCGCTGAGGTAATGGAGCGCGTCCAGCGCGTCATCAGTCAGGTCGAACCGCATGACTCCGCAGAACGTTATACCCAATTGGGCGTCGACTGCATCCAGGGTTCCGCCAGGATCACCTCGCCTTACACCGTCGAGGTCAACGGCAGGACACTGACGACGCGCAACATCATCATTGCCACAGGCGGGCGCCCGTTCGTACCACAGATCAACGGCATCGAGTCTATCGACTACTACACGTCAGACACGATCTGGTCGATTCGGGAACTGCCCGAGCGCCTAATCGTGCTTGGCGGTGGTCCGATCGGCTGCGAACTGGCACAGGTGTTCGCGCGCTTTGGCAGCCAGGTCACGCTGGTGCACCGCCAGCCGACATTGCTCAAACGCGAGGACCCGGAAATCGCTGCGATGGTCGAACAGCAGTTCGCCCGAGAGGGTATCGATCTCCGGCTTTCCCATTCGGCAGAGTCGATAGAAGTGCGTGATGGCGTCAAGACCTTCACCAGCGTACACGACGGCGAGCATGTCGATATCGAGTTCGATGCACTGCTGGTCGCGATCGGCCGTGAACCGAACACGCACGGCTTCGGTCTCAGTGATCTGGGCATTGCGCTAACACCTCAGGGTACAATAGAAGTCAATGAGTTCATGCAGACCAGTATGCCGAACATCTACGCCTGCGGTGACGTCGCCGGCCCTTATCAGTTCACTCACGTCGCCGCCCACCAGGCGTGGTATTGCGCCGTGAATGCACTGTTTGGGGGCTTCAAGAAGTTCAAGGTCGATTATTCGGTGATTCCCTGGGCGACTTTCACCGACCCGGAAGTAGCGCGCGTCGGCCTGAATGAGAAGCAGGCGCAAGCCGAGGGTATCGCGTATGAGGTCACGCGCTATGGCATTGATGACCTTGACCGCGCGATCGCTGACGAAGCCGCGCACGGTATGGTAAAAGTCCTGACGGAACCTGGCCGCGACAAAATACTCGGCGTAACCATTGCCGGCGAACATGCCGGCGATCTGATTACCGAGTATATCACCGCGATGCGTTACAACCTGGGAATGAACAAGATACTCGGGACCATACATATCTACCCGACACTGGCGGAGGCCAACAAATATGCAGCCGGCAACTGGAAACGCGCGCACGCACCCGAGCGACTGCTGAAGTGGATCGCACGCTATCACCGCTGGATTCGGGGAGCCTGAATGACTAACCCGCATTTCTCACCAGGCGGCCTTAAGAATCGACATGGCATTGGCTCTCGTGAGAACACTCGAACGATCGAAAATAAAAAGTGTTTTTCAAGCCTGCCTATCACGGTTCAGGCTAGTCTTCGTGTCCGTAAGCTTGCTCTTCACTCAAACCGTATCAACGGCTACGCTTTTCGCTCCAGAGCGGCGCTTACGAACACGAATCCTGCGCCTGCTCCCGCGATCCTGGTGAGAAATGCGGGCTAAAAGCGCCAGGCCGGGCAACTCACTTGGTGTGCAAACCATCATATCGATAAGCAATGTCTCCAAGACCTACGCCAGCGGTCACCAGGCCCTGAACGATCTTAGCCTGGATATCCGACGCGGCGAGATCCTGGCGCTGCTCGGACCCAACGGTGCCGGGAAGACCACGTTAATCTCGATCATCTGCGGCATCGTGAATGCAACGACCGGCACAGTCACTGTGGACGGGCACGACATTGTTGCAGACTTTCGCACGACGCGCAGCATGATAGGGCTGGTGCCTCAAGAGCTGACCCTTGGAGCTTTCGAAAAGGTCATCAATACACTGCGATTCAGTCGCGGCTTGTTCGGCAAGAAACAGGACGACGCCTACCTCGAACAATTGTTGAAAAACCTGTCGCTGTGGGACAAAAGAAACAACCCGATCATGTCGCTGTCGGGCGGCATGAAGCGACGCGTGCTGATCGGGAAAGCGTTGGCGCACGAGCCAACGGTCTTGTTTTTAGACGAACCCACAGCGGGCGTCGATGTCGAGCTGCGCAAGGAAATGTGGGCACTCATACGGCGCCTGCGCGAATCGGGTGTTACGATCATACTGACCACGCATTACATCGAAGAGGCCGAGGGGATCGCCGATCGCGTCGGCGTGATCAACAGAGGTGAATTGCTGCTACTGGATGCCAAGCACAGCATCATGCACACTTTGGGCAAGAAACAGTTGCACATCGAGCTCGAACAAGCGATCGCGTCGCTACCATCGACGCTGTCCGGCTGGGGGTTAGAGCTGTCCTCCGACGGCAGCCAGCTGACCTTCACCTATGACCCACATAATGCCGGCAGCGGGATCGCCGGTCTTCTCGAGGCGGTCAGTGATGCCGGTCTGGCGCTGAAGGACGTGAACACATCGCAAAGCACGCTGGAAGAAATTTTCGTCAATCTGGTGAAAGAAACTTCATGAATATTCATGCGATCAAGACCATCTACAAATACGAGATGTTGCGTGCCTGGGAGACCCTGCTGCAGAGCTTCGCATCGCCGGTAATTACCACGTCGCTCTACTTCGTCGTCTTTGGCTCCGCGATTGGCACGCGCATTCAACAGATCGAAGGCGTACCCTACGGCAGCTTTATCGTTCCCGGCCTGATCATGCTGGCGCTGCTGACACAAAGCACCGCCAACGCTTCGTTTGGGATTTTCCTGCCGAAATTCACCGGTGCGATCTACGAAATCATGTCCGCACCGATCTCGTTCATCGAAATTCTGATTGGTTACGTCGGCGCTGCTGCGACAAAGTCGTTCATCATCGGATTGATCATTCTGCTAACAGCAGGTTTTTTCGTGCCACTGAAGATTGCCCATCCATTCTGGATGCTGGGCTTCCTGATCCTCACCTGCATCACATTCAGCCTGCTCGGGTTTATCATCGGACTGTGGGCGAATAACTTCGAAAAACTGCAGCTTATCCCCTTACTGATCATTACGCCGCTGGTGTTCCTGGGTGGGAGCTTTTACTCGGTCGACATGCTGCCACCCGCCTGGCAGACAATCACGCTGTTCAATCCGGTGGTTTACCTGATCAGCGGTTTTCGGTGGAGTTTTTTCGAAGTGGCTGACGTAAGCGTTGGCCTGAGCCTGTCGATGATCGTCCTTTTCATGCTGACTTGCCTGGCTATTGTCTGGTGGATGTTCAAGACAGGCTACCGCTTGAGACAGTAGTGAGTCCAACCCGCATGTTGCCCACCGAGGCTGCGCACCCGTGCGTCGCGAAACCTCTGAACTAACCCGCATTTCTCACCAGGATCACGGGAGCAGGCGCTGGATTTAGCCCGCATGTCCCGCCCATCTGGCGGGACATGCGGGCTGGTGTTCGTAAGCGCCGCTCTGCAGCGAAAAGCGTAGCCATAGCTATGGTTTGAGTGAAGAAACCGTAGGGTGCGCCGTGCGCACCGGAGTTGGCTAGGCAGCTGAAGGTGCGCGGTGCGCGGTGCGCACGGCGCACCCTACGATCTTGCGCAACCACCGGCTAGCCTGAACCGTGATAGGCATGCTTGAAAAACACACTTTATCTTTCGACCATTCGAGCTTTGTCAATCGGGCCAAGGCCTTATCAGTATCCAACGCCGCCTGGTGAGAAACGCGGGTTAGTCGTCGATTGAAACTCGATCGAGCCGGTTCAGGGTGTAAAGAAAACCGTACATATGTCGACGCAATTGACATGTATTCCAGAACCGCAGAGCTTTAATTTATTGATAAATATATAAATATATTAATGGCATGTATATTGCATCTTAAGATTTGTGTAAATGTGTTTGTAAATGATGTTCGCTCTTCCAGGAGGGGTAAAATGAGAAAATCAAGACGATATCTGCCGATTCTACTGTTGTCAGGGGCGTGTTCCTTCGCCCACGCTGCGACAACAACAATCATGCACAGCCCGCATGAACCTGATCTCATCGGTGCTGGCGGTATACTCGATGCTCACTTTGGCCTGGATAACCTGAGGTCTATCGATAACAATTTCGATCAGAAGTGGGCCGGGCTATCTAATGTCGACATAGCCGTCGTTGCCAAGCATTCGGCTTACACACAGGACATTGGCTACATGGATGCCTCACATAATTACGTCTCGTTAATGGGCAACATCACTTCAGGAGCCGGTCGGTCTGCATCGTTCAACGCTGTCAACTCAGGCTCACCATTTCACTTTGGACTTAATCCCAGTGGCTCACCAGTATTCAGCTCCTTCATGAAAGGCAATCCGGACAATGGCCAGGACCACATGGTCAGTTGGCTGATTACCGGTGGTGAGCACGCAGGAGATTTCGTCATTGCCTGGGAAGACCTGCCTCACCTGGGCGACCGCGACTATAACGATCTTGTGTTACGTGTATCTGGTGTTACTCCTGTACCTATTCCAGCAACCGCATGGTTGTTCATTTCCGGGCTGATTGGCGTTATTGGTATAGCGCGCCGGAAACGTACGCGCGTATAGCTTAGATAGGCAGGAACAATAGCGCTCGAGCGCGACATAATACCCGCCGTGGCCTGCTTGCGCTTGCTCTGTCATACGGATCAAGTTCCGCCGCGACAGAGTATCGATATTGACAGCAAGCGCGCCGCGAAACCCAGATCATCAGTCGCTCGCGGCAATGGCTTTACCGAATCGCTGTGAAGCAATGAAAACCTGCCGGGCTAGCCCGCATGTTGCACGAAGGCGGACCCACCATTCGTTGAATCCTTCATATTTCAATCACATGAATCGAATTCAACGGTGTAACGGCGAGTTACAGTTTGTCCTATTTGGTTTTACGAACAATCTGGCGTCGCATCTTGAACGATCGCCCTTGATCCATAGCTAAGGCTATGAATACTACGGGCGTCCTGCCCTTGCCCTTCGGGCTCGCTTCGCTCATGCAATTTGCTCCAGGCAAATTAGTCTGCACGCGATCGTCCAACCTGCTTTGCCAGCTTGCCCGTAAAATCCAAATACTTCGTGCAACATGCGGGCTAAAGCAAGCGTCGCTTCAGCAGGTACAGCGATAACGCGGCCAGCGCAACCACCGCGACCATTTTGACGATGCGTGCTTGAGATGTGCGCGGATTGGTCGCTGCTCCAGATGAACGCGACTCGCGCGCGGGGTTTGTTTTCGCTGACTGGCGCGCGGAGTTTGTTTTCGCTGACTGCTGCCCGCTCTTCTGGGTCGCAGAGACCGTATCTTTTGGCACATCCGGTTCGAACCCGCTCGCCTGTGATTTTTGCTGCTCAACACCCTGAGATAAATCGAGTTTGGATCGTTTTTTCACAAGTCGATGTCCCGTTTGATGGTTTCCCATAATCGCGCGATCTCTCGCGCGGCTTTACCGTCAGCCTCATACTCGGTCACCGCTCGACCGTCGATCAAAGCATGACTGAGCGCTGCCCGTTGGCTGATCGCGACCTCGCATACGGGTAAGTTGTAGTGCTTGAGAGCCTCCCGTGCCTCGCTGACGATATGGGGCTCGCCGAACAGTTTCGGCGGCGGGCATGCATTCAGCACGATCACACAGCTGGCACTGATTTCGCTGACGATCGCAGTCGTCGCACCGATCGCATCGAGATCCAAGATTGCCGGTCGCGTCGGAATGATCACATGATCAGATAAGCGCGCGCAGGCGCTGGAGTCAGCCGAACTATGTGGAGCCGTGTCGACGATGACCAGATCGTACGACTGCGAACGTGCTTGCTCCAGGATCCGCTTCAGATCTGCGCCGCCGGCCTGTATCAGTTCCGGCTGCTGCTCACGGCGTCGCTTCCACCAGGCGGTAGCACTTGCCTGTGGATCAATATCCAGCAATAACACCCGCATACCTTCTGCTGTGCCCTGCACCGCCAGATGCACGCTCAGCGTCGTCTTACCTGTCCCGCCTTTCTGAGCGATGATACCCAGTGTTTTCATCTACGCATAGCCTTTGATCCGAATGGTGACCGGACGCCCGCTTGCGTCCCATTTATCCGCTTGTCGGAACCATGAACACTTTGATGATCAATAGCTTGAAAGGCAGGCTTTTGCCTTGAATGTCGATGCCAAATGGTGGTTTGCACGATCTGTTGTCTGAAATGTTATTCTTGGTTGGCGCCTGAGGTGAAACCCATCATCCAGAGGCAGGCCTGTTCGTTCACTGGATATTCGGCACCCGCACGCGTTACTTCTCTACTTCGACTGGCTCTTGTTCCTCAGCCTCTCCGTCGATGACAATCCCCTGTCGGCGCTTCATTTTTCTGAGTTCATTGGCTACGGGCTCGACGCGGCCCACCGCCCGACCCAGCTGAAAACCGACTGTGAACAAACCGATTCCGATAAAAACACGTATTACAGTGGACATCTCACGCCCCCCCACAAAAACCGATCAATACGCGATACAGGCACCATAACGCATGTCGCCTATTGCCGCACGGTTATTTTTGTTCCCCAGGCCAGTAACTCCCGATCTGAGTATAAATCAGCCGTTTTACCAACATCAAGGCGGCATGCTCCTGCTTATGCCGCCGTCAGTCCGCTACGCACCAACAGTGCGGTCAGACCTGGATTGCGCCCCATAAAATCACGGAATAACCTGGCCGCGTCAACGGAGTTTCCTTTACTGAGGATTTTCTGGCGAAACTCGCGCCCAACTTCCGGGCTGAGTACCCCACCCTCCATGAAACGCGTGAAAGCATCGGCATCGAGCACCTCGGCCCATTTATAACTGTAGTACCCCGCTGCGTAACCAGTCGAACTCGAAAACAGATGACTGAAACGCCGCGCTATCGTTGGCGGTCGTGTTGACAGAGGCACCTGATAATCGGCCACTAGCTCGTTGGCGAGTTCATCCAGATCGCGGCCACGATGCTGGTTGTAATGCATATGCAACTCGAGATCGAGTTTGGCGAAACTGAGCTGTCGCATCATTGCCGTCGCGGCACGGTAGTTCCGAGCCGCCAACATCTTCTCGAACAGGTCATCAGGTATGGGTTCACCAGTTTGATGATGACGGGCGAATAAATCGAGGCTGGCCCGCTCCCAGCAGAAATTCTCCATGATCTGTGACGGCAGTTCGACGAAATCCCAGACCACATTGACGCCGTTGAGCGACTTGATCTCGACGTCACCGAGCAGGTGGTGCAACAAGTGGCCGAACTCGTGAAAGACGGTCTGTACTTCGTTGTGCGTCAGCAGCGCTGGCTTGCCATCGGAAGACGGCGTCAGGTTGCCGCAGATCAGGCCGAGATGGGGCTTGCGTGGCTCACCAGTAATGCCTGGCGGCTCGCCGGTGTACAAATAACTCATCCAGGCACCGGCACGCTTGTCATCGCGCGGGTGCCAATCAGCATAGAACGAGCCAAGATGTTCGCCAGTTTCGGCATCGCCCAATGCGTAGAACTTGACGTCTTCATGCCAGACCTCGATTCCGTCCGGCGCATGCGCGCCCGGGTCTGCGTGCACACAGTCCAGCGCACGAATTTTCAGCTGAAAGATTTTCTCGGCGATTCGAAACAGGCCGTTGAGCACACCGTCGATCGGGAAATACGGCCGCAAATCTTCATCATTGAAATTGTACTTCGCTCTGCGCTGCTTTTCAGCCCAGTAGGCCAGGTCCCAAGGCTCGAAAGGTGCGGCAGGCTCGCCGGTCTGCTGCGCGCGGAACCGCTCTAGATCTTCGATCTCCCGTTCGAAAGCGGGATTCGTTTTACGGTAAAGATCTTCCACAAACTGCATTGCGGTCGCACTGTCGGCGGCCATCCGACGTTCGAGCACATGGTCGGCGAAGTGTTCCTTGCCGAGTAATGCGGCCTTTTCGTGGCGCAGATCCAGGATCTGCCAGATCAGTTCAGTGTTGTCATACTGACCGCCATAACCGATCGTCGTGGTGCCCTCCCACACTTGCTTGCGCAGGCCGGCATCGTCAGCATGCTCGAGCACCGGCAGAAAACATGGTGCCTTCAGCGTAATCCGCCATACTGGTCGCTCTTCGCTACCCAACCCTGCCGCCACCGCCTCGCTACGCAATATCGCCAATGCTGTCGGCGGCAGCCCAGTCAGGCGGCCTGGGTCGTCGACAGTCAACGCCCAAGCATTCGTCGAGTCGAGCACATTCTCGGAATACTTCTGTGTCAGGCGCGCGAGCTCCGCCTGAACGACCTGCAAGCGCTGCTTTCTGTCCGCCGGCAGATCGGCGCCATTCTGGCGAAAATCGGCCAGCGTTTCACTGAGCATCCGTGCGCGCGCGCCGCTGAGCTTGCTGGCATCCTCGCTGTTGGAATAGGCTTCGATGCGCTGCCATAAGCCCTGATTCAGCGGCAACTTGGCGTAGAACTCGGTCACGCGCGGCAGCATGTGATTGTAGGCTTCACGCAAGGCCTTCGTGTTCCGCACTGAGTCCAGGTGCCCGACGCGGCGCCAGGCCAGGTCTAGATCCTCGGTTGCTTGCTCTAGCGCCAGCAGCGTATTCTCAAAAGTGAGACGTGCATCCTCGCACAGCGGAGCAGCGAGCTCGTCGATCTGAGCCTGCGCCCGCTCGAGCGCCAAGTTGATATCTGGCTCGATCGCTTCGGGCACAAGCCGGGACCAGCGGATATGAAAGTCATTATCGAGAAACGGATGGACCATCGTTGGTGAGGCACGGTGCTCTAGGCAAATTCCAGTCATAAGCGAACAGGCAGTATATTAGCATTGACGGGCCGAGCACAAACGTTTCGCCAGGCCACAATGGCACTGCGCGCCATCGCAGGTCAACGCAACATGGAATGATGCGCACATGCGATGTTCCCGGAACGCCGCAGCGATGGGCTTACCGTTGCGCTGCCTGTCCTGTGGGTGGTCATTACCACGACATACCTGCATAATTGCGTCATGAATCAGGACAAACCACGCGAAAAGCGTCGCGCGACACGTAGCATTGGTCTCGAATGTGCTGGCTGCAACGCCCAACGGGGGGGCTAATATGAGCAAGTATCCGGAAAAACTGTCCCTAAAGGAAAAATATGAGGAAGACCATTATTTCGCGAAACGCGACCGTGAACTGATCAAAGCACTGCGTGAGAAGAGACTGTCGCAAGCACTTGAACTAAAAAGTAAAAAACACCAAAAAGCGGCCCGTGATTTCGAGCAGCACTTCGAAGAAGCATCGCAGGCGTACAGCAAAAAACCGAGAAAACGGCTGCAGTCTTACAGCAAGATCCTGAAAAAGATTCTGAAACTGTTCCCAGTCAAACGCAAGGAAAAAAGCTGAGCAAACTCTGATTAATTCAGAGTTTCCGCGGCGCATGGGCGCGCCGCCGTTTTCAATCGCCTCGAGCGATCGAAAATGAGAGGGGACAGGAAATCGCATTTTTTTGTCCCTGCCCCGATAATTCATCGATGAATTATTCAGAGCTTTCTTAATTAACGCGGCAGCTTAACAGGCCTGGTCGTTGCTGCTCGCCCCTGGGCGCAGCGCAATACGAGTTGGCTCGCATTCTGGTAACATTTTATTGCCCTTACTTGGACTCACTATGTCAGATGACGCTGTTAATGCCGGCACAAACACACGACTATTATCAAGCCCTCTTCAGCCTCCTGGTGCTGGTGACTGCGCCGCTACTCCTCGGCGTAAGCCAAGCAGAAACACTGATTCTGCCACCGGAGGACGTTGATCTGGTCGGGAGCATCCGTGTGTCTGAGGTCGAGGAAGACGATACACTGCTGGACGTTGCCCGTCGTTACGGCATCGGTCAGGATGAAATTGTCCTGGCGAATCCAGATGTGGACCGTTGGCTGCCGCGCGCAGGCACTGAGGTTACGATACCCGCGCGCTATATCCTTCCCCGTGCGGAACGCAACGGCATCGTGTTGAACGTTCCCGAGATGCGCCTGTACTATTACCCACCACCCACGGCTGATGAGCCTGCGGTTGTAAAGACCTACCCGGTAAGCATCGGCCGTATGGACTGGGCAACGCCACTCGGCATGACCAAAGTCTCCTCCAAAACCGAAGACCCGAGCTGGACACCGCCGCAGTCCATACGGGAAGAGGCCGAGGCCGACGGCAAAACTCTGCCAGAGGTCTTCCCGCCAGGACCGGACAACCCACTCGGCAAATACGCGATACGACTGGCCCGTCCGGGCTACCTTATCCACAGCACGAACAAGCCTTTCGGTGTCGGCATGCGGGTCACGCACGGCTGTGTGCGCATGTACCCGGAAGACATCGAAAGACTATATCCGGAAGTCCCGGTGGGCACGCCGGTTCGAATCGTGGATCAAGCGGTAAAAATAGGCTGGCTTCTCGACACGCTGTTCATTGAGATTCACCCGCAGCTCGAAGAAAAGCAACAGGGACCGGCTGAATTGGTAAAAACTGTGATGGAACTGATCCACGAAGTGTGGGAGGAGCAGCCGCTGGTGCTTGACAGCGCCGCCTTGAAAAAGGCATTGGAAGAGCAGAATGGCGTACCGATAGCGATCGGTCGCAGCATAATGGACTGAGCCGGCGGCCGGCCCAGTCGCACTTTTTCGACTCAAGTAGTGTTCAGTCGTACCTTACTTGTACATCGACTTCTTGAACATATTATCGATCTTGCTATTGGCCTCATCCGCACTGACCTTGGCGTCTTCTGCGATAGCCTTGGCTTCTGCGGCGGTTTGATTAGCCGCATCTGCGCTTGACGAGGCGCTCTCGGCGGTGGAATTCGCCTGATTGACCTCCTCACGCAGTGCCTCAAGATCGCCAGATGTGGCACAACCGCCGAGTCCGGCGATAGCAGCAAGTGTGATAACGACGTAGAGTTTTTTGTTAAACATATGTGGCTCCATACATGTTCCAAATTCAATAACAAAAAGAAGATTCAGCCCGGCTAATACTACCACAGGATACCGGTTAGAAAAGCGAAATTAGCGCACAACGACCCGCATGCCGCGGTAGACCCAGTTCGACAAATCATCGATTTGCTGGTTGGTCAGCGCAATGCAGCCTTGTGTCCAGTTGAACTCCGCGTGTACCGATGGGTCTCCCTGGCCAATACCATGAATGCCGATGTGACCACCTAGCGGAGTTGTCTGCGGCGGCATCGATCCGGCCTCAAATGCACTGAAGATCGCATCGTAGAGCTGATAGTCAATCGCGCCTGAACGATAGGCCCGCCTGGCGTGCGCAACGGTAGGATAGTCGAAACCGAAAAAGCGGTGAAAGGCAGAATTGGACGTAATCCGCACCAGGCGGAAGTCGCCTAGCGGTGTCTTGTAGTCACCTTCCACCTTGTCTAGCGTGGTACCAGCACGACCGATCGCAATCCCATCGTAAGTCCGCCTGACTATGTTGCCCTCCAGCACCGAGAGAATCATTTTTTCCGTATCAACGAGTATCCACAGGTCGCGGTCGCGAAATGCGGCGGCATCCCCGATCATGACCAGCGAAAACAGAGAGAGCGCGACCACAAGCCGGCGGCTGATTCTCACTAGGACGGATTGATTCAATGCGGCCCCCGCAATTTCTCAATTTGAACGATCGGAGCCCGCATAAGTTCGGGCTCTACCAGCCTCACGCTATTCGCCTCGCTGGCCAGAATGCAAGAACTGCCCGCTCAGTATTCAGCGCCCACTGTGGCACAACATCTTACTTCAAATCAAAGTCGGTTGTTGTTCAACTGAGCTTGACCCGCATTTCTCACCAGGCGGCGTAGACTACTGATAAGGCATTGGCTCTTTTGAGAAAACTCACCTGCCCGAAAATAAGCGTGTTTTTCAAGCATGCCTATCACGGTTCAGGCTGGTCTTTGCCTGCCCAGGATCGTAGGGTGCGCCGTGCGCACCGGAACCGGCCACCGAACTGAAGATGCGCGGTGCGCATGGCGCACCCTACGGTCGCTTCACTCAAACCGTAGCTATGGCTTCGCTTTTCGCTCCAGAGCGACGCTTACGAACACCAGCGCGCCTGTCTCACCAGGGGGCGAGATGATCACGCCGAGATCTGGATTGATGAAATACATCCCTGTATTTCACCCCGTCGGGGTCGCTTTGCGGTCCAAATCCGTTCCAGACGGATTAGTCACAAAGGATTTTGCGAAGGCGTGGAATAACCTTGTGTATTGCCGACTGAGCAAGATTCTTTGTGCCTTCAAAGATCAAGTGAGGGCTCGTCCATCTGGCGGGACAGGCGGGCTAACTCCTGCGCCTGCTCCCGTGATCCTGGTGAGAAATGCGGGTTAAACATTGTTAAATCTTATTCCTCAGGCGCCATCCTTTGGCATCTATCATGTAGACTTCCGACCGTCAGGCGTGGGCTGAATCTGCTGCCAGCGGCATCTCCTTTGATACCCGCACAGCGCAAGCTAAATCAGGGCCTGGCCACATCGTTGATTCACGCTCTGATAAGCCGCACGAGCTCCGAATCATCAGACAGACGATGCACTGCGGTTAACCGCGAATACGTTGCTAAACCCATTCTTCACAGAGGAAAACACTAATGGCATACCAAACCATCGATGGCATCAAGTACGAGAAAGAACTGTTGGAACTCGCCAAGGAATTCACAACTGGCCGTGGCGAAGGCAAACTGTCCAAAGATGAGGTCAAGGATCTATTCAAGTCAGCCAGTGACGGCCAAGCCGTGACCGAGATCGAAAAGCTTACACTGCAATATATTCGAAAAAGCTTTGAATTCACCGATGCCGCAGCGAAGGATTTTGACGAGGCTTTTGCAAAACTCTAAGGGCTTGAAAGAAAACCCGCTGTGAGCGGGTTTTCTTTCAAGGACACTCTGATCTAATCAGAGCTTTATTAAATACCAATTGCGCCCAATTGAGCACAAAAACTCCTAGCCCGCATTTCTCACCAGGATCACGGGAGCAGGCGCAGGATTCGTGTTCGTAAGCGCCGCTCTGGAGCGAAAAGCATAGCCATAGCTACGGTTTGAGTGAAGAGCAAGCTTACGGACGCGAAGACCAGCCTGAACCGTGATAGGCATGCTTGAAAAACACGCTGTATTTTCGGTCAGGTGAGTTTTCTCAAAAGAGCCAATGCCTTATCAGTGCTCTACGCCGCCTGGTGAGAAATGCGGGCTAGGTCAAAGCGAACGAAGTCAGGAAATTTCGAACTCATCAAAATCCCCGACTAGATATGCTGTGGCAGCCGCTGCGGCCGCAATTCTTGTTCTGCTCAACCGTACCGCTTCTTCCGCCAATGTGATCGCCCTCGCTTCTGAAATCATTGGCGTGACACCCAGCGCAGTGCGGCGCGTACCGGGGGAAAGGCCATACGAATGTGCTGCTGATCGTGCTGCCGTGACAGCCACTGCAGCCAGGGTTTCTCCTGTGGTCGCCCGGGTAGTCGCCACGCGGATCATGACTGAAGATATCCGGTGCCCAGCGCTCGGTGGAATGGCATACGTCGCACTGTACATTCGTGTTCAAGTGACCCGCTGGCTTGGACCTCGCACCGCCTCCAGAATTATTGTGACAGTCATCGCATCTGCCCGCACTGCTGGCATCGTGCGTCCAGGTACCTCCGACGAAGGTCGCCGTGGTGTGGCAGAAATGACAATCCAGCGCGGTCGCGATATGGGTGCTGTGTTTGCCGGTCGCAGTCACCCCGTGACAGGTCGAGCAGTTGTCGACGATCCCGGTATGATCGAACCCTGCGCCAACGAAACTGCTGGTCGTGTGACAAACACCGCAGTCCTGATTGGTTGAGACATGGCTGACCGATTTACCGATCGCGAACACATTATTGTGGCACGAGCCGCAATTATCCACGATACCTGCATGACTGAAGCTTGCCGGGATAAAGCCTGTGGTAACGTGACAGATATTGCAATCTTGATTGGTCGGCACATGGTCCGGTGGCGGCGTCTTGCCTCTGGCCGTGGTGCCGTTGTGGCACGACGCACAACCATCGACAATACCGGTGTGATCGAAACGGGCGCCGGCGAAGGCGGTCGTAACGTGGCACAAGGAGCAATCCTCGGTGGTTGGCAGATGATCTGCGGTCTTACCGGTTGCCTTTGTCCCATTGTGGCAAGAGGCGCAGTTGTCGACGATACCGCTGTGACTGAACACCGCCGTCGTGAAACTGCCAGGGACATGGCAAACAGCACAATCCTTATTGGTCGGGATGTGGCTCGCGTGTTTGCCGATCGCACCACCGGCACCACCGTCATGGCAGCTGTCGCAACGCTTGCCGACGACTTCCGGCCCGGAATGATCGACATAGGCATTGGCAAAGCTCACGGTGTTATGGCATGTCCCGCAATCCTGATTGGTGCTGCGATGAATCGTCGTGTCAGGTGCACCCAGCGCACCGACAGCAACATGACTCGTTTTGCCATCGTGACAGGAGGCACAGTTGCCGGTGATGCCGGTGTGCGCAAATACCGAGGGCTTGAATGCCTGAACGGTATGGCAGAGATAACAATCCTGCCCCGTTGGCACATGACCTGCCGCCTTGAAAAGGTCAGGCCTGTTGGACAGGAATTTGGTCGTGTGACAGCCCTCGCAGCCTCGAGTCAGGTTCTGATGAACCGAAGACAAGAAGGTCGTTGACGCAAAAATATCCGTCGAGTCGTGACAAACGCTGCAATCATCATGAGCCGGGATGTGATTCAGCGGCTTCGGTGTCGCGATGCCCGTGGCGTGACAGGACGCGCAATTGTTTGGATCGATGCCGAGATGGTTGAAGCTAATGCCGGCGAAGCTGTTGAAGTCATTGGTGACATGACAGGCGGAGCAGTCGAGGCTCGTAGGCACATGATTGACGGGCTTGCCCAAGGCGATATTGCCATCATGGCACAGCGCACAGTTATTGCTATCGATACCAAAGTGGTTGAAAGGGGTGTTCGCAAACTCCGTCGTCCCGTGACAGATGCCGCAATCCGCATTCGTTGGCAAATGATTGCTCAACTTACCGACTGTGATCACATTGTTGTGGCACATTTCACAATTATCAACGACACCAGAGTGATCAAAAGCACCGCTGGCAAAGGTGCCGAGTGTATGACAGACGCTGCAGTCTTCGGTCGTCGGCAAGTGATTGGGCGACTTGCCGCTCGCGGTAAGCCCATGGCAGGAAGCGCAATTGTCAACGATGCCGGTATGATCAAAGGAAAACACAATAGCAAAACTCTCGGTGTTGTGGCAGTTGCCACAATCCGCATCGGTTGCCGGATGATTGGGCGTCTTGCCGATCGCGTTGATGCTGTTGTTCCCCGTATGGCAGTCTGCGCATGGCTGCGTCACTGAATCGATCACCGAGTGGTCAAACACGCCACCTAGGCTGAAGCTCACAATGCTGTGGCAGACCGCACAATCTACTCGAGTCGCCGGATGGCCGATCGATTGACCCGACGCCGAGGAGTCGTTGTGACAGGAATCGCAGCGCTGCCCTACCACATCCGGACCCGTGTGATCAGGATAGGCAGGCAAAAAGCCCGATGTCGTGTGACAATAACCGCATTCCGAATCGGTCACGATGTGGCTTTCGTGTTTGCCTGTGGCCACGGTGCCATTGTGGCAGCTGGCGCATACCCGGGTGATCCCTGAATGATCGAAGCTGCCGTCAGGCCCAAGCTCGAGAAAATGATTCGTGTTGTGACAATCGTCGCACTCGGCTTCGGTCGGCCTATGAAATTCAGATTTGCCGATGGCCTGCACACCATTGTGACATTCGCTGCAACTACCAAAAACTTCCTGATGATCGACAAACGCGATGAGCGCAAATCCCAGCGGTGTGTGACAAGCCTGGCAGGTGTTGCTGGTGGCGAGATGATCGGCTAGTTTTGGCGAAATGAACTCGCCATTGGATTGCAGGTTCACGCCGTCGTGACAGACCGAACAATTCGACGACAAGCCGGCGTGGTTGAAAGGGCCAGTCAGCCGTTCGGGCGCAACGGTAGCGACGACCGAGCTGATCGCACGCTGACTGGTGACGCCGTCAGCGCTGACCACCAGCTGCAACATGTAGATTCCGCGGACATCGGCGACGAAGCTGGGTGACGCAGTGTCTGCGCCCTGCAGTTCAGCCTGACTGCCGGCCGGCTTGTACGAGAAAGACCAGCTGTAGCTGATCGGCCCCGCCGATCTGGCGTAGGAAGCCTTGTCATCGAGCACCACCTGCTCACCCACTCTGACGGCAACGATCGGGCCCGGTATCGCCTCGATGGCGATGAAATTCTCAGCTGAAGGGGTCGTCGGTGACGGTGTTCCTGTGTCTGCTCCTGCATCGGCCACACCCGGATCACCGGAACCGCCCGAACAACCAGCGATGAAGGCAGTAAGTGTCGCTGCAAATAAGTAGGTCAATAGCGTTCTAGTCATATTCCGATTCACCCTGAGTGAACAAGCGCGATTGTTGTTGCGCAGGCGCAATTTTTCGCTGTGGCAATAATGCGCCTGAGCCATCACAATCCAGTGCTGGCCGGCCGCTTTGTATTGCACAATTTACGATTGAGTTTCAGTAAGTTACTGGCTGATTACGTGCATTTTTGCTGGATTTGAAGACCAGGAGCGAAGTATCCAGCGGCTTTTGCGGGCATTTGGAATTTGAAGCAGGTACATGAAATGACACCAAAAACCAGCTAACTGCTCATTTAGGCATCGGACTTTCAAGCACTGTATATGTATAGAGCGGAGTGTAAATTAATTCAACAAAAAATGATAAATTTTTCGACAATCGGTGCAATGGAATGCGGATGGGCGTCGATGTTCACTCCGAGCAGTCTTGAACCGTTGTACGGAATGCCGACGTAAATGTGGAAATTCTGCACACTGCTGTCCTTGGCAAAAATCTCGGCCCATGCCTGCTAGTCCGGATGTTGCACAAAGTCGGACATGCAATGCCGTGTATTAGTCTATTGTTTCAGACAAATACGCTCGAAATCCAAGGCACTGTTCGGTTGCAAATCGTCCTATTCGTTTTTACGTACAGGCTGGCGTCGCATCTTGAACGACCCCCTTGATCCATAGCTAAGGCTATGAATCTACGGGCGATCGTCCAACCTGGTTGTTCGTCTCATCTATGAGACTCACCCCTTCGGGGCTTGCGCAAAAAATCCGAATCCTTCATGCAACATCCGGGCTAGACGGCATTGCCTGTCGTTTATTGGGGGACTGATCAGTCGAATCACGGGTCGGGCTAGACGGCATTGCCTGTCGGCTGTTGGGGGACTGGTCAGTCGAATCACAGGTCGCGGCTAACTGCCAGTGCGCTGGCGAGTGAAAGAGGCGAGCCAACTGGAGTTCACGCTCCAGTTCCATTTCCCGCGGCAGATGATCTCCAAACCGAGTGAACAGCTCTTCCTGATTGTTGGTCTCATGGCGCGCGATCTCCCGATCGATGTCCATGATCTCATGGAAAGCCTCTTCGCTGAAATCGAGACCTTCCCAGTCTATCGACTGGTAACTGGGAACCCAACCAAGCGGACTTTCAACAGCAAAACCATTGCCGTTACAACGGTTCACTATCCATCTTAATACCCGCATGTTTTCACCGAATCCTGGCCAGATGAAATGCCCGTGCTTATCCTTGCGAAACCAATTGACGCGGAAGATCCGGGGAGGAGTGGATACTAGACGACGACCAAGGCGTAACCAGTGTTGCCAATAATCGGCCATGTTGTAGCCACAGAAGGGCAGCATGGCCATCGGATCACGACGCATCGCTTCCTGACCAATGGCAGCCGCGGTGGCCTCAGAACCCATGGTTGCCGCCATATAAACACCGTGTTCCCAATTATAGCTCTGATAGGCCAGAGGGAAGTTATGACTGACCCGGCCACCGAACAGAAAAGCACTGATGGGTACGCCTTCAGGGTTCTCCCATTCCGGATCGATGGAGGGACAGGCGCTGGCGGGTGCGGTAAATCGCGCGTTAGGGTGGGCCGCCGGGGTGTCTGTGTTTAAACCCCAGTGATTACCCTTCCAGTCGATCAGATGCTCAGGAGGCTCCGGTGTCAGGCCCTCCCACCAGACATCCCCATCATCGGTCAACGCGCAGTTGGTGAAGATGCAATTTTTCCGCAATGCAGCGAGGGCATTGGGATTGGAGG
>Ga0272441_10005612_pt1 | contig 21642 bp, 18 predicted proteins | sample SSMProp6N_FD_193582 | JGI IMG/M metagenome (GOLD analysis project Ga0272441, IMG submission 193582) | Marine sediment archaeal communities from Little Sippewissett salt marsh, Falmouth, MA, United States - SSM-Prop-6N | ecosystem: Environmental > Aquatic > Marine > Wetlands > Sediment ... | reverse complement strand
GTTATTTATTATTCTTTCAGCTGAAACTTTTATTTCACCAAGAATTTTATTATTTGATAATTCAACTTTGCCACGTTTTTTTGATACGTATTGACAAACTGCTGCTGGTGTTATTCCAAGTTTTTCAGCTGTTTCTTTTTGACTTAATCCAAAATCATTGATCATGCTCTGAGCAATTTCACGTCTGATCATGGGGAGACCATTCCACATCATATGCTCGCAGGTAGTACGTTTCATGCTGGCATGTATTACTTACTTTGTTATTAAAATTAACGATTGTTTATTGGTTTTGTTACAACTGTTGCGAATAATTTTTTCCCATATATGTTATTACTTTTTTAATTTTTATTTTGTTGCAATTAACACCCCTTAATTTTTTATTTGTTAGCCTAAAGGTTTTATACCATTATTATATCACGGGTGTGGTGATTTAATATGGATTTCAATCTTACAGATAACCAAAAATTATTTCAAAAAACAATAAGGGAATTTTGTAATAAAGAGCTTAAACCAATAGCTGAAAAAATAGATAAGGAGGAGTATTTTCCTGAAGATTTTTATAAAAAAATGGGACAGATGGGTCTACTTGGTATGACTGTTCCTCAGAAATATGGTGGTGCAGGTATAGACCGTGTTAGCTATATGATTGCTCTTGAAGAAATATCTCGTTTTTGTGGTTCTACGGGTATTGTTGTTGAAGCTCATAACTCGTTAGGCGTGGGTCATATATATGAAAAAGGAACTGAAGAGCAACGGAAAAAATACTTACCAAAACTTACAAATGGTAAAGAGCTTGCTGCTTGGGCTTTGACCGAGCCTAATGCTGGTTCTGATGCATCGGCTACTCAGACAACAGCTGTTCTTGATAAAGATGAATGGGTGATTAATGGTACTAAACAGTTTATTACAACTGGTGATCAAGCATGGGTTACAACTGTTATGGCCAAAACTGATAAAGACAAAGGTGCAAAAGGTATCAGTGCTTTAATTGTTGAACGTGGAACCAAAGGTTTTAAAGTAGGTCAAATTGAAGATAAATTAGGTCTGCGTGGTAGTCATACCGCTGAGCTTATTTTTGAAGATTGCCGTGTTCCTAAAGAAAATTTATTGGGTGAACGTGATCTAGGTTTTGTTGGTGCGATGAATATCTTGGATCGAGGCCGTACAGCTATTGGTGCTATGTCAGTTGGTATTGCACGAGGCGCCCTTGAGGATAGTATTGAATATGCTCAACAAAGACAGCAATTTGGAAGACCTATAGGTAAATTCCAAGCAATTCAATGGAAAATTGTTGATATGGCAACGACAATAGATGCCGCCCGATTACTTGTTTACCGAGCTGCTTTCTTAGAAGATCAAAATGTTAGATTTACAAAAGAAGCTGCAATGGCAAAACTGTTTGCTTCAGAAATAGCAATGAACGCTGCAAGAGAAGCAATTCAAGTATTCGGTGGTTATGGTTATACAACAGATTATGCTCTTGAGAGATATTTTAGGGATATAAAATTATGTTGCATAGGTGAAGGAACCTCAGAGGTTCAAAGAATGGTCATTGCTAGACAACTTGGGTTATAAAAATAAAAATTATGGGGGTAAAATATATGGTTAATGCCACAAAAACAACTCAGAAAGATAGTTATGAAATTCTTTATAAAAATTTTAAATGGCAAGTACCTGAGCATTATAACTTTGGTTTTGATGTTGTTGATAGATGGGCAGAGGATAGAACAAAACTTACCTTGATATCAATTGATAGATCTGGTAAAAGAGATAGATATCATACTTTTCGTGATTTATCTGTTGAGTCAAATAGATATGCAAATGCTCTTAGAAGAATCGGGATAAAAAAAGGGGATCGAGTTCTAGTAATTCTTCAAAGTATACCTGAATGGTATATTGCTCTAATAGGTATGTTTAAACTTGGTATCGTTCCAATGCCTGGAACAGTTTTATTAACAGCAAAAGATGTTGAATATCGTGTTAACCGTGCAGAAGCAAGTATGATATTTACTGATATGGATCATGCTGATATTGTTGATAGTATAAAATCAAAATGTCCAACACTTAAACATTTAATGCTTGTTGATGGTAAACGGAAAGGATGGATGAATTATCAAGAAGAAATGAATAAGTCATCATATGACCTAACACCTAAAGATGTAGGTAACACAAAATCTTCTGATCCGATGCTGATTTATTTTACATCAGGAACAACTGGTCATCCAAAAATGGTTTTGCATACTCATAGTTATCCACTGGGTCATGAAGTAACTGCAAAATTTGCTCAAGGTCTTACACCACATGATCTTCATTGGACTGTTTCAGAGACTGGTTGGGCAAAAGCTGCATGGGGTAAACTTTTTGGACAAATGCTAGTTGGTGCAGCTGTTATTCAATGGGAGACCCCTGGTCGTTTTGATGCAGATGGTTTACTAAAAGCTATGGAACGATATGGAGTAACATCATTTTGTGCACCACCCACGGTTTACAGATTACTTATTCAAATGGATTTATCAAAATACCATCTTAAACTTCGTCATTCAATGAGTGCTGGTGAACCATTAAATCCTGAAGTAATAAGAGTGTGGAAGGATACTTTTGGTCTTGAAATTTATGATTTTTATGGACAAACTGAAACAGTATGCGTCCTATCAAACTATCCATTTATGCCCATCAAATATGGCTCTGTTGGTAAACCAACACCAGGTCATGATGTAAGAATTGTTGATGATGATGGACATGAATTACCACCAAATGAAGAAGGCAATATTGCTCTATATATTGGTGATGTTAGACCACCCGGACTTTTCAAAGAATACTGGAAAGATCCAGATATAATGAAAAAATCTTTCAGAGGAGACTATTACTATACTGGCGATCGAGGATACAAAGATAAGACTGGATATTTTTGGTTTGTAGGTCGAGATGATGATGTTATAAAATCATCTGGTTATAGAATTGGACCATTTGAAGTTGAATCAGCTCTAATAGAGCATGATGCAGTTGCAGAATGTGCAGTAGTTGGCGCACCAGACCCTGAAGGAGTTAGAGGTATCATTGTAAAAGCAGTGATAGTTCTATCAAAGGGATATAAACCATCAAAAACTCTCACAAAAGAACTACAAGACCACGTGAAAAAATTGACAGCACCCTACAAATATCCTCGGGTAATTGATTATATTGATGAATTACCAAAAACAATATCTGGAAAAATTCTTAGACGTGAATTAAGAAAATAAAAAAAATCTTATTTTATACTCTTTTTTTCTAAAAATTCTTCAGGTAAATCATCTAGTGTTTTACCTATACATTTATGCTTGATTTCTTTTAACTTTAAATATAGGTAATATTCAGGTGAAATAATAAAAGGATGTTTTAAGTTTCCTTTTTCAAATTCATCTTTTAGTCCGTCTTTTACCTCTTCAAGTAATGCATCTGCTGTTTCATCTATTATTTTATCGATAAAATCCTCAATATACACATCTGGATTTCCTTCTTGGGCTTCATACCATTCTAAAACTTCTTTTTGGATTTTATCTTTCATAATATCTTTCCCAGTCCACCATATTAGGGTAATATTTGTATGTTTATAAATCTATATTTTTTATAAAGAATTTTTGTAATATATTCAAATATTATTACATATTTATGTATTTATATTGGATGGTATTATTCTATAATTACGTTTTGTTACAATTTGTACTATTTTAAATGTGATTTAGTATAAAATTAAACAAAAAGATTTATATAATAAGCAAATTATAATAATATGCCGTGGATTTATTATGGTAACAGTAAGTCACATGGTACATAAATTGGTTGACGAAAAAATTTATTTGCAAGAGGCCATTGGCAAGGGAATTGCATCTTATGGTTCTGTTGCAAAAAAACTCAAACCAGATATAGAAAAAGAACTTAGAAAAGAAGTGGCACACTATGCAATTGTAGCAGCACTTCGAAGATATGCAGAAAAAATGAATGTTCGTTTTAGAAATATAAGATTTGATCCAGATAGTTCTGAGGTAAATCTTAAAACAAATATTATTGATATAGCTGTTTTAAAAACAAATGGTTTGTTTGATAAATTAAAACGCATATATGATGTAATACATTTTGAAAAAGGAGATATTTTACATATAATCTATGGTAGAACTACTGTTAGCGTTATTACAAATGAAAGATATAAAAAACAGATATGTTTGTTTTTACAAAATGAAAAAATTGTAGATATCCAAGAAAATCTTGTCGCTTTATCATTTTCTATAGACAAAAAATTATCAACTACTCCTGGCGTTTTATTTCAGATTACTCGTAATTTTGCTTGGGAAAGCATCAATATAATTGAAGTAATCTCAATAGATTTTGAATTAACTTTTATCGTTCAAGAAAGTGATGCGGTAATAGGTTATAAGGCATTACAGGAACTTCTTGTTTAATTTACATTCTAAATACGCCTGGTCTCCAGTCAGGTATTGCTGCGTTTAATGATGCTGAAACTCCAAGACCAAGAACCATTCTTGTGTCTATTGGATCTATAATTCCATCATCCCATATTCTTGCAGTACTATAGTATGGGTTTCCTTCTTGTTCATATTTTTTTAGAATTGGTTCAGTTATTTCTTTTTCTTCTTTTTTAGTAAGTTCCTTTCCCTTACGCCATAGTTGATCACGTTTTACAGTTAAAAGTACATTTGCTGCTTGTTGTCCACCCATAACACTTATACGAGCGTTTGGCCACATCCATAATTGCCTTGGACCATAAGCTCTTCCACACATTCCATAGTTACCTGCTCCAAATGATCCTGCGATAATAACTGTAAATTTTGGAACATTAGCTGTTGCAACAGCACTAACCATCTTTGCACCGTCTTTAGCTATTCCACCTGATTCATATTTTTTTCCCACCATAAAACCAGTAATGTTTTGTAAAAAAACTAATGGTATTTTTCTTTGGCAGCACATTTCTATAAAATGTGTTCCTTTTAATGCTGATTCAGAAAATAACACACCGTTGTTTGCAAGTATTCCAACTGGGTATCCCATTATTCTTGCATAACCACATACAATTGTTTCACCGTATAATTGTTTGAATTCATGGAATTTTGATCCATCCACAATTCTTGCTATTACTTCTCTAATATCAAATGGTCTGCGAGGATCTTTTGAGATAATGCCATATATCTCTTTGATATCATAAGCAGGTTCCTCAGGTTTTTTAACTTCAAGCTGCGTTTTTTCAGGTCGATTAAGGTTTTCAACAATATTTCTAGTCATATGAATAGCTTCTTGGTCATCATGAGCATAATGATCTGAAACACCACTTTTTCTACAATGAACATCAGCCCCCCCAAGATTTTCAGCTGTTACCTTTTCACCAGTTGCTGCTTTTACAAGAGGAGGTCCTCCAAGAAAGATAGTACCGGTTCCTTTTACGATTATTGTTTCATCACTCATTGCCGGAACATATGCTCCGCCTGCTGTACAACTACCCATAACTGAAGAAATCTGTGGTATGCTCATGGAGCTCATGACTGCTTGATTATAAAAAATTCGGCCAAAATGTTCACGATCTGGAAATACTTCATCTTGCATTGGTAAAAATGCACCACCTGAATCTACTAAATAAATGCAAGGAATGTTGTTTTCCATAGCAATTTCTTGGGCACGAAGATGTTTTTTAACTGTCATAGGATAATAAGTCCCTCCAGTAACAGTTGCATCGTTTGCAACAATTACCACCTCGCGACCATGTATAATACCAATACCCGTAACAATACCTGCACAAGGTGCTTTATCTTTATACATTCCATAGCCTGCTAAAGAATTAAATTCCATAAATGGCGTATCGGGGTCAAGGAGCGCATCTATTCTTTCACGCGCTAACATTTTTTTTCTTGATTTATGTATCTTTATTTTTTCTTCACCGCCACCTTTTTGAGCGATGGCAATTTTTTTCTTAAAATCTTTAACAAGAGCTTCATAATTTTTATAATTTTCTTGGTATTCTTTTCCAGATGTATCAATTTGACTTTCAAGAACATCCATAATTATTTAGCCTCCTTTTTTTCTATTTCAACAGTATTTTGACCAATTTCTATTTGATCATTTACTTTAAAATTTACTTTTTTAACCTTTCCGTTAAATGGCGCTCTAATTATATATTCCATTTTCATAGCCTCGATTAGCATTAGGACATCTCCTTTTTTAACAGAATCGCCTTTTTTAATTTTAACGCCAACAATTTTTCCAGATATTGGTGAGCTAAGATCGCCTTCTTCTTTTTTCTTGGATTTTTTCTTACCTGTAAGCTCGACAGGTCTAACCTTAAAAACATCTCCATCGATAAAGACAAATTTTTCTTTGTCCCCTTCTGTTATAACTGATTTAATTAGTCTATCTCCGATTTTTATTTTAAGCTGACCTGGTTTGGTTTCTTCTGCTTCAACTTTGTATTCAGTGTTGTCATAGGTAACAAAGTAATATTGATCTCTTCTTTCAATTGTAACATTGTAGACATGATTTTCATGTTCATAGTTAATAAACATTTATCACACCTCCCGTCCTCCTACTCTCCATCGTCCAACATGTTTCCAAGGTGAATGTGGATCTGCTTCTTTATATCGCACTATTTCTTGGGATTTGGAGTGCATTGAATCAAAAACAGCAAGGGCGATTATTGCATCAACTGGTAGACCATCTTTAGTTACAGTCCAGTCAGAGAAATAATCGTCTATAAAATGTGTTGTGATTTTGCCTTTTTTAAATTGTTCATATTCTAATACTTTCTTTAAAAATGGAATATTTGTTGTAACACCAAGTACAACATATCTAGATAGAGCCCATATCATTTTATTTATACAATCTTCACGATTTTCAGAATAAACTGCTAGTTTTGAAAGCATTGGGTCATAATATGGTGTTACTTCCATACCAGTATATATACCTGAGTCATCTCTTACATTTGGGCCTTTTGGTGCTTCAACTTTTTCAAGAAACCCTACGCTTGGTAGAAAACCATTAGCAGGATCCTCTGCATAAATTCTACATTCAATTGCATGGCCTCTTTGAACTAACTCACTTTGTTTTAGAGTAAGTTTCATTCCACTAGCTATACGAAGCTGCCATTTTGCTAGATCAATTCCTGTAACCATCTCTGTTATAGGGTGTTCTACCTGTAAACGAGTGTTCATCTCCATAAAATAAAAATTCAAGTCACCATCGACCATAAATTCGACAGTTCCTGCATTAGAATAGCCTACTGCTTTTGCCGCAGCAACAGCAGCTTTTCCCATCTTTTCCCTAAGCTTTTGATTCATAACAGGTGATGGTGTTTCTTCAATAATCTTTTGATGTCGTCTCTGAATTGAGCATTCTCTTTCAAATAGATGAATAACATTTCCATGCTCATCAGCTAATATCTGAAATTCAATATGTCGAGGTTTATTAATATATTTTTCAAGAAAAACAGTGTCATCTCCAAAAGCAGATTTAGATTCACGTTTTGCACTTTCAATAGATTCCTTAAGTAGATTTTCAGAATTAACTATTCTCATTCCTTTGCCGCCACCACCTGCTGCAGCTTTGACAAGTAAAGGAAAACCAATTTTTTTACCTTCTCTAACTAATGACGCGTTGTCTTGTTTTACACCATGATAACCTGGAATGACTGGAACATTTGCTTTTTCCATGGTTTTTTTTGCAGCAATTTTATCCCCCATAAGACTTATGACTTCAGGCTTTGGCCCAATAAATCTGATTCCTATATCATTACAGGATTTTGCAAAATCAGGATTTTCTGCAAGAAATCCATAACCTGGATGAATTGCCTCAGCACCAACCTCTTTTGCGATTTTGATTATTTTAGGGATATTCAAGTAACTTTCAATAGGGGTTGGTTCACCAAGATTTACAGCTTCATCTGCAAGCAAAACATGAGGGGCTTCTTTATCAACATCAGAATATATTGCAACAGTATTAATTCCTAATTCTTGACATGCATTAATAATTCTAACAGCGATTTCACCACGATTCGCAATTAATACCTTTTTAAACAAGATTATTCACTCCATTTTGATTTTCTTTTTTCTAGAAAAGCCTTTATTCCTTCTTGTCCTTCTTCTGAAACTCTTAATTCAGCTATTTTTTCTACAGTAAATTCTTTATATTTCTCAACATCCATTTTCTGACAATTTTTGATTAAATTTTTAACCTCGGTTATAGCCTTTGGACCGGAGGATCTAATTATATCAACATATTTTTGAACTGTATCATCCAGTTCATTTTCAGATACTACAAAATCAATAAGTCCAATTTTATTTGCATAATCAGAGCTGAATCTTTCCCCTGTTATGAAAAGGCGCCTCATATCAGCATATTTCATTCTTTTTTTAATATACGTGGATATTACAGAGGGAATTATACCAAGTTTAGCCTCACTAAAAGCAAATTTACAATTTGATATGGCAATTGTTATATCACAAACAGCAAAAAGACCAAGACCTCCTCCAAATGCATGACCATTTACTCGACCTATTACTACTTTTGGACATGTATAAATAGTGTCATATAAATCCAGTAATAGTTTGCTATCATCAATATTTTCCTTTTTAGAGTAATTTGCCATACTTTTCATCCAGTTTAGGTCAGCACCAGCACAAAATGATTTGCCGTTTCCTGTAAGAATAATTGTTCTAATACCATCCTCATTTGCAAGTTGTTTAAAACAAGTGGTAAGCTCCTTCATAAGTTGTCCATTCATAGCGTTGTGAACATCTGGTCTATTAAGCATTATTGTTACAACGTCTTTGTTTTTCTGTATCTCAAGTGTTTCAAATTTTATTGTTACTCCCCCTTTATTATATATTACAGGATAGTATCGAGTCTATGCTGTCGATATTAGGTGAAATAGATAAACCTTTCTAAAGTTTTTACAACGATTGTCGAAATAATTTATCTACCTTTGAATTCCGGTTTTCTTTTTTCAAAAAAAGCAGCAACACCTTCTTTGAAATCTTTTGATCCTGCCGATTCTGATGCAGTTTGACTTTCAAGTTCTAGATGTGTTTTCATATCATTTTCATAGCTTTTATTGATTAACATTTTTGCTTTTCCAACAGCAATAGGTGCCAATTTTCTAAATTTTTTTGTAAATTCTTCAACAACACCATCCAACTCTTTTGATTCAACAACTCTATTTATAATTCCCAACTCATAAGCTTTGTCTGGTGTAAAAATTTTTGAAGTTAATATATACTCACAGGCTTTATGATATCCAACTAATCTTGTTAATAATTGAGTTCCACAACCTGGAGCAAGGCCTATTCCAATAAATCCTGTTCCAAATTTCGCATCTTTTACAGAAATAATAATATCGCAGGCTAATGCTAGTGAAAGACCTGCACCAAATGCATGGCCATTCACAGCAGCTATAACTGGTTTTTCCATTGATCTAATTTCAATAACACATTTATGTATTTTTTTTGTTAAATCCCTTAAAAATTTTGATTTGTCTTCTGAAAAATGCATCTCTTTGACATCTCCTCCACCACAGAATCCTTTTCCAGTGCCCTTAATAACTACAGCTCTAACCTCATCATCTTTGTTAACCTTATTTAAAACTAAATAAAGCTCTTCTCCAAGTTCTAGATCAAACGAATTTAATCTTTCAGGCCTGTTTAACGTTATGTAAAATACTTTCTTTTTCTTTTCTATTTTTAAAGTTTTATATGTCATTATTATCTCTTTTGTGAAAATAGGATATTAAATATAAATGTTAGGAAAAGATATAAATAAACATTTTATAATGCTGGCTGATAAAGGCTTATATGGGGCAAATAACGATGAATATAACAAAAAATATTGACGAATTTAAAAACTTGAGATTCAATCTTTATAAATGGCGATATGAGACTACTGTTGTAAATAAAATTGTGTTAGCTTTTAGTTTTGCATTGATTACTGCTTTACTAGCCCAGATGAAGTTTTATCTTCCAGGAAACATTTTGGTACCTATTACAGGTCAAACATTTGCAGTTCTATTGGCAGGTGTATTACTTGGTAAATGGGGTGGAGTTAGTCAATGTATATATGTTGGAATGGGTGCAATGGGCATTCCATGGTTTGCAAATGTTACTGGATCAACTATAGGATATTTATTTGGTTTTATTCTTGCAGCCTTTTTCCTTGGTTTTGTTACTGACAAATATATTCGATCAAGGAGCTTTTTTACTATACTTCCATTGATGTTCTTTGCTACTTTTGCATTGATTTATCTTCCAGGAATTGTGTATTTATATTTCTATCTGGGTAGCATTGGTATTTCAATGGGCATTATTGAGCTATTAACTATTGGCGTGGTTCCTTTTATTCTAGGTGATATTGTAAAAACCTTTGCAGCTGCCTCTGTTGCTAAGATAATCTCTCCTAAAAGAGCCTATGCAAATGAAGCTGACGCTCATAAAGCAAAGAGTTGGAATATTCCTTAAATTTATCTTAAATTATTCATTTTTTTTTGATTTTCTGTTATTAAATTTACTATCAATTAACACATGTTAATATTTAACACGTGTTAATTATTAACAATCGTTAAGTTTTTATGTTAACGCTTGTTAACCCCTTCACAAAACCTTAGGTGGAGGTAAAAAATGAAAAAAATAAAATTGTTTTTAGAGGCAGCTGTAGTAATTGCTGTTGTAATGGCCCTAATCTTGCCCGGAGCAGCCGTAGTTACTAACACAACAACAGAAGAAGTTGTAGACCCTATGTGGAAGGGGAGAACTAGGCGAGCAATTGACCATGCTTTAACATGGTCGCCAGAAGAAAAACCATTGCCATTGATGACTGGTGAAAATATCCAAGTTTCTGGATGGACAGAAGGAGATGATATTCGACCTGCAATAACAAAGGATGAGCAAGGTCATGTTTTTATAACATATCAGCATGATGAAAATTTATTAACATCTAGTGCAGGATTTGCGTATAACTCAAATCCTTTAGATCAACAAGCATGGTGGGATAATGGAGTAATTCTCGCACTTGATGGCGTTGAACAGATATTATATCCAGATACAGCTACATGTGAACATCCAAATTATCCATTAATGAATGTTTTTGTAGCACTTGATACCGAGGAAGCGGGTGGTATGTATATACCTGACCCAACAGATTATGAAACTTGGGAAATATATACATGGAATGAAGGAGCCCCAGAACCAGATAGTGCTCATATTTCAGATGGAGGATGGTACGATGACTATTATTATCCGGGGGAAATTATTGGTCCTCACAATTTCTACATATATAGAGAAATCTATGATGTATATGATATTCCACATTGTCCAATTTTCTTCCATACTGGTATTGATGCAGAAAGTGGTGTTGGATACTTTGATGCTCAATCATTTGAAAAAACAGCACCAGCAGCTGATGGAGATATTGTAAACTTAGAAGATCGTATGCATACTAGTATATACAATTTTGAAACAGAAAAAGTAATTTGGAAAAAAATTGATCCTGCCGTTGATAGCGATTACGAATTTACACCATTCCAAGCAACTGTTGCAGATGGGACAAATCCAGCAATAGCAGCATATGATGAAAATGTTGCAATTGTGTATCATCATGATGGAGAAATTAAATGTGTATACAGTGAAGATGATGGCGATTCTTGGTCAACACCAGTAGTAATAGATGACGGTGAATATCCAGATGCCTTTGCTGTTGGAAGCACAGTATATGCAGTATATGTTAATGATAACAATCTGTATCTTGTCGAGTCAAATGATGGAGGCGCATCATGGAGCACTCCTGAGCAAGTAAATGACGAAGAAGGAAGTGTTATTGCTGAAGAAAACTGCTGTGATGTCCATGCTGGTGGAATAGTATGGGTTGATGATAGAAATGGTGAATATAATATCTATTATGCTCAGCTAATAGCTCAATCAGAACCACCAAGTGATCCAACAATAACAGGTCCAAATAACGGTAAACCAAACACAGAATACACATTTACACTAAGCTCTACAGACCCAGAGAGTGACGATGTTTATTATTATGTAGAATGGGGCGACGGAACAAACAGTGGTTGGGTTGGCCCATATTCATCTGGAGCAGGTGCAACAGTATCACATTCATGGAGTTCTGAAGACTCTTTTACAATTAGAGCAAAAGCAAAAGATACATCAGACTCAGAAAGTGGCTGGAGTACCAAAGCATTCAGTACGCCAAGAACAAGAACAATATTTAACTTTTTAGAGAACTTCCCAATTTTATATCAATTTCTTAAAAATTTTTTTGGGATATAATTCTCTAAAAATCTCTCTCTTTTTTTCTTTAATTTGTAATTATATATTAATTAGTTAACCAAAATATTTTTAAATTAACAAGCGTTAACAGATAATTAGAGTATTTAGGTGGAGGTGAAAAAATAAGAAAACGTATTTTGTTAGCAACAGCTATTGTTGTTGTGGGGCTGATGATCGCAGCATCTGCTAGTACTGCGATACAAGTAAGATCAGAAGAGGAAAAAACCTTTTTAATAAACAAAAACCCTAAAATGAAAATTGCAGAGCTAGAACTTGCTCCAATTGCAGGGGAAAGAGAAATTCAAATCCAAACTAAGCCAAAGGCTTATCCTGTTTTTGCAGGGACTCATCCTTCTGTAGCAAGTGATGGGCTTGGTTATGTAGTTATGGGTTTTGAAGATGAATCACCAAATGTGTGGTTTACAGCATCAGATGATGGTGGACAAAATTGGGCAACTGAAGCATATGGTTGGTCCATTGATCCTGAACCAGAACTTCCCGATCTTGATAGTTGCGGTGATGGTAGATTTATTGGTGGTATGGTTCCAAACTATTTAGCAACAGATGGTAGTGAGCTATATAAAGTTGAAATAACCGATCCAATGGATTTCACACCAGATGCTGGTGGATATGCCTGTCCATTTTGGACCTGGAATGATGTTGGAGACGGATATGATAACTTTAGAGCTGTAGCAGTTGCAGGTTATACTGCTGCTGATCCCAATGAAAATACATGGGCTTTTGGCGGTCATGCAATTGTTGGAGACCATGGTGGTGAATCAGGTGAAGAAACCAACTTATTCTCATATCAATCTAATGAGGAAGGATCTGCTTGGATATATCGTTGGACTGGTTTAAATGGAGCAACAGATTGTGCTCATGATATCGATCCAACTAACCTATATTCCTATGCAGCATGGAATTATGACAATGAAGGCGATCTAGACCTATATATTTCTGTTATGGACTTTGGAACTTGGGAACCATACGGTAGCTCTCAAATTCATACAGATGTAACAGACCTAGGAATAGAAGCAACTGGTGATGATGCTTATATTGATATCTCTGCAAATAATGACAATGTTATTCTTGTTTCACAGCGTGCTGGTGACATTATTGCATATTACTCAACAGATGGAATGAGTAATGTAAATGAAGCAACAATTGAAACAAGTGCAGTTAATCCACGAATTGTTCACATTGGTGATCTAAAAGCAATATGCACATTCATAATAGGTGAGCAAGTATGGTATTCAACAACAGAAGACGGCGGGGAAACTTGGTCAACTCCTGAACTACTAGACGAACCAGAAAATGACTATGTCCCAGAAGAATACAAAGCTTCAGATATTAGTGGATTTGGAGCATGCTGGATGAATGAAGATGATGGATATTCCTACTTTGGAGCAATATCCTCAGGAGATCCACCAGTAGCACCAACAATATCTGGACCAGGTAGTGGAAGCCCAGGGACTACATATACTTTCACAATTACAGCAACAGATCCTGATGGTGACGATGTATATTACTATGTAGACTGGGGTGATGATACTAACAGTGGTTGGATAGGTCCATTTGCATCTGGAACAGGCGGAACAGCTACTCATTCATGGTCTGAAGAAGGAGATTTTGTAATAACTGCAAAAGCAAAAGATGAAAACGGTTTAATAGGCCCTGAAGCAACAAAATCAATATCGATGCCACGTAGTAGATCAATGTTAAACTTTTTAGAGAACTTCCCAATTTTATATCAATTTCTTAAAAATTTTTTTGGGATATAATTCTCTAAAAATCTCTCTCTTTTTTTTATTTTTTCTTTATATGTTCATTATAAAAACCATGTTAACTAATGACGCGCAAATTTTAAAAGTTAACAGGCGTTAAAAATTTTTAATAAACACTTAGGTGGAGGTAGAAGAAGTATGAATTCTAGAATAAGTAAAATAGGAGCAGTTGTTTTTGCAATGATTCTTTTTGGAACAGCTTTTTTTGTTCCAGCAAGCTCAGTAAATATTGAACAAACTCAACAATCCAATAATAATGGCGGAGTGGCACCTTTAGATGGTGATCCTGAAGCTTATTGGTTAGATAGATTTTATGATATAGATCCTGAACCGGCACCAACAAATCGTGATGATAACGATGATGCAGGACATAAAAGGGATGTGGGAGATGAGATATCTCGTTCATATCCAATTTATCCTGGGGAGCCTGTTGATGATTGGCCTGGTAGAGGAAATACCGGAAAATTAAGTGAAGATGATGATGCAGATTGGTATTTCTTTGCTGTTTGTGAAGGCCAAGAAATTGAAATAGATATGACACCGCCATCTGGTTTTAATTTTGATCTTAGTCTGTGCAATGATGATGCAGATGTTGTGGCATCATCAACCAATAGTGGAAGTGCGACAGAATCCGTTACTTATACAGCAGTTTACACTGGAAGATATTATATGGGTATAGAATTTGTAAGTGGAACTGGTGAAGGTCAATACTCTTTTGATGTTTCAATTAATGGTCAAAACGATGCAGGAACTGGTAATGATGCTGGTGATAATTTTGCAGGTGCAACAAGCATAACTCCAGGTTTTTATACTGGTTATTTAGATATGAACGATGAGGAAGACTGGTATAAATTCAATGCAAATGCTGGTCAAGGTATTCATTTCAACCTTGAAATGAGGAAGGTAGCATACCTATCTGATTTTGATATTTATCTTTATAATCCAAGTGGAAACTTAGTTTATTATCAAACTGTATATTATGATGACGAGCTAGAGTATCCTGCTGATGTATCAGGTCAATGGAGAATAAAAATTGATATATTCCCAGGTTGGACTGATATTCCAAATCCAACACAATGGGATTATTGGACTTATGGTTCAGGTCCATATGAGCTAACTTTTGCTCTTGAAGGATCAGCAGCAAGTCCACCAGATCCAATTTCTCAACCAGATATCACACCAGTTGCTCACACTTTCCATATAGCTAATTCGCCTGGTAGTAATGTTGATGAGTATGGATATTTAGCATCTATACCTGCGTGTAATTATAAAGAAGGTAATGATAGATATCTTGCACCAATAGTTTATGATTATGACTCAACACCTACGAATTGGTACGGTGATGTTGATGATACTACTGATTATCTTTTAGAAGATTGGGATGATTATCTAAGCAGCAAGGGAAAAACCGCAGTTGATTACTATGTTAACTCTAATCCGGTTAAGGCTGCTGCAGAAATAGCAACAGAAGCTTGGGAATCATCAGATAAAGCAGTAGTCGCAATTGATGGAAGCACATATGAAGATACAACTACAGAAATTCTTCACAAAACAGCGACATTACCAAGGAATAAAGATGTTCAAACATATGCAAGCGATAGCTCTGATTTTATTGATTTTGGTGGTTTGAAAGCTATTCCAATGACTTTTATAAACAATAAATGGGGGGCAATCACTCTTGAATTAGACGGTGCTGCTGAAGAGCCCTTTTTAATGGGGGTATTTCCACAGTATATGAGTATGACTACTGATTGGTGGCCAGAACATGTTGAAGAAAAAACCGATACATATTACCCACTTACAGTAACAGGATTATCTTCAGTTTGGGCTGCAGGTGTAAGTAGTACTTCTGACACTTGGGATCTAAAAATTACAAAATTAGAATGTGATAGATACACAGTTAATGTTGGAGATTCTGATTCAGTTTTAACAGCTGAAGTAACAACAAATTCCCCATCTGATCTATTAGTATTTCTTGTTGCACCTGATGGTCATCTTAGAGCACCAGATATGCCAGATTGGAATGGTGGCACTATAAGACCAATTCATAATTGGAATGGAATGGATAATGCTGAGATTCCGCCCGATTGTGATGATTGGAGATCTTGGCAAATGGAAGATCATACCTCATTTACAGCGGAGGTTCTTCATCCTGAAACAGGTGAATGGACTGTAATTGTTGTTCCAAGATATGCACAAAGTGGATCGGGTATTCCTTATACACTAAGTGTTAAAAAACGAGCTTTAAATCAATTGAGAGTCGATGCAGCAATTTCTGCTTCAAATGCAGCAGTAATTGCATCTCAGGAACACATTCCATTGTTATATGTAACAGAAGATAGTATCCCTGCAGAAACGCAAGATGCTTTAGATGAATTAGGTGTAGACAAGGTAATATTTGTCCAGAGAGGCAATATTGGTAGTGGTGTAGAGAGTTCTCTTCCAACAATAGAGTCAAATTTAAAAACAACACAAGATATTGTAAACAAAATCAAAGGTTATTCTCATACTGAAAACTACATTACAATTACTTCACTAAAAACTGGAGAAGGATTTTTTGCTCCATCAGCGATGCTTGCAGCTTATCATTGTTCTCCAATCCTTCGAATCGGTGAAATGCCAGGCAATCCCGCTGCAATGGCAAATAAAATAGATACATGGAGAAGTTGGAGTGGAGATTATTATCATGGAAATCGAGCACCCGGTCATCTACCACATTTTGATGAACCTGTTGAACAGATGAATCCTGCTCAATTATTATTGGCAATATTGGATTATTTGTCAGGAGGATCATCTGAACTTCCTCCTTGGGGTCTTGATGCAAAGAGATATTGGAATGAAGAGATGCATGATGAAATTGAATCATATATACAGAGTCTTGGTCTTGACAAAAGTGGACAAGAAGCATATGCATTTGTAGCTCCAAGAAAAGACATTAGACTTGAAGCACATGCAGTGATGATAGGTTTGAACTCATATGCAGGACATATAATCGGTGATACACCAGCTTACAGTTCTGCGATGATTGTTAGAAACATACTATATCCAGCAATAATTTATGCAAACCTGGGTAAAGATGTAACTACTGCACAATTAATGAACTATCCAGATGGAGGGCAATGGAGAACCAATGATGGAACATCACAAGCTGTATATTCAACAAGAACACTTAAAAACGTATTCATGTCTCATGGAAGGACATTTGAAGGCCACACTCTTTGGGATGCTCATTTAGAGAGAATGAATGATGGAGCTAGTGTTTTCTATTATTCCGGTCATGGAACAGGAGGAAGTGGAATGTCATCACAATATCAAAATACGCCTTCAGAATATGATGACCATGTTAACTATCCCGATCAAGAATGGTATGATGCATGGCGCGGATATGAATATGATAACTGGGATACACCACGTGACAATGGATTTACCTGGTTTAATCCAGAACCACCTAATCTATATGACATAATTCACTATAAATGGATTGATCAACTATTAGACAACCTAAAAAGCAGTGTAATTTTATACATGTCATGCTCGACTGGCCAACAATTTGGGCCTACAGTATATCTTGACCATGGAGCAGTAATGTGGTATGGAAATGCTGGATCAGGCCTATGTCCACAAGCAGATTTACTTGACGACTGGGCTTTTGAAGATGCCCTAGTTCATGGAGAGCCATTTGGAGAGGCATACTCAAAACATGTATGGTTACACCAAAGAGATTTCACAATAGGTGAAGGAGGCCAACACTTTGAAGAATCAATGTATGGACCATCTTCACTTTATGGTGACACAGGCATTACAACAATACCAGTTATTTATGGTGACCCAGAACTAATAATTTACAGCCCAGAATGGAACTCACCAGGTGCAGTTGACTCAATAATCACTGGCTCAAACAACCAACAACCTCTAGCACCAACAGTTACAGGTCCATCAAGCGGAACACCAGGCAACTCTTATACGTTCAACTTTGAAACAACTGATCCAAACGGTGATGATATTTACTACTATGTAGACTGGGGTGATGGAAGCTCAGAAGACTGGGATGGACCATACAGCTCAGGAACTGGTAGCTCTGCAAGTCATTCATGGGATTCTCAAGGAGTATATTCCGTAAAAGTCAAAGCAAGAGACGAATATGGAGTCGAAGGACCATGGGGGACGCTAAAAGTCAACATACCAAGGGCAAGAACAAACAACTTATTAATATTCATAGAAAAAATCCTAGAGCCATTCCCAATAATAAAACTGTTAATAACTAGACTGCTAAACCTCTTATAAAACACAACACACCTCTCTCTTTTTTTCTTTTTTTTTATTTTTTGTTTGGCTTTTTCCGAACATATTCCAGGCTTTTATATACTAAATTTTACAATATATAAATTGAAAACAATGAAATCAAAAAAACAAATATTAAACACCCAACGAGAAATGCAACTTTATTATCTAAAAAAATTATATCAAGATTCATTCTTCTGGCATTTAATACATAAAGGTCATACAATGGAAAAAGCTGAATTAGAAATAATGATACAAATGCAAAATTAATTATAGATATTGTGAAATTGTGAAGATGTAAAGATGAGAATAGTAACACAAATAATAACTGTCATTGCGATAAGTATAATATTAGTAACTGTAGGTTGGAGTATTTTGATATTTAACTCATCAGAAGTTGATCAACCTGTTCCATTTGAACTTGAAATGAATCAAAATGAGCGGACTCTTACTGTTGGAGCAGTATATCTAAATATGGAATGGGAAAACATAGAAATATATGAAGGAGAAGCAAAACTACCATCTGGACCAATTAAATTGAACGATGTTATAACAAATTGTTATGGTAATGTTAGTTTGTTTTTACCAGGTGGTTATATATTTGGTAAATGGGTCTTTAATGAACGGCCAATAATTGTTGATGATTTAAGATTTGTAGGATCATGGATAAACTCAAGTCAAACAATTACTTTTGATGCTAAGGGTAATTTTTATAATTATTATATTGACCCAGATGATAATAGTTATCTAGGTTATAAGGATGGAACATATGATGTTAAAGATAAAAAAATCATTTTAAACTCAAATCTTAATGAAACAGAATCAGAAGATAAATTATATAATTTTTACAACAATGAAAATTCTCTTGATTTAATAAATGAGTCTGTTATGGTTGGATATTGGAGATCTATTCAAAGAGTAAGAAATAGTAATGATATTACAGAATATGAATATCAAAAAATAAAAATGACAGGTAACTTGTCTGTTAAAAACGAATCCTTTGGATATTTAACATTAACTGAGGACGAAGAAGAAGTTTTAATTTATTTTGAGGGGTTTAATGTAGAAAATATAACTGATTTTGATATGCAAAATGTAGAAATTATTGGTTATATTTTTGAAGAATGTGACAACGATTTTTGGGATGGGCCTTGTGTTAAAGATATCGATTCAATTGAAATTGTAAATGAATAAACAATTTTTTTTACCTAAAATGTATGCAGAGTAATATGTTAAAAGATAAAACTGCTCTAATAACTGGTGCATCACGTGGAATTGGAAGAGCAATAGCAATAAAATTTGCAGAACAGGGTGCCTTTGTTGGAATTAACTATATATCTAATGAATCAGCTGCAAAAAAAACTCTAAAAATTTTAGAAAAAAAGGGTGGTAAAGGAATACTTTTAAAAGCAGATGTTTCAAAAGAAAAAGACGTTGAAAAAATTATTAAAACTCTTGTTAACAAAAGAAAACACATTGATATACTAGTAAACAACGCAGGAATTTATAGTAGAGATAAATTTGAAAATATCACACCAAAAAATTGGGAGAAAACTCTTGCTATTAATCTTACAAGTAGTTACTATCTATGTCAAAAAGGTTTACCTTATATGAAACCTGGTAGTAAGATAATCTTTATGTCCTCACAACTTGCTTTTAAAGGCTCGTCTCATGGTGCAAATTATTCAGCAACAAAAGCAGGAATGCTTGGTTTTATGAGAAGTCTTGCAATTGAACTTGCTGATAAAAAAATCAATGTTAATGCTGTTGCACCAGGTACAATTGATACTGATTTACTAGCTAATTACTCCAAAAAAATGAAACAGGGTAGAATAAATGAAATACCTCTCAAAAGACTTGGAACACCAGGTGATGTTGCAGATGCTTGTTTATTTCTTGCATCTGATCTTTCTGATTATATTACTGGTGAGACAATAAATGTTAATGGTGGACTATATATACATTAAAGATTCAATTTTTTAATTTCATTTATAACACTATTTCGAACGTTTTCTTCAGTGAATTCTTCTAGATGACCTGGAACAGTTACTATTGGTATGTCCTGGTCCCTTAGATAATTTAATGCAGGTAATGCTTTTAGTTGAAATTCATTGAGCCTTGATCGTATTTTTTCTTCTGTATCATCAGATCTTTGAACAACTTCTGTGCCACATTTACATAATCCATTTTCTGGTGGTTTATATTCAAGATGATATACTTTTCCACATTTTGGACAAATCCTTCTTTTAATTGTCCTTGATATAATTCTTTCATCAGAATTATCCACTAAAACAATGAAATCTATCTTTGAATTATTCTTTTCAATAAGCTTTAATAAAAATTTTGATTGTTCAGGAGTTCTAGGATAACCATCTAAGACTTGTTTGCGATAGTTCTTTTTTGAAAAAAAAGCTTCAAAAAGTGCATTTGTTATATAATCAGGAACAAAAAGACCTTTTTCAACAAAATATTTTGCTTTTAACCCTAGAATAATATCCTTATTATTTGTCCCAAGTTTTTCTGCAATCAAATCATCTGAAATGAATTTTTTATTTTTTTCATCCCAAAAATCTTCTAGGTTTCCTTCATAATTATAATCATTATATTTTCCAAGGTAATTTCTAAAAATATCACCGGTTGAAAGTTGTTCTAGATTGAATTCTTTGACAAGTACATCTATTCTTGGTTGTTTTCCAGCACCGCTTTTACCGGATACTACAATATTTGTGACTTCAGACATAGGAGCGCGTAATCAATAAATGGTATATAAAACCAGGGTCCTTATTTTATAATTTTTTTAATTGCCTCAGCAAAATTATAGACTTCTTTTTCTGTTGTATCAAATGAACACATCCATCTAACTTCAGATTTTTCTTCATCAAAAACATGAAAAAAATATTTTTTCTTTAAAGGTTTAATAAATTTTTTAGGAATTGTTGCAAAAATTGCATTCACTTCTACTTTTTGAGTGATTTTAACCTTTGGTATTTTTTTGATTTGTTTTTCTAAAAGTTTAGTCATTTTATTTGCATGTTTTGCGTTTTTTAGCCATAGATTATTTGATAAGAACGCATCAAATTGAGCTGATATAAAACGCATCTTTGATGCTAGTTGCATTCCTTGTTTACGGTAGAATTCAAAATTTTTTGAAAGATTCTTTTTGAAAAAGATAACTGCTTCTCCAAACATCATTCCATTTTTTGTTCCGCCAAAGCTTAGAAGATCAACTCCAACATCTGCAGTTATTTCTTTTAAATTACAGTTTAGACTTGCAG
>Ga0272441_10005611_pt1 | contig 21647 bp, 15 predicted proteins | sample SSMProp6N_FD_193582 | JGI IMG/M metagenome (GOLD analysis project Ga0272441, IMG submission 193582) | Marine sediment archaeal communities from Little Sippewissett salt marsh, Falmouth, MA, United States - SSM-Prop-6N | ecosystem: Environmental > Aquatic > Marine > Wetlands > Sediment ... | reverse complement strand
CGATTGGCAATTCAAAATCGACGACGCCCGGCGAAAACTCAAGCGACTGTACCCAAAAATCAAGACGTGAGGACGCAATAGACAGGATTCAGAGGATTTACAGGATGCGCTTGTGTCAATCCCGTCACACAACACCACAGGCTTATGTCGTTAGCTCCTTCAGGCTTCCTCCGGGTTATGCAGTGCGGCGATCTCTTCGTTGGCGAGGGGCACAGGAGCAGAGTGACCGAATACAGGTCGTGTCTTCTCTCTCTGCCCCTTTGCCCCTCTGTTCCTTTGCCCCTCAGTCGTCATGCCTCTGTACCTTTGTACCTGTGCGCCTTTGCTCCTCTGCCCCTATCCTCACAATACCGCCGCGACCGTATTGCTCGGCGTGCTTTCGCCGGCCTTGTTCGTGGCGATGATGCGGTACTCCCAGTCCTTGCCGCGCTCCTGGTTGTTCAGCGTCGCCTCGGACTCGATGGCCATACTGACAAGCGTCCAGGTCCCCGTCGGCCGCTCGCGGCGTTCGATCTTGTAGGCGGCGACCTTGCCGCCGTCGCTCGGCTTCTTCCAGTCCAGGAAGACCCAGCCCTCTCCCTGACGCGGGGCCTCCAACGTGCGGGGCTGGCCCGGCGGCGGCAGGGCCGTCCCGCTCGCCCGGCCGCCCCAGCCCAGGGCACTGAGCTTGGCATCATCGCGGTTGACCGCATCCTCGGCGTAGCGCAGGTCGGCCTTCATTGCCGTGACCAACTCCTCCAGGCCGGCGGCCTTCGTCTGCGTGGCCTGCTCGGCGGCCGCCAGAGCACCCACCTGCTCGTCGCAGAGCGTAATGAACGAATCCAGCAACGCCTGCAAATCGGCGGCAAGGACCGGAGGAGACGGAAAATCCGCCGCGCTCTCGGTCAGGCCCGTGACCATCGTCTGTGCCAATGCCTTGATCTGTGCTTCGGTTCGTGGAAACGTCGCCATAGCTGTCTCTCCTTTTGTTCGACCATTCTCGCTGTCGGCCCGCGACCATCGCGCGCCTTGCTGCCGAGGCGGTCGCCCAATGCCGGCAAGCCGCCCATCGACACTCTGTATGTGGCGAGCGCCGCCCGGCCCGGCGTGTGAGACCACAGACCGCCAGCGCGGCAACGACGCACGGCCATCGCGCGGTAATGCTTTGTGCGTGTCAACCCAAGGGACCACCTGCAGTCTCACAGGACCAAGCGGTTTCGCTATTGTTACTATCGGCCACGCGGGACGAAAAGCTTGAATATAAACTGGAAATCCCACAGTATTTCGAGTAATTACTCCTTGCGGGACGAGAACATGTCGCTACCCAATAGCAAATGGCCGCTGCCGAAGGCGCGAACGCTCAGGCGAACGAAAGAAACGCGTATCCTCTGCTGACACCAGCTCTCACCCTTTTTCCTTCCGCGCCTGCGTTGTCCCCCTGCCTGTATGCCTTACCCCCCTTGCCATCCAGGCCTCCTGGCCCGAAAACATCGTTTTTAGCCTCAGAAATGACACTGGAGCCCAAAGAGGCCGTTTGCATCGCCCCAATCTCGGTGTCCATCTCCCCAATGCCAATCCACAACGGCTCGATGCGATCTCACAACGCCACGATGTAAGCCTGCAACGCTTGGGCGTGAATCTTGAATGCCTTGATGTAAATCTGCTATGCCTGGATGCCGACCGCCGGCATCCCGTTGCAAGCTTTCGAGACTTCGATCCAGACTGCCAACGTTACGATGTAGATGCGCATCGTCTCAATGCAAGGTCACATTGTCACGATGCAAATCTCGAACGGCCGCACCAAACTGTGTGGACGAGGGAGGCCGTCGCACGCGGCAGGATTCCATACCAGATCGAGCTTACAATTTGGCTGGGGAGGACTCTTCTTCAGATGCCGCCTTGAGAGGGACACTCCACTTCCGCTGTAGGATTCGACGAATTGTGCCAAATACGGAGCGTGCCTTATCCGAGGCGCGCGCCGACCGCCAGTTGGCCCATAGGGAGAAGCCGTGGTAGCGTGGAACGGGCACGCGGAACAGTCGCATCGCAAGAAGCCGGCCCCAAAGCTGTTGACGGCGCTTTCGCAGAGATCCCTGCGATTGGGGCAATGTATTGGCGTTTGCCGGCTCGAGGTCCACGTAGCGGGCCTGTATCGCCTCCTGCAGAATTCGCCTGCCGTTCTCCGTACGAACCAGGACCAGGGAACGGCCGGGATCGTCTGGTTCGCGCTGGCGGTACCAGGGGTCACCACATGAGATATCCGCCAGTTCGCCCGTCGAATCCGGGCAAAATCGGCACCGAAACTGGGTGTGCTTGCTGAGTATGCCACCCCACGACTGCTCATAAGTCATGGAATGATCCTTGTCATTTTCCGCTGTCTGAGCAACAGTGCGCCCGGGCCAGCCACAGCCTCGATACCGAAAAGCGGTGACCTCCTCGAGGGGAACATTCAGTTTCTCCAGGATCTTCTTGGTTCCCTGTGCGCTGGGCGTGCCGGCACAGAAGATGGAAACTGCGAGAGCTACGCGGCGACCCGCTTCGGGATTTGTCTCTTGCCATTTGCGAAGAGCGACCACATCGCACGGTTTTCCCACGAATACGTACTGAGAGCCATCTCCATTGAGCAGATTCAGTCCCGAACAAGGGGCCGCCGGAGCATAGCGGGAGCCGGTTCTCTCAAGCAGTTCTGCACGCTCTCGACTGAGCACCGCGGCGTTCGCCAGTGGGTCATTTTCGTCCGGACCAATGTGCAGCGCGCCCTGCATCCCCAGCTTCTCGATGCAGAAAAGCGATAACGCTGTGGCTATGCCGCCGGAGGAACCACGAAACCGGACATCCGGATCGGAGGCATAGCCCTCCAGATCTCCAGGACGTTGCCCCAAGCACATCGCAGCTCAGAAATCGCTTCAGGGTGAGCATCCGGGGCCGTGATGGCAATCCCGGGACAAACTTTCAGGCATTCGCCACAATCCGCACACTTGTCGCCATTCCTCGTGAGCCGCAGACCGTCGTTTTCCACATCAACCAAAGTCAGCGCTCCCTCCGGACAAATCTGGACACAGGCTCCGCAGCCCAGACAAAGTCTCCAGGAGACCACCTGAGATACATTCTCGAAACGCTTGCTCATGAATCGATGTTCTCCAGAAGAGCCAGGACCTGCCGCTGGACAGAGGGAACCGTCTGCTCAAGGCGCTAAACGACTGCGCGTCGCGAGCGAAAGGCCGTATCTACGGCCGCTACAATCTCATCGGCGCTCGCGAAGCGCATTTCCGCGACAAGATCTTCAACTCCAACAGTCTCGAAGACCCCCTTGAACTTTTTGCTATAGGCCAAACCGACAGCTGGGATACACTGTGACAAGGCGGCGATCCAGGAATGCATGCGCGTGCCCAGGAAAAAATCGCACAAGCCGATGATGTACTTGGCCTGCCCCTGGTCGTAGGGACCACGGGCAACGAAAAGTCTGTTCGGATACTCCGTTAACAAACGATCATGTACGTCGAGGCAAGCGGCCAAGTCGTTCTCCGTATTGCCCGTGTAGCCGCCGGTGGGAATCACATGCGGAACCAGAAGCAGTAGATGATCGTCTTCTGCCAACAGCGACCTGACGATGCCGTCGATCAGTTCTTTGTAGTCGACATTGAGGCCAAACTCATTGTTGCCCGTATAGCCACCATAGTAGATCAAGCCGCTAACATTGAGCCCGATGACAACGGACTTGTCGGTTCGGACACGGTCCAGTTCCCCAACATCCAGTACCGCCGGTTTCTTTGCATCCAGCACAAACGCAACATCCGGCGAAAATCGCACTCTTTCATCCGTCGCTGCTTTGCCCAGGAGGCTCTTGACATAGTCCAATCCAGCTTGATCTCGGCTGTATACTCTCCGGCAGCGTTTCAGAATATATCGAGCCATACACCGTGATATCGCCCTTTTGAACGGGCCGTACATCTGGGGAAACATGACAAGACTCTTCTTGAGCATCAGAGGGAACAGCCGGGTTAGGAAGCCCAGGACCAGCCGTCTCATACCGTAAATATCACTGAAGCTGTCGCCGCCCGAGATATCAACAAAGAGATCTGCGTCCAACAGCACGGCCATCGTGGAATTACGTCGGGCCACCCACCTCCTCACGGCACCAAGGGGTAACACTCTCAAGACAACGGACCAAAACGCAACAACGAAGAAGTGACACGACAGGAAGACATTCTTGCAGAACCGAATCGGGACTTTCTGAAGCACGACCTCTCTGTCATACATTTGGAGGCGATGTTCACCTTCCTCCCGACCGCCGCCAAGGAGCGTCACCCGTGCGTTGGGCCATCGAGCCAGAATACACTTTACGCTGCTCTCGGCCAGCGCACTGACGCCCAGGTTACCGGTCTCAAAGGAAGCACCCAGCAAACACACTTTGACCACACACCTCGAAGGCTGCTCCTCCTCGCCCGTACCGGGGCAGTTTTCTACTGTTGGACTGCACTCATTCATCAATATCTCACACTCTATCGTAACGATTGAGTTGTCTGAGGCTCTGGCATGTTGAGAGGCGAAAAGTACGACGAAATGGCACGCCCGACCAGCATTCACACCTGGATGTAATCGGGCAAGCCACCCTGTCTATTGTACCGCCGGACTGCCTCCTCCCACTTCAGTTCGAGTTGCCTTCACCTGGCCGTTGCGGTCGGGTAGGAAGGCGAGGATGGTTTCGATTACGTCGCTGGCTGCCGAGCGGGCCGAGTGCTCGAGGGTGGAGCTGATCTGGATCTGGCCTACGTAGCGAGCGGGGTCGCCGGAGACGTTGGGGCGGCGGCCGAAGAAACCGGAGAACTCGTCCTCGCTAAGGGTGATTTGCCCGTTCAAGACCCAGAAGCTCAACACAAAGACCTCCCGGTAGGCCGGAGCGGGTTTGTGGAACCGATGGACCAGGCATTCGATGCGACGGCCCGAACACAAGTCCAGTTCGGACCTCGTTGTATCATCATGGATCCAGCCGTGCCCCCGGAAACAGACCCGCGGCCGATGCCCCAGGATCCCGGCGGGTTTTGAAGCACAATAAACCACATAAGCGTCGGCCCAAATTCTCTTCTTGGCATTCATGTATCGGCGACTGATATAATCATCGGCGAAATTCGTCTTCATGTACTCTTCGGTAGTGGTCGGGATGGACAAGTCCTCGCCGACCCAGCCTTCAATGTCCAAGGGGATTTGATCCAGAGGAACCGGCAATTCGACGGGCTTGCCCAGAACATCCTTCAAGCCGGAAGCAGCAGCGCGGTAGGCAACACCCGCTGCAATCAGAAGCAAAACGGCCAATATCTCCACCAGCCAAATGTGGGCGGCCCCCGTCCGCTCCCGCGCCGTACCGGCAGGCGCGCTCTTTTTGCGCTCGTATGCGATGCAATTCCCGGCCATCGACATTCTCCTGAAATCCTAACCCATGAGAACCATCTTATGGCTGTTATCGGCGCATTGTCAACCCACCTCAAGCCAAAAAGGCCCGGCCAGGCCATGTGGAAAGCGTGGCGGAAGTGCAAGAGTTCGTTGGGGCCGTCAAGCTACGACCGACGCAACCTCATGCTGCAACGAAACGATCGTGATCAAACCCTCTTCACGTGGGCGGCCCAAAACGGCTACATCACCCGAAATCTGCCGGCGCCGGTTCGTTTCGAGAAGGTCAAATCCCCTGAGAAACCGCGACGGAGAGGAAGAATGAAACGGAAGCAAGACGGTTGCTGCACTACAACACAACAACCCGCTTGTAACCTTGTCCCTGATAATCATTTACAACAGACCGCAAAAAATGAACGGAGAGGGCGGGATTCGAACCCGCGGTAGGAGTTGTACCCCTACGACGGTTTAGCAAACCGTTGCCTTAAGCCACTCGGCCACCTCTCCAAACCGTCAGTCCCTAATTTACCCGGCGGCGCTGAGATTTGCAAGAAGATAAATAGCAGTTCCGCAATTTTGCCTTTTTTCCCGTTCCAGAGCCCTCAGCGGGGTGGTAAAAGGGCCCGACCCCGCAACAGCCCACACACGGTTATCAGACGCGTCGCGGCCGGTCGGAGGGACAGCCATGCCGCTTGGATTCTCTGCTTGACGATTGACATACTCCTTCTCATCAGATATAATTAACTACTATGGAAGCCGCGTGGCGGTTCTTTCCACGCGATGGAGGTGTATTTTCTGGTTATGAGGGGGCGCGGAACTTGCGCCCGTGCGACAGGTCCATGTGCCCGAGGACCACCGGCACCGTTGTGGGCAGAATAGGACTTACTCCGAGAATGGATGCCAAGGACTGGAAGACGTAAGCAACAGGCGTATTGTGGCATTGAGCTTGATTTGGAGGAGCTACGATGAAAAGGCGCATGGTTAAGATCTGTATGGTAATGATGGTCGTATGGGTCGCTGGGGCCAACGCGGCACCTACGAATGTGGTGACGTTCCACTTCGATAATGGCCCCGATGAGGATTACACGGCCGGAGGACTCGTCAAAGATGCCTCAGGCTATGGTAACGACGGGTACCTCTTGGACCCGCCCGGTGTTCCCACATGGATCGCAGCCGGCAAATACGGAGGGGCGTTCGACTTCAACAGCAGCGACGCCAGCGCCGGCCAGAGCATTGTCGTGCTACACGACAGTTCCTTGAATCCCGGCGCCGGTGATTTCGGCATGGCCCTCTGGATTCGCCCAGGGAACGACTATGACGGTGACATCGTCAGAAAAGGGTCCATCGCCACCGGTGCCAGCACCTGGTACAAGCTCGAGCACTCCGCGTCCAGGCTGAGCAACAAGCTCTCGTTGAACTTCAACACCGATGGCACTGACGCAACCGTTGTCTCAAAGCAGGCATACAACGATGATTTGTGGCACTTCGTTGTCGCACAGAGACGAGGCAATCTGGCGGAACTCTGGATTGACGGTGTGCTGGATGGCACCGCGTCGGTAACCGGGAGCATCTCAAACACGGCCAATCTGGCCATGGGAAGCAAGGACAGCCTGGACGACGATTTTCTCAATTCGGCATTGGACGAAGTCAGAATTTACACGGGGGCTCTGAGCCAGAACGAAATATTGGGGCTCTACCACCCGGTCCCCGTCCCTGGTGCGGTTCTCCTCGGTGCCCTCGGTACGGGTTTGGTTGGCTGGTTGCGTCGACGGCGGACGCTGTAGAGGATTTCGGCGAGCATATTGTTCGTCAAGGCCTGCGGCTGACGCTGCCGCGCCGAACGACAAGCACGGGCGTGTACCAAGAGACCCACCGATTGCACGTGTCAACTCGCATCGTTGGGGTCCGGCACCGAATCGTTGGGCTCTGACGGAAGCGGCGGGCGCGGCGTCCAGTAGCGAGCGAAGGCGGCGAAATCGCACAGGCTGACAACGCCGTCGCCGCCGGGGGCCGACAGATCAGTCGACAAGGTCGGTGAAACCCTCAGCCACTGGCCCGAGAGCGTCGCCAGGTCCGCAAAACGCACGTTCGAGTCGCCGTCGAAGTCGGCCTTCACGGGGCGAGTCAATTCAATACCGTCGCCGGTGCCGAGATTGCGAGTGTATTGCTTGTGCCACGGATCGTTCCAGTGTTCGTACACGCCGAGGCTCGCCAGCGGGACACCGTCGCTCTCGGGGTCGTAGAACGTCCCGGAGGGAGGATCGTCCGCCAGCGCCGCTTCAAGGAGGTAGTCGTCGGTCCCGGAGATGCCCGCGTGGTCGTGCCACTGGAGCCACAGGAAATCGAAACAGACGCAATCGATCGCCACCGGATCCTGCGAGGCGAAGATGCTCGACGGCCAGTCCCCGTAGAACGGTGGAATGTTCCACTTCTTCGGGTTCGACGACCAGTTCTTCCCGGCGAAGAGCCCGTCGACGAGGTAGAGCAGCGTTTTGCCGCCCAGTTCCGCGTGCCCCATCAGATCGACGAGGCACCGATACTGACCAACGGCCGGCGCGTTGCCGGCGAGGCTGTCGTGCATGTCGTAGTAGTCGTAGGTCTTGCCCCGCAGCGTGCCGTTGGGGTTTCTGATGAGCGAGCCATAGTGGTTCTTGCCGCAGACGGTGATGCCTCCGGTGCCGTGGCTCTTGAGGATGGGGAAGTTGATGAAGTAGTCGGCCTGGGCAAACGATTTCGGGAGAAAGTCCTGCTTCGTCCCGTCGGCGTCCGGCGTGCTCCAGAAGAAGGGCACGTTGGAGAACTCGGCCTCCGGCCGGCCGGGGCCGCCGACGTTCGAGAGATAACGGACGTTCGGAAACTCGGGCGCGACCCGGTCGTAGATCAAGTTGGGCATGACGCGGCCGGGATCGCCGATCGTGATGTCCTCTTCGGCCGCACCGACAACGTGCACCAGTTGCCTCAGCAACGCCGCGATCATCGCCGGTGAATTGTCGATTCGGTTCTTGTTGCTGGCGGTCTGTTCGAACGTGCTCGTATTGGCGTTATAGCAGAGCGTATTGTTGATTTTGATGGCGATCTTCTCGCCGGGCGTGTAGCCAACGTCGCCTTTTCCTCGCGATGAATTGAAGTGGCGCAGAAGCCTGTCCCACGCCGCCGCATCGGTGCTCTCGCCCGCCAGGCCGCGGATCGCCCGCGACAGCATCTTGTCGACCACCGCCGCGTCCGTACACGCCTTGTCGTACCACCGCTGCGAAGAGTTGTACCCCTCCCACTCGGTGGCGTTGGGCTCGTGAATCCAGACCACCCTGCCCGGCTGCACGCCCCGCGCCGTGCCGAACGGGACGTTGGGTATCGGGAATCCGCCGGCAACCACCGGCTCATCGGCGGGAGCGACCAACAGCCACAACAGAGCGACGCCGAAGGCCAGGCACACCATGCCCGCGATGAGCCTCGCGCCGGTGAAACAGCGGCGGGCCTTGCGAAACGCCGCCACCGAGCCGGCCAATCCCAACAGCCAGAGGACAAAACCCGAGGCCAGCGGAAACGCCACGCGCTGACACGGGTAAGCCGCCCGCGAGGGCTTCGGAATCACCCGCACCAGAAACCACACCAGCGAGCCTAAGCCCACCAACGGGAAAAGCCACCGCAACGACCGATGAAGCATTCGCTCGATTAGGTTTGGCCGAGCGACGTCGCCGGCGCGCGAGGGCTCACGGTTCATTCGACGTACCATAGCCTGCTCCTCTCCGAAGACGCCGGTCCGCCCTGCCTTATGATTTGCCGAGGGCTACACCGGCAAAAACCGGCTCGATCCGCGGCAAAGCCGCTGGATGTCCCGGGCAACGATCCCGGCCACGATCTGCTGGAGTTCCGCCTGTTCCTGCGCCGAGAGCTCGTCAATGTACATCGGCACAGCCGTGGTTTGCCCGTCGTCTTTCGCCACTGCCGCCGGCGACCGCTTCTTCCTGCGTCCGGCGGTGATGCGACGCTGCCTGGCCAGTATGCTCTCGGCCAGATCGAACGTCGGTATCTCGTTATCATCCGGCCCGTTCGACGTTATCACATTCTCTTGCCGAACCACAGCATCCGCGCGACGGCTCTTTCGTTTGGATTTGGACGCTCTGCCCCGCCAGCGAGCGGACGTCTTTCGTTCGCCGTCCCTGCCGGCTGCGCCGTCCTCACGGAACGGCGGCATCACATCGGCAGCCCGAAGCACCTTCTCGGTCCTGCCCTCGGTTGTCCGATCCTTCTCATCCATGATATGAACTACCTCCTCGACTACTCCAGTGTACCGCGGCCGGTGTGCCAAATCAAGGCATTTTACCGCTCCCCCTGTAACCGCGTCCTCAGACGTCATCTACGCGCCGAAGCACAACGGCCTTGACATCCCCGGCCTGCCGGCCCGGAATCTCCAGTGCCCGCAGCATCAAACGCGTTTCGCCGCGGTCCAGCTTGACCGTCCCCAACGTCAGCGGCGCCCAGACCTTCTCGTAGACCTCGCCGCGAGCGACCCGATCCGGACTGGGAATCGGCCTGGGATCATGGACCTTTTCGACGATCCCGGCCAGATGTCTGCCCCCAATCTCGACGCGCAGCTTCGCCCCCACGTTCTCGGCGGCACAAACGTACATCAGCGTCACCTCAAATCGGCCCGGCTCGACGACCTTCACGGGCCACCATGCACGCGCCTTCGTATCGGTCCAGTTGGTGATCCAGTCGTTGGCCCAACCGGAACGACCGCAATAACTGATCCCCTTCCGCGACGCCGGTTCCAGGAACGCCTCGTGCCCGGGAAGCGTAACGAGCGGCCAGCCGCGATGACCCAGCTCGGCCGGGATCGGGTCGAAGCCCGCTTTCGTTACGTCTTTCGCCGTCGCTTCAAACGCAGCACGCAGCTTCGCCAGAACCTGCGGAGACTTCTGCGCGACGTTAACGCGCTGGCCGGGATCCTCGACCATGTCATAGAGCTGCCAGTCCTTGCGCGCTTTGACTGCCCGCCAGCGCTGGCTGCGTACCGAGCCACGAACGCTCGACAGATCGCCGCCGGGCGAACGGAAAGTGAACAGCATCCGGTCGGGCCAGTTCTGCGCATTGCCCGCCAGCAACGGGGCCAGGCTCTTTCCGTCCCAAGGCAAGGTCTTGGGCATGGGCAGGCCGCAAAGATCCACGATCGTCGGAAAGACATCGATGTGGGCCGCGATCTGACCGACCGTGACGCCCGGCTTTACATGTCCCGGCCAGCGGACAAACAGCGGCACGCGCACGCCGCCCTCGTCCACGCTGCCCTTGCGCCCCTTCATCTCGCCGTTGAACCGGTCCGAATTGGGACCGTTGTCGGTGAGAAACAGCACGATGGTGTTGTCACGCAGGTCCAACTCGTCGAGACGCCGCAGGAGTCGGCCGACGTTGTCGTCGAGGTTCTCGCACATGCCGTAGATGCAGGCCAGCTTGTCGTCGAGCCCACGGGCCTTGTACTTGTCGAAGTACCGGTCCGGGACCTGGAACGGGCCGTGTGGCGCGTTATAGGGCACGTAACAGAAGAAGGGCCGGCTCCGGTTCTTCTCGATGAACGCCAACGCCGCGTCCGTCAGCACATCGGTGATGTACCCGCTGGTCTTGACCGGGTCCCCGTTGCGTTCCAGCGTCGTATCGAAATAGTTGTTCCAGTGTCCGGCGCAGAAGCCGAGGAATTCCTCGAAGCCCTGCCCGTTGGGATGGTGGGGGTAATGCGCTCCGTTGTGCCACTTGCCGAAGCAACCGGTTGCGTATCCCGCTTGTTTGAGGGCGTCGGCCAAGGTCACTTCCTCGCTGCGCATCGTCTCGTAGGCGCGCGTGACACCATGGGTGCCGGTGCGGAGATGGTAGCGTCCCGTCAAAAGGCTGGCCCTGGTCGGGGCACAAACGGGACAGACGAAGAAGCGGTCGAATCGAGCCCCCTGGCCGGCCAGCCGATCCAGAACGGGCGTATCGATCTTGTCGTTGCCGTGCGAGCGGATATCGCCCCAGCCCTGATCGTCAGTCATGATCAGCAGAACGTTCGGCGGCCTGCGCCGCGTGCCGGCCGCCATCGCCAGACTTTGCGAGAGGTCACCGCCCGTAGCTCCAACCGCCGCGGTCAAGCCCAGCGCCTGGAGAAACTCTCTTCTGCTCTGCGTCCTCATACCCGCTCCTCCTTTACGAAACGCGTTTCACGTAGGCGAAATAGGCCCCCCGCGAGGTTCCGTCATCGGCGGTGAACCAGGTCCGCAAGGTGGTCTTTCCGGCCGGCAGCGAGACCTTGAACGTCACTTCTTTGGCCTGCGCTTCGATGGGTTTGCTGACATCCACATCGGCGATTTGCAGCCTGGCCCGCTGCGCCCGAATCGCCTTGCCACCCGGAATGGCCGCATTGATCGGCGCATCGACCTCCAGGGGCCAGCGACGCAGCGAGAACTCATACTCGCCGGCCCGTGCGACGTCCACGGCCCAGAAACCGTTGGCTGTCAGGCCCTTGCGGATATGTCCCTGGGCCCAGGGCACCGCCCCGCCGCCGTGCCAGTCGTGACAGGTCAGCCGCGCGGGATTTTCCTCGTCCGAACCGAGCACGATTTCGCAGTACTCGTCGAAGCGCTGCGAGACGCTCTCCCACCATTTCTCATAAGCCTGGCGCAGTTTTCGCACCACGTCCGGATACTTGGCGGCCACGTCGCTGCTCTGGCCGGGATCGCGCGGAACGTCGTACAGCTCCGTCCCGTTGATGAGCCGCCAGCGGTCGGTCATGACGGCGCTCTTGCGCCACTTCTCCGGATGTTCGATGCGCTGGGAGTCCGTCACGAGAATGCGGTCGGGCCACTCCGCGTTATCGCCCTTGAGCAGCGGCGCAATGCTCGTCCCGTCGAACGTCACCTCCGCCGGTTCTTCCAGGCTGCACAAATCGATCAACGTGGGCAGCAGATCAAGGTGAGCCGTGAGACGGTTGACGTTCCGGCCGCCGTCGAGGTGCCCTGCTGGCCAGCGGACGAAACACGGCACGCGGTGACCGCCCTCGTATTCGCTACCCTTGGTTCCGCGCATGCCCGAGTTGAAACCCTTGCCACCGCGAAAGCCGGCGGCGGTGCCGTTGTCGGTCATAAAAATGAGAATCGTGTTCTCTTCCAGGCCGAGGGTTTTGAGCTTGCCGAGGAGGCGGCCCATGTTCTCGTCGATATTGGTGATCATGCCGTAGAAGTTGGCGTTCGGGACGTCCTTGTCTTTATACAAATCGCTGTATTTCTCGGCGACGTTGTAGGGGCCGTGCGGCGCGTTGGTCGTCAGGTACGCGAAGAACGGCCGGTGGCGGTTGGCCTCGATGAAACGCAGCGCCCCGTCGAACCAGATATCGGTGCAGTAGCCGGTGTGCTTCTCGGGCGTACCGTTGTGCCAGTAGGTGTCGTCGAAGTAGTCGTTGCCCCAGTAGTCGGGGGTCTGTCCGACGCCTCCGCCGCCGTGGACCAGGACTTCGTGGAATCCTCGGTCCTGCGGGCGGAACGGGAAGTTGTCACCCAGATGCCATTTGCCGAAGATGGCGGTGCGGTAGCCTCCGGCGCCGAAGACGTCCGCCATCGTCACTTCATCGCGCCGCAGCAGGGAGCGTCCCATGATGGTATGCCAGACGCCCGTCCGGTTGCAGTAATGTCCGGTCATCAGCCCCGCGCGCGTCGGCGCACAGGTCGGGCCCACGTGAAAATCGGTGAGCCGGACGCTCTGCTCGTAGAGCGTGTCGAGGTTGGGAGTGCGAATGAGTTCGTTGCCGTGACATCCAAGATCGCCGTACCCCTGGTCGTCGGTGATTACCAGGATGACATTGGGGTGCTTTCGGGCTGAACGTCGACCGGCTCCGGCCGACCCGGGCCCGAAGGGATTCGCCACCGCTCCCGCCGCGGCGACGCCAAGCGTCCTGAGAAACTCTCTTCTGCTTTGCATGGCCTTCCTTTCCGCACGTTTGTCCCGACCCGAAGCCCGCCGCAGGTTCAATCGGCCGGGCCGGGCGTTAATGAATACTGCGTGAAGCTGCCTAAATTCAGCTCGCGCACGAGGGAGTTAACCTCCTCGATCCGAACGCTCTTAATCGCCTCGACGTCCTCCTCAATCGGGCGGTATTTGCCTAAGTACATCCAGTTGAAGCCCAGATCGACCAACCGCCCCATCGGCAGTTCGTTCTTGATCACCAGCGAGCTGAGCACCTTGTTCCGCGCCATGGTCAACTCGTCGGCGGTGATCCCGTCGCGAGCCAGATCGGCAAAAATGTTGTCCACGATGCCCATCACGCGCGGCGTGTTTTCCGCGCCACAGCAAATATAGCTGTAGAACAGCCCGGTCCCGTCCATCGCGCCGAAGTGCAGCGAAGCCGCTTCCGTGAGGGCCTTGTCCACCAGTTCCCAGTAGAAGCGCGACCCGTGATCGTCGCCGACGATGACGCCCAGCAACGAGGCGGCGAAGCGCCGCGGGTCCTGCGCCGAGACGCCGGTATGCATCAGGCAGATGTGCTGGCGATTCAGATTGGGTTTGCTCGCCTGCTCTTTCTGTTTGGTGCCCTCGTAATGGGTCAGCGTCCGCTCGGCCGTCTGCGCCGGCCACGAACCGGCCGCCGCCTCCACCGCTGTGCAGAAGCGATCCCAGTCGAAGTTGCCCGTGCAGGCGACGACCATGTTGTTCGGCGCGTACCGCCGCGCGAAATACGCGCGCATCTGTTCGGCCGACAGCGCATCGATGCCCTCGACGGTGCCCAGAACGCTGTACCCGCACGGGTGCGTGCCGAAATGCAGCGCCCGGCAGCGGTCGATCACGTCGAAGGACGGCGCGTCCTGGTACATCGCGATCTCTTCCTTGATGACGTTCTTCTCAATATTGAAATCGTCGTCGCGCAGCGCCGGCCGCATCAGTTCGGACCAGAGCTCGGTAATCTGCTCCAGGTATTCCGGCAAAACCGCGGCGTAGAAGACCGTGTTCTCCTCGCTGGTGAAGGCGTTGAACTGCGCCCCCCGGCGGTCGAACGCCTCGTTGACCTCCAGGGCGCCGAGCCGGTCGGTCCCCTTGAACAACATGTGTTCAAGAAAGTGAGAGACGCCGTTGATCTCGGCTGTCTCGTCCCGGGCGCCCGTGCGCACGAAAAAGCCCACCGCCGCCGACATGGCCGCCGGGTTGATCTCACCAATTAAAACCAGACCGTTCGCTAACGTCTTTTGCTTGAACTGCATAAGCCTCACTCGACACGGACTTCCCTGGGGCCGATCGTGACGACCGTGAAGTCCTGGAAGGGGTTCTCTTTTAGAAAGGCCAGCACCGAATCAACCGTGGTAGCCTCGATTCTCTGCTTGATCTCGTCGAGACGGCGGACCCGACCGAGCATGTAGTAGTCACCGCCCATGGAGCCGACGCGGTTGCCCGACGACTCACTCTGCATGACCAGCGAGGATTTCAGTCCGACCTTGGCCCGGTCCAGTTCCGCCTCACTGATGCCTTCGGCGAGACGGCGGAATTCGCTGACGATGACGTCCAGGGTCTCCTGGGCCTTGTCCGGCGTGGTGCCGGCGTAACACAGGATGCCGGCGGCGTCCTTGAGCGAATGGTACCGCGCCCCGATGGCGTAGCAGAGGCCGCGTTTCTCCCGAACCTCGGTGAAGAGCCGGGCACTCATACCGCCGGAAAGAACCGACACCGCCGCCCGCGCATTATAGTAGGCCTCCTCGGTGAACCGGGCGGTGTCCGTCATCAACCCGATATGAACCTGCGCCCCCTCGTTGGGAATATGCGTGTATTTGCCAAGACGAGGACGCAACTGCGGCCGCTGCGACGGCGCCGCCTCACAACGTGCAAACGCGCCCTCGAGCAACCGGCAAACCGCGTCGAAATCGTATTTGCCCGCCACGGAGAAGATCGTCTGCCCCACATCGAACCGGCTTTGGACAATGTCGCGCGTCACGGCGGACGCCAGGCCCTTCAACTCATCGATCTCACCAACGGTACTGCGTCCCAGCGGGTCGGGATAGAAACGTCTGCGCAGCTCGAGCATCACCTTCTGGCGCGGCTCGTCGTCCAGCGACAGCACGCCCTCGACCGCAAGCTGGCGAGCCAGCTCAAATTGCTCGTCCTCGAAACGGGGGCGCAAAATGACGTCGGTGTACAGAGTCAGAGCCTCCGCCAGGTTGCTCGCTTCCAGAACGGCCCCGAGGGACAAATGCGCGCTGCCCACCGAAACGGACCGGTGCAGGCCGAGTCCGTCGAGCGCGTCGCCCAACTGCCGGCTGTCCCGATCCCCGGCGCCGCGAAAGATCCAATCGGAGATGACGTTGGCCGCCCCGCAGACGCCCGGCGGCATCAGCGCCGCTCCGGCCGGCAGCAAAAAGCCAAACGCCACCGACTCCACCCCAGGCATCGGCTCGCCCAACAACACCATGCCGTTGTTCAATACGTGTTTGTCCGTCTGCTGCTCCATGTACAATCCCATAAAAACGGTAGGACGCGCTTCGACCCACGCGGTTCTCTCATCACTGAGCAATAAGTTACAAAAGAACGGGAATTCTACCACCAACCTCTCCCGCCTTCAACCGTCAATTTACCCGGCTTGACGCGGATGCCCGCCGGGCGGTATAGTGATGTGTGACTGTTGGGTGGCAACACTTATGGCACGGCGCGCCGGGAGAAACCACCGTGGCAAACCGAAGGCAGGCGTTTACGCTTATCGAACTATTGGTCGTCATTGCCATCATCGCGCTGCTCATGTCGATCCTGATGCCGGCGCTGCAACGCATCAAGAAGCAGGCCAAAAACGTCATGTGCCAGGCGAATCTGAGACAGTGGGGCCTGGTGTGGGCCATGTACGCCGAGGACAATGACGGCAAATTCCCCAACTATCTCGGCGGCGACTGGATGCAGGTCCTCATCGATTACTACGCCGATACCGATGCGATGCTGTACTGCCCGATCACGACCAGGACGATGGCGGAGGGCGCCCCCGCTCGATACGCCGTTATCGGCACCGCAGACAACCCGCGCGGCAGTTACGCCCTGAACGAATGGATCTACGACAGCGACGCCACCAGCGGCGGACGAAGCCTGGCCGATTACTGGCGGAACACAGGGCATAAGGGACTGAGTAACGTCCCGGTCATGGGCGATGCCGCGTGGCGCAGCGACGGACAGCCCTACCCAACCGACCAGCCGCCGACGTACGAAGGCGAGCCCCGAACCGGCATGGGAGCCACCGGCAGCGAGATGCGCGTCTTCTGCATCGACCGCCACGACGGCGGCATCAACATGCTCTTCATGGATTGGAGCACGCGCGACGTCGGACTCAAAGAACTCTGGACGCTCAAGTGGCACGCGACCTACAACATCCACGGGCCCTGGACCCGCGCCGGGGACTGCTGGCCCGAAGACTGGCCCGCGTGGATGCGCCACTACAAGGAACACTGACACGATCCTGCCGGGAAACGGGCCCGCAGAATCAGAAAACACGTCCCGAAATCAAAGATTACAGAGCCGTAACCAACAAGGACACACAACAGGGGGATTACAACCGACATGAGAACTGAATCGACGACAAGGCCAGGCACATCCGTTCTCCTGGCTGCATCCGTTGCAATCGCCACCTTGCTGCCCAGTGCCGTTTCGGCCGAGAACTGGCCCCAGTGGAGAGGCCCCCGCGGCGACGGCACCAGCCTCGACCCGCACGCGCCCACCGCATGGACGAGTGTGGATAACGTCACGTGGAAGGCCCCCCTGCCGGGCAAAGGGCATGCCTCGCCCGTCGTCTGGTCGGACCGGGTCTTCGTCATCACGGCGATGAAGGAACAACAGCAACGTCTGCTTCTCTGTCTGGACCGCGCCACGGGCAAGCGGCTGTGGCAGCGCGTGGTTCTGGAAGCGCCACCCGAAAGGATCCACGCACTCAACAGCTACGGCTCCTCGACGCCGGCGACCGACGGGCAGAGAATCTACGTCAGCTTTCTCGACCGCGACCGAATGTTCATCGCCGCCTACGATTTTGAGGGCAACCAAGTATGGCAGGTCCATCCCGGACCGTTCGCGAGCATCCACGGCTACTGCTCGAGCCCGGTCCTGTGGAAGGACACGATTATCGTCAACGGCGACCACGACGGCCCGGCCTACATCGTCGCGCTGGACCGCGCCACCGGTCGAACGGTCTGGAAAACGCCCCGCCCGAACAAGACGCGTAGCTACTGCACGCCCATCCTTCGCCAGATCGACGGCCGCAACCAGATGATCCTCGCAGGCAGCAAGTGCGTCGCCAGCTACGATCCCGACTCCGGACGCCAGCACTGGATTATCGACGGCCCGACCGAACAGTTCGTCGCCTCGCTGGTCTACAACGGCGAGTTGCTCTTCATGACCTGCGGCTTCCCGGACCGGTTCATGCAGGCGATCCACCCGGGCGGCCGGGGAAACGTCACGGCCACCCACGTCGCCTGGCAGAAAGACCGGGACTGCGCCTACGTGCCCAGCCCCATCGCCGTGGGGCCCTACTTCCTCCTCGTCTCGGACAACGGCGTGGCAACCTGCCTGGAAGCGAAAACGGGGCGGAGCCTCTGGCGCCGGCGCCTCGGACCGCACTTCAGCGCATCGCTGGCGACCGCCAACGGGCTGGTCTATTTCCTGTCGGACAAGGGCGTCATGACCATCGTCAAGCCGGGCCCGACGTTCGAAGAAGTGGCCCGCAACGAACTCGGCGAAAAGACGTTCGCATCTCCGGCGATCAGCGAAGGGCAAATCTTCCTTCGAGGCGCCGAGCACCTGTTCTGCATCGGAAAAAGAGAGGCAGCATGGGCTAAAGACCATCCTGCCGCCTACCACCACCCTTGTCAGAGCTGTGTAATCAGCGTTACAGGCCGAGCGACTTCGCGTTGTCGGCCGTGGTGAGAGTCGCACGTTCTTCGGCGGCGCGGGTCCCGGCGCGCAGGGCTGCTGCGGCGCCGGGGGGGTCGTGACTCGATACGAGAATGCTCCACAGGTTGAAATGCGCGCTGATTTCCTCCGGCGCGACCTCCACGGCGCGCTGCGCCGCAGCCCTGGCCAGCGCCGCGTTGCCCAGCATGCGTTCGACCTGCGCCCGCAGGATCCAGCCGGGAGCGGAATTCGGGTCCGCCTTCAGCATGCGAGCGCTGACGTACGCGGCCATACGCCCATTTCCGGCCTTGAGCGATTTCAGCCCTTCGCCCAGCAGAGCATGCTCGGCCCGGCGCTTTGTAAAGGCCAGCGCCCGGTTCCCGGGCAGGTGGCGCAGACCCGCCACCGCGTGCTCCAGCCTCTCCACGGGATTCGGCGTGCTCTCGGCCATCAGCACGTGCGTGGCGCCCTCATACGCCCGCTCGAAGCGCTGGAGCCACTGCTGCCTGGCTGCTGCGCCGACGCCGGTCCAGTCGATATGGTCATATACGGACCGGCCCCGAACCCTGGTGAAGAAGTGTCGCAGCGTGCTGTACCCGGCGCAGCGATGCTCCGTGCAAAACTCCACCACCGGGAAGTAGTCGCTGTTGGTGGTGTACCGGGTGACGAACTTCCGCAGGTCCGCCTCGTCGGCGAGATAGCAGATCAGCACGTCCGCACTGTCGCGACAGTTGATCACCGCGAGGCTCTCGCGCACCGCCGGCCGGGCCAGCTCGCCCTCGATATGACGCAGAGAGAACCGCTGCGGACGTTCGGAGCCGACGATGACGAAGAAAGGCGTCGGCTCGCACGTCATGTGCCACAGCGTGACATAGGGAAACACCTCCATGACCGTGCCGATGACGCTGTTCATCACCGCGACGCACTCGGTCGTATAGGCGTCGATGTACGACATGAACAGCCCGTTCTCGGTCAGATGGTCGCGGGCGCTCTCGAAATACTCCCTGGTGTACAGCGAGGCGTTCTCGGCCACCCCGCGAATGCTCGTGCAATCGTTGACGATGGCGTCGTAGCGGCGATCGGTCAGATGGAGATAGTTCCGCGCGTCCTGGTAGATTACGGTGGCTTTCTCATCCAGTTCGTCGGCGAGGTTGATGCTCCCAAAGTGTTTCAACGAGAACTCCACCACCTCCGGCGCGATTTCCACGCAGTCCACTCGTTCAATCTCGTGACGGACGAGACAGGCGGTGCTTTCGCCCGTGCCGAATCCCACCGAGAGCACGCTCTGCGCGTGCCGGTTGAGCAGGACGGGGAAATGGCCGAGCATCTTCTGGTCGCCGCGATACCCGTATGACGTGCCGGCGACCCGACGACCCGACGTACAGAGATACAGCGCATCGTACTCGGGGTCGCGATGCAGGGACACCGTCGTGTTGACGCCTTCGGCGACGTCCAAAACCTCGAATCCCCGGGTCCAGCGGTTCATCGCAACGGTTTTGCGAAAGAGATCGCCCGGCATCCGCGAGGCCTGCACGGTGACGAACAGCGCCAGCAGCAAGGGCACGCATCGACGCAGGCGCGTGTGCGCCACGGGACGAGCGAACCGCACCCACATGAAGCTCCCCATCCACGTCGCGGCCAGACCGAGCCCGACCACGGCCGCCTGCAAGCCCAGCAACGGAATCAGGACAAAACCGGTCACTACCCCGCCGGCGACGGCGCCCCAGGTATTGGTGCTGTACGCGGTCCCGGTGGACCAGCCGACGCGATGCGCCCGGTCCACCCACGCCTGCAACATGATCGGGAAACCGATGCCCATGACCACGGAAGGCACAAGGAACAGAATCGCGCTTTGCACCAGCGGGCTGACGATGTGCCAGGAAATCAGGCGGTGCCAGTACGCCTCGTTCAGCGAGTCGAGAGCCGCCGGCAACACGTAGTAGCTGCACAGATTCAGCCAGGGCAGATACAGCACGCCCAGGACGCCGAGGACCACGAAGAGAACACCGGCAACGACGGCCGGATTCTTGAGAGAGCCAACGATGCGGCTGCCGATGGCCGCACCCAGGACGTTCCCCAGCAGGTAGATCGTGAGGACCGAGCTGAAGACGAAGGTGAACGCGCCGATCGAATGAACGACGCTGCGCATCCAGAGCAGCTCGTACCCGATACAGACCGCCCCGCTCAGGAAGAAGCCCAGTACGAGAAGAGGAAACCCGCCGCAGCTACCCTCGGGCGGCACTTTGACGGGCGCCAGCGGTATATCCGTGGCGGCCTCCTCACTGCCGAGAGAGATTCGATATACGACGTAGCCGCCCAGGGCAACCAGCAGATTCAGAACGGCCGCCAGGCGCAGCGTCCCCAGCACGCCCAGCCATCGAATGAGGACAAAGCCCGCCAGACAGCAGCCGGCCGCGGCGCCGAGCGTGTTCAAGGCGTAGAGCCGTCCGACGAGCGGGCCCGTGTCCTTCTCCACCGAAGTGACGAACCGCCCTAACAGAGGCAGCGTGCTGCCCATCAGCAGCGTGGGGACCAGCAGGATCAAGGTCGAGAGGACGACCTGCCCCGCGATCAGCCAACCCGCGCCCGGCTGCCACGTCCGGCAGAACCACAGGTACGCCGCGTCCGCCGAACGCAGCGCCCACGGTGACAGCAAAGCCGTGACCGTAATCGCCAGCTCGATGAAGGGATACAGGCGTAACGGCCGCCGGATGCGATCACAGATCCGCCCCATCAGCAGCGCCCCCAGCGCCAGGCCCGCCATGAAGACCGACACGACCACGCTCGATGCGTACACCGTGTTGCCCAGGATCAGCTTGAGCAAACGCAGCCAGACCACCTCGTCAATCAGCGAACACGCCCCGGAGACTAAGTAGACCAGCATGAGGCAGTTCACGACCGCCGCCCGCGAAACGACGCGGCCGGTCGTCCGGGCCCGCGACGTCGATCTCGCGGTGCACGAAATCTCAGAGCCATTCATAGCGGCCACCTCCCTTCCTCGCCCCCGACGGGCCGTCCATGGCCCTGCCGATCATCCTGCTTCCCTCAAGCCCCAGGTTCCCTCTCTCGCCGGTCGGCAAAACCGCCGCCGGCATCGCCCCACCACCCCCTCTCTTGCCCATCGCTCTTCCGCTGCGCTCCATGCCGCGCCCCTTTCCTTATGAACGTATGATCCCCATTGCCGGGGACATATTCGAGATCCCCGATCGCGCGTCCTGTCCTTCTCCCGCCTGCGCGCCGGCGGTACGCGTGGGTTGAGAACCCACCCTGCTCTGGACCCTTTGCTGTACTGTGTTAGGGCATAGCTTGGTTTCAGGGTGGAGGCCGCACAGGATCCCGTTGCCGACAGCAACGGCCTGCACGGCACACCCTACATCTGGCTGAGCCAGTCGTCCGAAGGTAGGGTGGGTTCTCAA
>Ga0272441_10005610_pt1 | contig 21653 bp, 24 predicted proteins | sample SSMProp6N_FD_193582 | JGI IMG/M metagenome (GOLD analysis project Ga0272441, IMG submission 193582) | Marine sediment archaeal communities from Little Sippewissett salt marsh, Falmouth, MA, United States - SSM-Prop-6N | ecosystem: Environmental > Aquatic > Marine > Wetlands > Sediment ... | reverse complement strand
GATCGACGAACCGCTCCCGAAAGCGGTGATCGAAGATCTTCAAAACGAGTTCACTCACACCAACCCGGAGTTCGAGAAGCTCAAAGCGCTTGGCTTCCGGAAGCGCGTGCCGCGCTACATCGCAACTTGGCAAGCCGACAACCGTGGGATCTCGTTCCCGCGTGGTGGGGTGGAGAAGGTTCGATCGATTCTCGAGACGCACGGCTTCGCTTCCGTGATCGAAGACGAACGATCGAACGGTGACCAGAGTCTAGGCAAGATCCCCAAGCATCGGATCACGCTCTACCCGTTCCAGGAGCAGATGGTCACGGCGGCGATCGAGAACGAGACCTGCTTGCTTCGGGCTCCGCAAGGCAGCGGCAAGACTACGGCGGCGCTCTCGCTTGCTGCTCGGCTTCAACTCCCCACGCTCGTGATCGTCTCGACAACCAACTTGCTTGATCAATGGATGCGCCGTTGCGTGAATGAACTCGGCTTGTTCGAGCAAGACGTGGGCGTGATCCAGGGAGGGCGCGTGCGACTTCGACCGATCACGATCGGAATGCAGCAAAGCTTGCGCAAGCATGCAACCAAGATCGCGAGCAAGTTCGGGACGGTGATCGCGGATGAAGTCCAGCTCTTCGCGGCGAGTACATTCCAAGATGTGATCGACGTGCTCGACTCCCGCTATCGGATCGGCGTGAGCGGTGACGAACGGCGCGCGGACCGAAAATAGTTTCTGATCTACGACCAATTCGGGGAAGTGGCTCACCGCGTGGAACACCAGGCGATGGTCGACGCGGGCTATGTGCATGAAGTCGAGATCCGTGTCGTGCCGACCGCGTTCGAAGCGGATTGGTTTGCCAATATTCGCGAGCCTAAGAAGCGCGTCAAGAAGCTCGACGCGCTCTACGACCAGATGGCCCAAGACTCCGATCGGAACGCGCTAGCAATCGAATGTGTCCGACAGTCGGTGCAAGACGAAGGCGAGCAAGCGATCATCTTGTCGCTTCGGCGGGAGCATTGTCACGTGCTCGATTCGATCGCTACGCGCTCGGGGTTGCGCTCGGGGCTCTTCATTGGCGGTGACGACTACCGCGAACAATTCGAACAGACCCTGCGCGGCATGAACGCACGCGAGACTGAAGTCGCGGTCGGTACCTACCAAGCGATCGGGGTTGGCTTCGATGCTCCGCGCGTGGCGCGTGGTGTGTGTTCAATGCCCGTCGCCAACAACTCCAAAGGCGAGTTTCAGTTCCGACAATACCGCGGTCGGTTCGCGCGAGTGTGCGAAGGCAAGCGGGACGCGATCCTGTACTACTTGCTCGACGTGAACGTGTTCGGGTTGACCCCGCTTCGGAATCTTTGCAAGTGGAATGCTCGCGTGAGTGTCTGGGATGCCTCCAATGAGGCATGGATCAACGCACGGAGTTTTCTCGATGGTAAGAAGAAGAAGCGACGCGAAAGCAACACCCACGACCCCAAGCAAGCGAAGCCAGGCCGCCGCAAGCGAAGCCAAGTCAAGCGAGCCGAACAACAAGAACTCTTCGGAAGCTACGACCCCTTCAACGGCGGCAACGGATGAAGGGGATCCGTGGGGGCTGAACCCTGATCACCCCCCGACTAAGGGCGGATATGCCGAAGCCGCAACGCGCGAGCATGGCCGAGCGCAATCATTAGGTGACCCCTCACGGATCCCGATCGACGACACGCTCTCCCCGGGGGATACTGTCACGATCACGATGGGCGCTGAAACATTCTCGCCGGTGCAATACCACCCGTTCACGGTCGGGCCGTTCTCCGCAACGACCACGATCCGTCCGGGTGAGACCGTCAAGCAAGCAACCCTCCGGGTGTATGCGTTGCTCGAGATCTTGTTTCGCCATGACTTCGACATGAAGGCCCGCGGTCACAACGCTCGATGCCATGAAGCCGTCGATCTGGCGGGTAACATGTCACGATCAAAGCGAGGGAAGTGAAGCGATGCGCGTCCGCAAGAACCAACAACCGCCAACTGAAGAACCGAACGACTTCATCCCGTCCGCCAAAGACAAGCCGAAGCGGGACGCGGCGCGCAAGAAGCGGAAGAAGAAGATCACGCGGCGGACGTTCGAGAAGTATTCACACGAAGCCCGGGATCGTCTTGCAGCGTGGCGAGACGATCCGAAGGCGTGGGAGGGTGCGAAGCCCGAGCACTTGATCGGATTGTTCGTGATCTTCCACTTGCACGTCTATGGGGTCGAACCTTCCGACCTACTCGAAGACGACACTTTTCTCGGCGCGCGGTCCAGTGTTGCGGCGCTCTTGCGTCAAGAATTCTTGGGCGACGCAAACCTGCTTGCGGAGTTCATTCGTTGGACGTGGGAGCGCGAGAAGGAAACCGAAAAGTGGTACCGCGAGCGCGGTGAAGTGCGTTCATTCCACATGGGGTGGCGCGTTCAATTCCAGTCGCGGGCTCACTTGACGAAGTGGCGCGTCGCCCTTGCTCGTAAGATCCAGATCGCGGCGCGTTGATCGTGGCATCTACACCCCATGGCAAGACGGCGACGTAGTAGCGCGGGCAACAAGCAAGCCTCAAGGCGCGAGCCCACCAAGCCGACCCCGGCCCCGACCAACCCGACCCGCATCCCCCACGATCCGGTCAACGAGATCGTGGTGATCTCCGCGGTGCTCGTGGATCCGGAAGTAGCAAAGAAGTACCTCCCGACGATTCCTTCCGATTCATTCTTCGGCCAGGGTCACGCGGCGGCTTGGGCGACGCTACAAGAGATCCAGCGACGCGGGCTCTCATATGATCCGGCGACTGTCCGACAACTCTCGGGCGGCTCCGTTGATCCGGAAGTGCTCGAAGAGTACGCGCGAGATCGCCCCCGTGTGCCCCCGAACCTTCGCCACCATATCGATTGCCTGCATTGGGATCGGGTGCGCTTAGAAGCCGTGCGGGGGCCCGTGGCGGCGTTCCTGGAAGGGATCCGCAACCCGGCAACCGATCCGGCTCGAGTGCGGGCGCTTGCGCGGTCGATCTCCGATTCGTTCCAAGGTGCGGGCGCAACGCGCTACTTGCGCGACCCCCAAGAAGTCGTGCGCGCTCACTCGCTCGAACTCACCGAGCGAAGAACGGGGCGGGCGATCTACCCTTACGGGATCCCGGGGCTCGACCAATACGGGGAGGATTGCTTCGAAGTCGAGCGCGGCAAGAAGAACGTGGGCGACTTCCGGCTGATCCCCGGCGCGGCTCCAAAGAAGGTGACGGTCGTTGCGGGTCTATCCGGCGCGGGTAAGACCACCACGACCGCCCAGATCGCGCTCATGCAAGCCAAGCAAAAGCGGCGGACACTGTTCGGCGCGTGGGAGCAAGGCGCGGGCGCGACACTCGAAACGATCGCGGTGCTCTCGCTTGGAATGTCGCGCGAGTGCGTTCAGACGGGAGACTTCAACGAGATCGACCAGCAAGAGATCGAAGCGGAGATGGAGCGCTTGGGGGAGTGGATCCGATTCTTCGAGCTTCCCTTCGGGCGGGCGCGTGGGGAGCGCGAGTTCAACGATCGAAACCTCGACTTGATTCAAGAGCACATAGCCGAAACGGCTCCCGATCTGTTCATCGCGGATCTGTTCCGGCGCGCGCTCAAAGAAACGAAGCCCGACGATGAAGAGCAAGCGCTTTACCGAATGCAGGCGATCACGCAAGAGCAAGCGTGCCACTCGATCCTTGTGCACCAACTTCGATTGAAAGACGTCGAGACTCGAGAAGACAAGCGTCCGACACGCGAAAGCGTGAAGGGTTCGAGCGGATGGATCGACGTGGCGGACACTTTGATCGCATGGCACCGACCCGGCTTGTTCAAGCGCATGAGCGAACAAGATGAAACGATCCAAGCGTTGATCCTGAAGCAACGGTACGTCGCTTGGCCACTGGCGGTAGAACTCGACTTCAATCCCGTTTTCGGTTGGGCTGACAATGGCCGCGGGATCGCTTACGACCAACCCGGCGACACCGCGGACAATGATTCGCTCGAAGCCGCGGCGCTCGCCAAACAATGGGGCAAGCGGCGGTGATCGATCTCGATCGCTTGCTCGACGCGCTCAAGATCCAAACCAAGCGACAAGGCGCGCGCTTGTGGGCTCAATGCCCCAACCCCGACCACGACGATCACGATCCTTCGTGGTTCGTCTGGAACAAGCCCGACGATCCCGACAAGCACGGGCGGCACCGGTGCTTCGGGTGTGGGTTTGGCGGGGGACCGCTCGCGCTCGTGGTCGCGGTGTTCGGGTGCGAATGGCGCGAAGCGAAGGCATGGCTCAAGGCGGGGGATCTGGACGTTCCGATCCTGGCGTTGGAATTGGAAGTCCGTCCGACACGGCGGCGCACATTCAAGATCCCCGAAGGCGTCCGCTTCACTCCGATCGATCGTTGGCCGACTCCGTTCCGGCGCTATGCGTTGGGGCGTGGCATTGGATCGGAAGAAGTGGAGAAGTGGTCGATCGGGTATGCCGTCGACGGAGATCTCCGTGGGCGGCTCGTGGTTCCAGTGCGTGAGCCAGACGGCGTGGTGCGGAGCTACCAAGCGCGGACGATCCTTCCCGGCCAGACCAAGTATCTGACCCCGACTGGTATTCGTTCCGGATCGATCTTGGGGGTCGAGTTCTGGCCCGAAGACCACCACGAACGGAAGCGCGTGGTCGTGATCGAAGGTCCGATCGATGCAATCGCGGTCAGGAGAGCGACGGGGCTCCCGGTGGGAGCGCTACTTGGATCGGAGCCCAACCCGTCACAACTCGCCCGGCTCGCCACGTTCGATCAAGTGGACGTGCTCACGGATGCGGACGCTGCGGGGGACAAGGCAGCGCGGGCGCTCGAAGGGCTTGGTCGGTGGGTCAAGCTTCGACGGCTAGTGCTACCCCGGGGCAAGGATGCCGCAAGCGCGGGTGACGCGACCCTACGCGGCCTGCTACACTATCCCGGGTGAACATCCCAACCCGAACCCGAAAGCGCCCCACACGGGCGGTAGAGCGGCGAAGCGGGGATCTCCCGTTCGGGATGTATGGGCGGCCGAGTGCTTTCGCCAAGTTCGCCGCAACGGCGGGCCGTGACGCGGCGGTCCAGGCGATGATCGAAGCGCTCGAACGCAACGGCGGCTCCGTCAAAAAGGCGGCGGCAGAGTTCGGGTGGTTCGGCTATTATCCGCGGTGGTACGAATGGCGCGATATGCTTCATGCCAAGGAAGAGATCGCGGCGGCAATCAAACGGATCAAGTCAGAACAGAAACGCGACCAGATCTCGAACGCGGTCGCGCTACTCTTGGGAGAACAGAAGGATGCACGAAGAACTCGTCGGGTGTTGCCAAGGACTCACCGCTGACCAGATCGAGCAATCGATCACAATGAGCGTTCACGGGGATGCGGTCACCGACCCCGCGGCGCTTGCGCTCTACCTCGAAGCCCTGGCGGCGGGTGAAGTGGGCACGGGTGACGTGACCGAGATCCCCGAGACTGACGAAGGGAACCCGGCGATCACCGAAGCGATCAACATGGATCAACCGGGCAACCCCGGAACTTACTGACTGACGGCGCATCATGCGGCATTATGATCCGCATGGCATGGCGACCAACCCAGATCGGCGCGCTTCTCCACGAAGACGCTCAGAAGGCCCACAACAAGATCTCCGCGGCGTTCCGCAAGCATCGGACTAGGCAGGCCGTGGCCGAAGCGCTCGGGGTGCAACCGGCAACGGTTGGCCGTTGGGTGAAGTGGCTCATGGACAACGGCTACCCGGATCCGCGCTAATTCTCGGGGTTTGCAGGGGGTGTCACGAAAAGATCGTTTTTTTACTTGTCAGCTGGATCATGATGATCTAGCTTTGACTTGCGTTTGGCGCGGGGCCAAGCGGCACACGAAAGAACGATCCTCACATGGCAAACCTAATCGCGACGCACCAGGCAACCCTCAACGGCGAAACCATCGAGTTCAACGCTCAAAACTACGATGCGGTCGTTAGCTCCCTAGTTTCCAAGCACGGCGGCGGTGTTCCCCAGATCACCCCGATCGCTCCCGCGGGTTCCTTCCCGGCTCCCGCCGTTGTCGTGCCCGAGCACGACGCGGAGCGCGGCGCAGTCAGCGCAAGCGCAGCTGCGCGGGCAAAGGCCGACGAAGCCGCGGCGAAGGCCGCCGGCTTCAGCCCCAACGACCCAATCTACGAGATCGGAACTCGCGTGATCGGCGCGGGATCTGAGAACGCCCGGCGCTCGCGTCGCGAGTTCGACGACCTTCCGCTGGCACGCGATGCGTTCAACACGTTCGCCGATCAGATCAAGGCGGAGAATCGACGGGATCGCCAGGTGACACTCGACTCGCTTCGCATGGATCCGGACGGTACGATCCAGGTCAAGCAAGGATCGCGCGTTCATCGCGTTGCGATCACCGAGCGCGCGTTCAAGCAACTCGTCTCGGCTCGCATCGGGATCGGCGGCGGCGCGTACCTAGCCGAATGCTGGCCGGAGCTTCGCGCGTTCAACGTGAACTCTTGGATCGAGCGCGTGGCGGAGATGGCTCGCAAGCAAGAGCAAGAAGCCTCGGTCGTGTTGCGGGTGCGTAGCAAGCAGAACGGCGAGCGTGAGATCTTCGCGGCGGTCACCGAGAAGTATCAGGGCGGGCTCGACGCGGAGCGGATCGCCCGGAGCTTGGCGCTTGCGACTCCCCCCGATGCACGGGGCTCCGTTTCGTATGACGGCGCGCGCGCCAAGTTCGAGACTCTGTTCCACTCCGACGTCAACGCGGACGAATACTGCGCGGGTGAGATCTTCAAGGCCGGCGCGGTCGTCCGCACGGATGACATGGGCGGCGGCTCGATTCGTACCGCGGGGACAATGCTCCGCAACTTGTGCCTGAACCTTTACATCTTGGACAATTGCGAGAAGGAAACCGCTCGTGTCCGCCACATGGGTGATCTCGACGGGCTCACCGAGCGCTTCGAGCTGGGCTTCCAAGACGCGCTCCAGTCGGTGGAATACTTCCGGCGCGCGTGGGGCTTCTCTTCGGCGGAGAAGGTGGTCGACAACTTGGTCACCGATGAGCCGACCGAGAAGATCACGGTCGACGATCTGCTCGCGGGGATCTTCTGGGCGCAACTTCGACACCAGCGGGAGCTTGTGCCGGTCGTGCGCGGCAACCGGAAGGCCGTGGTCAAGGATCTGGTCGAAGCCGTGAAACGCGACGAGAAGCGCCCCCAGAACGTGCAAGACGTGACGCGAGCCACGGTCGTGAATGCATGGACGCGCTATGCCCACGAAGGGGCCCCGAGCGCGGACCCGTGGCTTCAGGATTCGATCGAACGGGCGGCAACGACCTTGCTTCCGTCGAAGACGGGGCGCGTCAAGCCGCTGATGTTCGAGTCCTTCCCCGGCTAGTCCACCACGCCCACGTACGACCGGTCGTACGTGGGCTTTGCCCGGCGGGGGATCGCTTCGAAGTTGGCCCGGAGCGATCGTTGGGGTTCGACTCCCCAAACGGGCACCGAAGGCAAGCGCGGGGCTTGCCCGAGCACGAAGAAGGACACGGTAATCATGACAGCCAATCAGTGGAGAGAGTGGAAGCACGCGCACCAGGCAACCGTTCGCATCGGAGCAACGAAAACGGAGTTCATCGTGAGCGTTCGATCGTACCGGTACGGCTACCAGTGCGTAGCGGCGAGCCCGGAGTTGAACGCGGCGCTAGGCAAGGCAACCGCAACGATTGACGCGCGGGTGGTACAACAACAGGCGGTCGAGACGTCGTGCGCGCTCAACTAGAAGCACTCGGAAGCGGGGCGATCACGTTCGACCAATTCGCCCGAGCAACGTCCGACAATTGGATGCGACTCGCCAAGGGGTTGATCGCCCGGTGGGAAGTCCCGCCGGGTGTTGATGCGGCGGACGTTCAACAAGAACTTCTCACCGCAGCTTGGTGTGCGATCGAACGCTACGACCCCGATCGGGGCGTGGCGTTCTCGCGGTTTCTCGTGTTCAACGCTTTCGATCGGGCTACGAAGTGGCTCCACAAGCAACGCGGAACTCGAGTGACTCACGCGGCCCGCACTCCGATCACCTTCGCAGCGTTGGGTGAGCGTGGCGATTGGCTCGAAGAAAGCATCGTGGATCCAAGCGAACCACCCGACGCGGAACTCGAACGAACGGACTCACTTGCCAGCGCGCTGGCGGATCTCGAGTGCGAAACGCAACGGATCGTGCTTTCGCTTGTGATCCATACGTCCGGTGATGTTGGCGAAGCAACCCGGATCATTCTTGACGACCCCAAGCTCCGTCTTGTGTTGCACGTGACGTCAGAACACCAAGCGCGGAAGTTGATCTTTCGCACGCTCCGAAAGGCCGCACGCGCGGCATGATGAAAGAAAGGGACCCCCCAACACATGAACGTGAAGGAACTTGAAACGCTCGCGATCCGAGAGATCGAGATCGTGATCAGTAAGATCGACACCGAAGCGCTTCGCGGTGGTTTGCCACTTTCCGCGGTTGCGGGTGCTTGTGAAGCCGCTTCTGAACGACTAACCGAACGCGCGGATCTGGCGCGAGTAGAAGATGCAACCGAACGGGGAAGATCATGAAGAGAATCAAGCTGGAAGCAATCAAGGCAGAGGTCGTCGACGAATACCTCGAAAAGTTCGGACTCTCGAAGGCCGGAACCATTGGGGAGCGAGTCGATCGACTACAGGCGCAGCAAAGGGAAGTGACTCCCGCGGGTGATCTGGGGGATTGTCTCGAGTGCGGGGCCGAGTGCGACGTCAACCTCCCCGTCTGCCCGTTCTGCGGCGTTGGGGACGAACCCGAGCAACCCCCCGCCCCCGCCAAGAAGCCCGCTCAGAAGAGTGGCCAGACCCCGGCAAAGGGCAAGAAGCGGAGCCAGGCCGCCCCCGACAAGAAGGCAGCGCCCAAGAAGGCGGACAAGGCAATCGTTCCCGAGAGTCCAGTCGAGATCGTTGATTCAAGTGAGGGCCCGGCGGCGGGGCTCACGACCAAGGATCTCGACAAGAGCGTCGAACAGATCCAAGGGCTCAAGACGCAAGCGGCGGTGCGCTTCTGGGAACTAGGCAAGGCGCTATTCGAGTGCTTCGAAAAGCGGCTCTACAAGCTCCGCACGAGTGACGCGGGCGTGCCGGTTTACAAGAGCTGGAATCAATTCGTGGTCGCTGAGTGCGGCATCATCGCACAACGAAGCTACGAGATGATGAACGTTGCGGTCGCGTTCGATCGGAAGACTGTCGAAGAAGTCGGGTCGGTCAAGCTCCAGCTCATCGCCAAGCTTCCGCCAGAAGAACGCGACGCGCTACTCGAACAAGTCAAGAGCGGCCTGCCCAAGAGCAAGGTGGCGGAAGAAGTGCGGCGACTGGCGGACGGCAAGCCGTCGCAAAGTCCGATCGCCAAGAAGAACCCGACAACCGCGGACGCTGCCAAGAGTACGATCCAAAAGACCGAAGCCAAGAAGACTGAAGCGGTCGCGAAGAAGAACGAAGTGGCCGCGGTCGTGGTGCTCGGCCGCAAGACGATCACGCTCAGTCGTGCGGACAAACCCGACATGCAAGCGCAAACGATGGCACACGGCCCGAACGCGGAGGAATACCACTTGAACGGCATTCTGACGCGCTACCAGATCGTCAAGCAGGCAAAGGGCCTGGCGCTCGTGATCACTCGCCAGCGCTTGGATAAGGCGCAGCAAGCGGAGCGTGAGGAGACCCCGAAGGAACCGGAAGCGAAGAAGAAGTCCCCGAAGAAGATCCACCCGAACAACGTCGCAAAGAAGGCGGCGAAGAAGGCCCCGGCGAAGAAGGCCCCGGCGAAGAAGGCCCCGGCGAAGAAGACCACGAAGAAGGCATCTGCCAAGAAGTGACGACCGGAAAGAAGATCCCGGTCGTAAACGCCTATTGGCGCGGGGACAACGTGATCGTTTGCTCACGCGACGATCACGGCAACCGGCGTCAACGGGCGGTCCGCGCTGAGTACGCTTGCTACATCGAAGCGGCGGAGCTTGTGCCGGGGCTCCGCCGCATTCTCGAGAAGGCCCCGGGGATCACCGGGTTCGAGCGGGAGGGAGAGTGGGTCCGCGTCGACTTCCGCTCGTGGGCAGATCTCAAGGAATGGACGCACCGTTGGACGCGGGGCGACGGTGACTACGACCCCGAGTCTCGCACACGGGACAATCGATCGCGGTTCGAACGCTTGAAGGTTCCGACCTTCGAAGCGGACGTCAACCCCGTGCGGCGCTTCATGATCGATCATTCGATCGAACTTCAACGGCCGCGGCGGTGCTACCTCGACTTGGAAGTTGATTCCCGGAAGACGTTCGACCAGATGCGCGCGGGCGAAGCGCGGATCCTCACGTGGGCCATAGTGGGGGAAGACGGCGAGTGGGTGGTCGGGTGCTTGGACGAAGACACGGACCAAGCCGAGCGGCGCTTGCTGCAAGAGTTGATCGAAGAACTCGAACCCTACGACCAGATCGCGGCGTGGAACGGGGATGGCTTCGACTTCCCGGTGATGCAAGAGCGGTGCGCCATGTTGGGGATCTCGGTGGTGTTCCGCCGGCACTGGCTCTTGCTCGATCACCTTGCCGTGTTCCGCGACATGAACTTGAACGCTTCCGAGAGTGGCGACGAAAAGCAATCGTTCGCGCTAGGTCGGATCGCAACCGCGGTGCTTGGCGAGACGAAAGACGATCTAGACGCGAACAAGACGTGGGAATACTGGGAAGCTGGCGGAGAGTCGCGCGACAAGTTGATCGAATACAACCGGCGCGACTCTGACCTACTCCGACAGATCGAAGAGAAGACCGGCTTTCTCGACCTGCTATTCACGGTTTGCGAAGTGTGCAACGTGCTTCCCGATTCACACGGGCGCAACGGGACCGTGTTCGTTGAAGGGTACCTTCTGGCCATGGCTCACGCGCGCGGACAACGCTTCCCGAGCCATTGGACGAAGACGTCCAGCAACAAGTTTGAAGGGGCGTACGTCATGGCCCCCGAAGCAAGCGGCATCATGCGGTCGGTGCATGTCGCGGACTTCGCGGCGCTCTATCCGTCGATCATCCAAACCTGGAACATGAGTCCCGAGACGTTGGACGACTGGCGGCGTGAAGGCAACCCGCTACACGCTCCGCCGTCTTGGTGGAAGGCTCCCGAGAAGGTCCGACCCCCGGAGCTTTGCGAAGTGCCCGGCGCGAGTGCGTTCAAGCGTGAGCCGATCGGCATGCTTGCCGAAGCGGTCACCGAACTTCGCAGGCTTCGCAAGAGCTGGAACGATGAGAAGGCAAAGCAACCCCCCGGGACCGAAGCCTGGAAGCGGGCCGACCGTCGATCCATGGCTTACAAGGTTGCGGCGAACACCTTCTACGGCGTGATCGGTTCACCGTTCTCGCGGTTCTTCGTTCGGGAAGTCGCGGAGAGTGTCACGGCGGCGGGGCGTTGGTTGATCACCGAGACGATCAAGGCAGCCGAAGCGCGCGGGTGGCGCGTGGTGTACTGCGATACGGATTCGATCTTCGTGGTCGGCGTGAGTGAAGAAGCGTTCGCCGCATTCGTCAAGTGGTGCAACGCGGAGCTTTACCCCAAGCTACTGGCGGATCTCGGCTGCCCCCGCAACGAGATCTCCCTCGCCTATGAGAAGGAATTCGATCGGATCGTGTTCGTCGCGAAGAAGCGGTACGCGGGGCGCTTCGCACACTATAAGGGCACGCGCGCGACCGAAGACTCGAAGCCCGAGATCAAGGGGCTCGAGTTCAAGCGCGGCGATTCGATCCGACTGGCGCGCTCGCTTCAGTCCGAAGTCATCGACGCGCTTATGACCGGCGAAGAAGATCCCGGCGCGTACCATGAGAAGGTCGAAGAATGGCGCGCGCGGGTGCTCCGCGATGAGCTGGACGTTCGCGACTTCCTTCAATCGAAGACCGTGAAGGATCTGGCGGCTTACAAGCAACGCACCAAGAAGGACGGAACCCAAGCGGCGCAACCGCTACACGTTGAAGTCGCCAAGAAGCTCAAGGAACGCGGCGCGGACGTGAGCGAGGGGACTCGGATCGAGTTCATCGTCACGGACGGCGCGGCGGCTCCGATGAAAGCGATCCCGCTGCAAGACTACGAGCCCGGAGCAGAGGATCGTTTCTACCTCTGGGAAGCGCTTGTCTACCCCCCGACTGAACGGCTACTTGCGGCGGCGTTCCCGGGTGAGGAGTGGCGGCGCTATGAGAAGGTCCGACCGTCTAAGCGCGCGCGAGTGTGCGACGAACAACTAAGCCTCGGGCTACCCGAACCCCCGCCGAAGAAGCGCAAGCGGGTGACAAAGAAGGCTCCAACGAAGAAGCGAAGTGATGCCAAGAAGACGAAGAAGCGAAGTGAAGCGGGCAAGCGATGACCGGCAACTCGTGATCCCGGGCGTGAGCACCGAGATCACTCCGTTCGGTTGCATCGTTGCGGACCCCCCTTGGCCGTTCAAGGACAAGCTCCCCGGCAAGGGGCGCGGGGCTGTGAAACACTACCAGATCTTGACCATCCCCGAGATCATCGATCTTCCGATGCTCGACGGGCTCCCGATGCGTTCGAGCAAGACGATCCAAGCGGACGCCTACCTTCTCTTGTGGCGCGTGGCTTCGATGCAACGCGAAGCGCTCGACGTTGCCGAAGGGTGGGGCTTCACGGTCAAGAGTGAGATCGTGTGGCGCAAGCTCACAAGCACGGGCAAGCGGCACTTTGGGATGGGGCATCACGTGCGAGCGGAGCATGAGATCACTTTGCTTTGCACCCGTGGATCCCCCAAGCCGCTGAACCGATCGACGCGCTCAGTCTTCGACGCGGAAGCCAGCCGCGAACACTCACGCAAGCCCGACGCTTTCCTTGAACTCGTGGAGACCACGTTCCCCGGTCCCTATCTCGAAGTTTTCGCCCGGCGGCGGCGTGAAGGGTGGGCCGCAATCGGCGATGAGTTGCCAGACGAAGATCCCGCGGCATGATCCCGCGGGGAAAGGTGAATCAATGAGAGCACGATCAAGCGCCAAGAAGAGCACCAAGCAGCAAGCGGAGCCCGAACAACCCCCCGAGCCCCCGATCCCGAAAGAACCCGACTACACCCCGGACAAGTCCAAAGAAGACCCCGACAACGATATCCCAGGCATCCCCGAAGCCTACGATCCGATCGTCTCGACCATCTTCTCGATCGATGCTCCGGAAACGATCTACGAGCAGATCGAAGCGGCGATCCGTCCTATCCGCGCGAGCCGAGCAGACTACGGAACAATCGTCGACGCGCTCGACCGGGCGCAAGAAGTGGCCCGGCTTTCGATGCAACTTCTGGTCAACGCGAAGATCACGGCGGCGGCTCATGAGCGCGACACCGAAGTCGCCATGAGCGGGTTCCGCGACTCCGCCGTCGCGGCGCTGCAAGAAGAGAAGGCAGCGGGCACGCGCAACAAGGCGATCACGGACGCGGACGTGACAAGCCGCATAGCTGGCGCTTTCCCCGATGATTGGAACGAAGTGCAGGACAACCGAGCGCGGATCAAGCGCATGATCGAATACCTGGAAGATCTCCACGAACGCGCTAAGGAACGCGCTCGCGATCTTCGCACCATGACAACCAACGCACGAACCTGAACCAGACAAGAACACGAAGGAACGAAGACATGGGCATCAACTACGAAGAATTGGACGTCGACGACTTTCTCGGTCACTCCGGGGCAAGCGAGGGAAGCGGGCGCGCTGGCTTTCTGAGCGGGTGGAAAGACAAGGGACGCGCGGACGTGTGGCTTCACCCGAAGGGTAAGCCGATCCCGCTTTGGTCGCACAATTGGTGGTACATCGGGAAGGACCGCGAGACTGGCAACGCGGTGATCCGCTACTCGCGCTTCAACTCGCTCGAACGCGAAACGGTGATCCGGAAGCGGTTCTTCCGTGACTCCGAAGGCAACCGCGAAGTCCCCCCGGAGCTTTGCCCGTTCTCGAAGCTTTTGGAGTGGGTCGAGTGTGCGATCCGTGATGAGTCGATCGACTGGACCGACGAGATCTTCCGGTTCGAGGTTCCCGGCGATAGCGTCGTGCTCAATGCCGGCGGCTTCACGGGCCAATTCGGAAAGAAGAATCTGTCGGACGCTGAGAAGCGCGAGATCAAGCGCGCGGGGATCAGCCTGCAAGATAGCTGGAAGCAAAACTGCAACCCGCGTCTGCAATACCTTTTCCGTGTGGTGGACAATGCCGCCCCCGAGAAGGGAACCCAGGTCGCACTTGAAACGCAATCGCTTGGCGATTCGGTCAAGAAAGTGATCGCTGATCGGATGGATGACTATCCCGACGGTGCGACGGCGGCTCAGATCGAAGAAGCGCGGCGCAAGGGAAACCCTTTCGTCACCCCCTACGCGATCCGTTTCTTGTTTGATGACTCGAAGGACTTCGCGGCGAAGTATGACGCCCGTCCCTTGCTCTCACTCGAGATGAACGAAGAAGTGCGCGCGGCGCTCGAAGCCGACCCGCCTTCGATCGATCATATCGCGGGGCCGAGCAACATCGCCCAACTTCGGCTCTCGTTTGAAGAGCATTGGGTCCACCCGGTTCTTCCACCATGGGACGAGATCTTCGAAGATGCGGAGCGTGAACTGGCGGGAACTCCCGCGGCTCAACTCCCCGGCGACTTCCCCTTCGGTGCCAATGGCGGCAGCAAGGACGAAGAAGAAGACGAAGAAGCCGCGGAAGCGGAGAGCAAGGCCGACAAGGACGAACCAGAAGAAGACGGCGAGGATCTCTTCGAGTGTGACGAATGCGGCGGGCTCATGAAGGCCGACGAGTTCACGTGCCCCAAGTGCGGGACGGAGTATGACGAAGACGGCAACATCGTGAAGAAGGCCCCGAAGAAGAAGGCCGCCAAGAAGACCACCAAGAAGGCCCCTGCGAAGCGCGGAGGTAAGCGCTAACCATGGCAAGGCGGCGACCCCCGGCTTCGATAGAAAGCGGTGCTCTGGCAAACCGTGAGCGCTTGACGGCCATGTCCAACGTGGCGGGGCGCTTCAAGGATTGGCGACCACGCGCGGAAGTGATCCGCAACGTGGAAGCCGTGCCGACCATCTTTCCCCAATATGACGACGTAACCGGAGTCGGGGGTCAGCCGATCTCACGTTTCACGCTAGTGCATGGCCCGAGCAACGAAGGCAAGACGGAGTTCGCGCTCGGGCTTGGCTACTCGTTTCTCCGCGCTGGCCACTTCTTCGGATTGGCGGACGCGGAGCGAACAACCACCGACAAGTGGGTCCGCTCGCTCATGGGCGAAGTAGCAGACCACCCCGGCTTCCAAGCACTCCCGATCAAAACCTACGAGCAAGTCCGTGACTCGGTTCGCCACTATTGCGACACGATCGCGAGCGCGCGCGAGAAGGGTGATCTCCCTCATGACATGACAGGGCTTGTGGTGATCGATTCGATCCGGAAGCTTGTCCCCAAGAAGCTGTGGGAAGAACTCGCGAAGCTTCAGGGTGACGAGAAGAAGGCGACGAAGGGCAAGAAGCGCGGAGCCCCAAAGGGGATCGACGGCTTCGGCGGACGCGCGGGGCAGATGAAGGCGGCGCTCAATGCCGCGTGGGTTGATGAGTTGATCCCGCTCTTGGCGGACACGCGCATGTCGATGGTTGTGATCGCACGCGAGACCAAAGACGGCGACGCGGATCCATGGGTTGGGGACAAGGATTGGAAGGTCGGCGGGGGCTCCGCGCTCTTCTACGAAGCAAGCCTCGACGTGAGGATCACGCGCGGATGGACGAAGGACTCCGACGGGCGGATCTTGGGTGAGCGCCACAAGCTAGAGATCTGGAAGACCAAGATCGCGGGCAAGCAGACGAAGGTTCCGATCGGACACTTCCACACCAGCAACGGGACACTCACCCCGGCCGGCTTCGACATGGCGCGCGACTTGATCGAACTTGGGCTCGATCTCGAAGTGCTCGAACTAGCCGGATCGTGGATCAAGTGGCCCGAGCACGGCAACATCGGACAAGGCGTCGACCGGTCCGTGGTGGCGCTATACAAGAACCCCGAATTACTCTCGGCTCTCGACCAAGCGGTGCGAGCCGTGAGCGCGGAGCATAGGAATGATCCCGCGTTGCACCCCTAGGAATGCGGACCTTGTGTTCCGGGCCATAGAAGACGAAACGGGAGTCCCCAAGAACGAGATCAAAGGCCCCGGCAAGTGGTCGAGCGTATGGCTGGCGCGCAAGATGGCGGCGCTTGTCATGAGAGAAGTTCTTGGCGGGAGCTATCCCGAGATCGGCAGAATGATCGGCAAGGATCACAAGAGTGCGATCAACGCGATCAGGGCGGCGCGCGTTGCGCTCGAACGAAGCGAAGAAGCGGTCACGCTCTACGATCGGATTGCTGAACGGGTCCGGTTTGGCATTGGTGATACATGAAGATCCTAGTCACGAGCGATTGGCACGGGGACGCGACCACTGCGGGGGTCGAGCGCTACGAAGACGTCGAAGCCGCGGCGCTCGAAGTGCTCGACGCTGCAATCAACGACGCGGGGCTCGTGGACGCGTTCTTCTTCTTGGGCGACTTGACCGACCCCGATCCCCCACGGTGTTGGCGCGCGGCGGAGCTTGCGATCCGAATCGCGAAGGAACTCCACACGGCGGGTATTCCTTCCGTGTGGCTCACGGGCAACCATGACGTGCTCGAAGACGGCAACGGATCGCACACGTTGCAACCCCTCAAGGCGACCGGCTTCGGGTGGGTTGTTGACGGTCCAGGCGTGTCAAGCGTGATCCCGGGGATCAAGTTCTTGGCGCTCCCGTTCGTTGCAAGGTCCAACAACTATGATCCGATCGAAGTCGTGAAGCGGTCGGCGGGCGAGAGCGTGCAACTCGTTGTCGGACACTTGAACGTTGAAGGGATCGAACCTGGAAGCGAGTCGAGCGAGTTCGCTCGGGGCCGTGACGTGTTCCTCCCGCTGGCTCAGATCAAACAAGCATGGCCGAACGCGGTCGTGTGCAACGGCCACTACCACCGGCCGCAAGAGTATCACGGGGTGCATGTTCCCGGTTCGCTTGTCCGGCTCACGCGCGCGGAAGCAAACAACACCCCCGGCTATCTGATGATCGAGGTTTGAACCATGGCACGCAGGCGCAAGCAACCGAAGGTCGAGCGCGTTCCGATCGAGTCCCGTCCGCTCGTGATCGTGCGAGTGGGCTCCCCCCTTCCAAGTCGTGGGCTCGACGGTGCTATCGCATGGGTTGAAGTCCCCGCGGACACCAAGCCCGAAGAAGTCGAAGCGCTTCGATCCGATCTGTTCGATCATGGGGTGGTCGGGATCAAGACACTTCCGCGCGAGACTCGAGATCGCGCGGTCCCGCTCGAAGCTCAAGTCGAACCTGTCGAAGTCCCGACCGCTGGCGACTTGCGATCGGTCGCGCTCGAACTAGTGGACGAAGCGAACACTTCGAACCGTGAGCGGCTCCGCGAAGCGGTTGAGCTGGCATTAGAACACGTGGGGCTTTGACCCCCTGAAAGGTGACATCATGAGAGGTATTGACGTTTCGCACCACCAAGATCCCAAGCGGATGGACTATTCGAAGATCCGAGCGGAAGGCTTCGACTGGCTGATCGCGCGGGCCGCCTATGGATCGAAGGAAGACGAAACGTTCCACGTTCACGTGGAACGAGCGATCGACGTGGACATGGTTTACGGCGCATATCTGTTCTATCGGCAGACCCAAGACAAGGCGCGACAACTCGACACATTCCAGGAACAGATCGATCGTGTCGGCGGTGTTCAGATCGCCCCCGTGCTTGACTTCGAGTGGAACGAGAAGTGGGACGGGAAGGTCAATCCCGCTAGGTTCAACGAAGACGGGGAGTGGATCTTGGAACAACTCGTCAGGATCTACGGCAAGGCGATCGTCTATCTGTCGCCCGGTTTCTTCCAGACGCTCGGCTGCCCGTCGTACCTTCTCGAGTATCCGTGGTGGGTCTCCCATTGGACGCAAGACCCCGAGCCGTGGTGTCCCTTCAAGGCCTGGTCAATGTGGCAATACACCAACCAAGGTAACGTCGACGGCTACGCTGGCGATCTCGACCTGAACCGAACTCGAGATCTTCCGCTTCTGGTCGAGCCCGAGAAGCCGATCGCCAATGAGAAGGCGGAGGTCTTCGAAGCGATCGCTTCGGATCTGGATCACATGGCGGCCAACTTCACCCTGCTTGCCAAGCTGGAACGCGGCGAGTTGGAAGGGGAGTGAGTGACCATGCGGATCGCGGGGATCAGGCTGACCAACTACGAGCGCTTCCGCGGGGAGCATGAGATCGATCTTGAAGCTGGCGTCTATGGTGTGATCGCACGTTCAAGCGCCAACCCCGATCGATCGAATTGGCTCGGGAAGTCTTCTCTTCTCTCCGCGGTCCGCTTCGCACTGTTCGGCTCAGTCCGGGGGGATACGCTCGACGCGGTGATCTCGCGGGGTGAGTCGGCGGTCGGCGTGGACCTGGAATTGTCTGACGGCTTGTTCGTGACGCGCTCCCGTGATCGGGGCAAGAGCACACAACTCCGGGTGCTTGTCCCTCACCCCGATGGATCGGAACGGGAACTATTCCAGGCCGAAGCGCAACGCGAGATCATCCGCCGGATCGGACTGGACGAAGACGAGTGGCTCGCGACGGCATGGTGCGAGCAAGGGCAAGCGGCGCGCATCGTGCGCGCGACCCCCGCCGAACGAACCACCACGATCAACGGCTGGCTCGCGCTCGAACCGCTCGAACTCGCGGCGGCGTTTGCGCGCAAGCGTCACGCTCAGTTGAGCACCGACCGCGAGCGCTTGGCGGGGGAGCTTCAGGGGATCGATCGAACGCTGGCCGAACCCGAACCAGATCCCAAGCAAGTCGAAGAGATCCGAAAGCAGATCGAAGAGACGAAGGTGCTTCAAGATATGTGGCACCGGGTGATCCAAGAGATGGCAGCGTGGGAGAAAGCCAGGGACAAGCGGGTCGAGTGGGAAGGCTTCTCCAAACGGCTTGTCGCACTCTCTCAAGAGCTTGCAGCGTTCCCCGAACCATCCCCCCTGGAACCACTCGAAACGGCTCACGCGCGCGCTCTAGCGGCCGTGGAAGCGGCCGTGCGCCGAACCCAAGAAGTCCGATCGCTGGCGAAGGGTAAGTTCGACGGGATCTGTCCAGTCACGTTGACGGCTTGCTCGGTTGCGGATCAAGTGCGAGCCGAGTGCATGGGGAACCGTGACGCAATCGACCACGCGGACGCGGCTCTCAATGATGCCCGCCAAGCCGCTCAAGCGCCCCGTGAAGCGCTTGCACGGGCCAGGCTGGCACACGACAACCGGGACCGGTTGCGGCGCGAGATCGGGGCTCTGGAAGCCCGCGTGATGGTCGAGCCAAAGGATCCCGGGGACGCCCCCTACGATCTGGATCCGAGCGCTCATGCACCCCCCGACCCGAGCGAAGCGATCGCGGCGCTCAGTCGGATCGAAACGCTGCGGGCGCAACGCGCCAAGCTTCGCGAGCGACGTGAAGAACTCGTGAGCCAGATGGCGGAGCTTGACGGACAGATCCGCGCGCAACTCGAAGCGGCGGCGGTGCTCGGCCGCGGGGGAGCGCAACGGCGGGTGGCCGAGAATGCCGTCACGTCAATTCAAGAGCGCGCCAACGCTCGCCTTGCCAGCGTGGGGATCGACCTGAACGTCTCGATCGAATGGGGCCGCCAACTCCGCGGACTGGCGGACACTTGCGAGCGTTGCGGGGTAGCGTTCCCCAAGAGCACGAAGGCGCGCGAGTGCGCGAAGTGCGGCGCGACGCGACCCCCCAAGCGCGACGATCGGCTCTACCTCGACTTGTCCGATCGAAGCGGCGCGGCGGAAGATCTCGCGGGGCTCTCGATCCAACTCGCGGCGGCGGCGTGGCTTCAGGCGCGCAAGCAGGCGGCGTGGAGCGTGGTCGCGCTTGACGAACCCTTCGGGCAACTAGACCAAGAGAATCGACGGAGCTTCGCGCGGAGCGTGCAAGCGATAGCGGGGGCCGGCTTTGACCAGGCCTTCGTGGTCGCACACTCGGCGGACGTGCTCGAAGCGTTACCGCGTCGAATAGTGATCACGGGCGGCGAGCATTGGAGCACGTTAGCCGTGGAATGAAACGGAGGAACCCCACATGACAAAGACAACGAAGCCGAAGATCAAGTTTGCAGGAAAAGAAGCGACCGTCGAAAAGGCGCTCGTCAAGCCGATCAGTGTCGGACGTGGCGTCAAGCTTGCGCTCTCCGATCGGGGGAGTGCTCGCAACCCGTACCTTGCGTCGCTCTCGATCGAAGTGAAGGGCGGGACGATCTTGGTCAACACGAAGGCGGTGAAAGAACCGCAAGATGCGGTCAACGAAGCGCTGGTGATTCTGTCGGAATTGACGGACAAGGCGTGTGAACTCGAAAACTCCCACCACGACCACGTCGCGTGAGCAAGGGGTCAACCGCGGAGCTTGAAGTCCGGCGCTTGCTCGAAGCGTGGTGGCGTCAACTCGAACCGGAGATCGAGATCACTCGCACCCCCGGATCGGGTGGCTGGCGTCACGCGGCCAAGTGGGGAGCGAAGGCGGATCTGATGGTTCGTGAAGCTCCGCGGTTCCCCTTTGCGATCGAAGTGAAACGGCGGGAGGGTTGGTCCCCGCGGGAACTCTACGCGGGGCGACCGTGCCCCGTGTGGAAGTGGTGGGCCAAGACTTGCCAAGACGCGGCAACGATTGGCCCCGACCGCGTTCCCATGTTGTGGGCCCGGCGCAACCGCGAGCCGTGGATCGTGCTCGTGCCGGCGAAGTGGTGGGCGGAGCTTGCCAACCAAGACGCGCTCCCGATCCCCCATGTCGAATGGGAAGAGATCCACGGGCTCGACCCAAACGCCCCGTTTCCCGTGGGTTTGCTAGGGGTCGAGATCCTGGCTTGCAAGCCTGATCTTTTTGCATTGTGTTGTGGATCATCTTGATCCATAATCCTTGTGCGTTCGGCGCGGAGCCGGGCGGCACACGACAAGGATCACGGACATGGCATACGTTGACAACGACACGATCGCGGCAATCGACGAAGCGCTGGAACTTGGGCTCGTGGAGAAGGCTCGCAAGTTGCTGGCTCCCACGCTCGAACAGATCAAGATCGAGAACAATCGCCAGGCAGAAGAGAACAAGCGCAAGGAAGAACAGAAGGCGGCTCGCGAAGACAACTTGATCGCGGCGATGGCCTTCTTCTCCGGATGCGACTTGATCAAGATCGCCCCCGGGTTCTACGAGATCGCCAATAGCCGCGGCAACCCCGGGTGGAAGTGGGCGCGGCTCACGGGCCCCGAACTTCGGAAGGTGCTCCCACAAGGAAGCACCAGCGTGACGCCCGGTTGGGCGTTGTTTGATGCGTCGGGCACTTTCGTGTGCGACTTTTATCCGGGTTCGGGTGAGACGTTTTGGAACTCGTGGAAGAGGGAAGCGGTCAAGACGCGCGAGCGTCAGCTCAATGGCACGCTGGATCGTATTGGCTACGACTTCCGCAAGATCAACAGGCTTCGCGAAGCCCACAACGCTTACGTCGAGAAAGGCTGAACATGGGGACCGCCGACCTACTATGGGTACTTCTGGTCATAACCTTGCTGCCCGCATCTTTCATCATTCTCTGGCTGATGTGGAAGT